>Ga0208374_1000145_pt1 | contig 43449 bp, 32 predicted proteins | sample RifOxyC3_FD_184037 | JGI IMG/M metagenome (GOLD analysis project Ga0208374, IMG submission 184037) | Groundwater microbial communities from Rifle, Colorado - Rifle Oxygen_injection C3 (SPAdes) | ecosystem: Environmental > Aquatic > Deep subsurface > Groundwater | place: Rifle, Colorado, USA...
CCTAGTGTAACTTCCGTTTCAAATAAAAGTCATTCAGCTAGTGCTTTTACTAGTTTTGAAGAAGTGGCAAATAAAGATGGAGGTCAAATATATTATCAACTTTCAGACAACGGTAGTACTTGGAAATATTGGAATGGAACAAGTTGGTCTACTGCAGGAAGTACAAATTATAATACGGCTGATATCGTTAATAATAATATTGCTAGTTTTTCTACTACGACTGGTCAGATTTCTGTAAAAGCAATATTATCAAGTGATGGAACTCAACATGTTCAGCTTGATGATTTGAAAATATTTTATGATTCAGGAAGTGATCAAGCTGGTGCCGGTGGAAGTGGAGCAGGTTCTGGTGGTGGTTTTGCTACTTCAACCTATTTCATTTCTTCAGCTTTTGATATGGGTGATGTTTCACCTGCACAATATTTAGAATGGGATGAAGATCTGACAGCTTGTACTGATTGTTCTATAAAAATTCAAGTAAGTACTGCTCCAGACAATGGCGGAGTTCCTGGTACTTGGACACCTTGGTATGGCGTGACGGGTGCAGATGCTTACTTTGTAGATTATTTTGGTAGTATTGTGCCGAATTATTTGAATGGACGTCGTTTCGTACGTTATCGTGTGGAACTTTTGGGTGATGGTACTAGTACTCCGGTGTTCAAAGAAATGAGGATAAATTATAAGTAAGTTTAAAATTTCTTATGGTAGATACACAAAATCCAAATTATCAAATTGTTTTATTCAAAGGTAAAACTATCAGGAAAACTATCTTTAATAAAGAGTGGTATTTTTCTGTTATTGATATAGTAGGAGTACTTACCGATAGTTCTGATCCCGGTGCTTACTGGAGAAAGCTAAAACAGAGATTAAAAGATGAGGGTAGTGAAGTCGTGACATTTTGTCACGGGTTGAAATTGAAAGCTCCAGACGGAAAAATGCGTGAAACCGACTGTGCTAGTACTGAAAATATGTTTCGTATAATACAGTCAATTCCTTCACCCAAAGCCGAGCCCTTAAAACGCTGGTTAGCCAAAGTTGGCTATGAAAGAATGCAAGAAATAGAAAATCCGGAACTGGCGACCAAAAGGACAAGATTACTTTACAAATTAAAGGGTTATCCTGATGATTGGATTGAAAAACGAATGCGTGGTATCGCCATTCGCGAGGAATTGACGGATGAGTGGCAAAAACGAGGAGTGGAAAATGAACATGATTATGAAATTTTGACAGCTGAAATTTCCAAAGCAACCTTTGGTGTTAACCCTTCAGAATATAAGAAAATCAAAGGATTGAAACAACATAATTTGCGTGATCACATGGATGATTTTGAGTTAATTTTAACTATGCTTAGTGAAAGAACCACGACAGAAATACATCGAACTAAAGATACCAAAGGTTTGCCACGTCTGAAAGATGATGCTAGAGTTGGTGGGCAAATTGCAGGTACAGCTAGAAAACAAATTGAAAGAAAAATAGGTAGATCGGTGATATCAAAAAATAATTTTTTGAAAATAAAGAATGCAAAGAAATTAAAGAAATAATATAAACTATAAATAGAGGAATTAGTGATTTGTATTAATCTTGAAGTAAATTGAGATAAAGTAGAAATAAAAAATTGTTTTTATTATCTCTATTTTATCTCTTTATCTCAATTTATCTATCATGCAGAAAATAATAATGTTTAAAGAAAGTATAAATAGTTGTTTTAGAAAAATTTTATGTTTAACAAAAAAGGTTTTACTCTAATTGAAACACTTATCTATGTTGCGATAGTAGCTTTGGTGTCTACTGGTCTTATGAAATTTTCGATGTCTATGACATCGGTTAGAAATAAGACTTATGTAGTACAAGAAGTGCATAGTAATATGAGAGATGCTATGACCTTAATTACCAAAAAAATTCAGGAAGCCAATGCTATAAATGTGGGTAGTTCTACTTTTGATACAGATCCTGGTGTCTTATCTTTAGCTATGTCAGATGTTGGTAAGAATCCTACCATTATTTCTCTTGATCAAGATAATGGTCGTCTAGAGATAACAGAAGGTACTAGTGATCCTGTATATATAACAACGCATGAGGTAAAAGTAAGTAATTTACAATTTACAGATGTTTCTATAGGTTCTGTTACTAAAAATATACAATTTTCTTTGACTATAAATTATAATAGTGGTGATAATGCTAGTAAAGATTTTACTTTTACACAAAGTGAAAATAATTTGGCCAGTATAAGAAATTAAAATTTTATAATTATGTTCAGACAACTAAAAAATAATAAAAAAGGAATGATGGCGGTTATGATGGTTCTAATAATTGGTGCCACTGCTTTGATTTTGGCATTAAGTTCTGTAAAACTTGTAGTAAATGATGCTCAAATGACTTTGGATAATAAAAAAGGTGGTGAATCTTATAGTGTTGCTGATGGTTGTTTGGAAGAAAGTTTGAGAAAATTACGTTTGGATACATCGTACACAGGAGAAGCTTTGAATTTAAGTACTGGATCGTGTATAATAGCTGTATCATCAAATGGTAATGATAGAGTTTTGAATATTGTTGGAACTGTTGGTGATTATACTCAAACTTTGCAGGTGAGTGTAACTCTTGATGGCAATGTAATTACTCTGAATAGTCGTAGTGAAATCTAGAATATTTTTTAAATTTTTTATTTTTTTAACATGAGGGGAAAAGAAACTTTTGTCGGTTTGGATATAGCCGATCATACAATATCAACTTTAGGATATAGCCGATCATACAATATCAACTTTAGAGCTTTCTGGTTCTGAAAAAAAACCTACCTTAAAAAATTTTAATAGGGTAGTGATAGAACCAGGTGTGATAGAGTGGGGGAGAATAAAAAATCCACAAAAATTGTCTGAAATATTTAAGCAACTTTTTTTGGTCACAAAAACAAAAGAAATAAAGCTTGAAAATGTTGTTGTAAGTTTGCCAGATTCTTTGGTTTATGTACATATTTTTCATTTGCCACCACATAATAAAAGAGATAGAGAAAAGTTAGTTTTGAAAGAATTGCAAGGTATAATACCAGAAAAGATCAATAATATTTTGTATAGTTATCAAGTTTTTTCTGAGGATAATGATGTTGTAAAAGGTATGTTGGTAGCTTTACCAAAGGATGCTGCTAGTGATTGGTTTGATTTTTTTGAAAAAAACAGAATAAAGGTTAAATTTTTTGATATTGAGCCAGTGGCTTTGCGTCGTGCAATTTTCTTTGGTAAAAAAGATGAAAAAATTTGTTTAGTTGATTTAGGTGCACAGTCTACTTCTATTAATATTTTAAATAAAGTTAGATTTTATTTTAGTTACAACAATCACATTGCTGGTGATTTTTTTACTAGAGAAATATCTAATAAACTTAATTTGAGTTTAGAAGAAGCTGAACAGAAAAAAATTAAAAATGGTTTGAATGGAGTAGATGAAGATGTAAATGATATTATAAAGAGTGGTTTAGACAAATTAATTGCAGACATAAAAAATATTATCGAAGTGAATGATGATGCAGAACATCAAATAACTAAAATAGTGTTAGTGGGTGGTACTAGTAAAATGAATGGTTTGATTGATTATATCCAAAAACATTTTGAATTTCCTGTTGAATTATTAAATATTTCAAAATCTTTTACCAATGATGATATCGAATATGCTGAGTCTTTTGGTTTGGCTCTAAGATCTTTTAGTAGCAAAGATTATGAAGATGAACCATTTATAAATCAAAAACAAATTACTAAAAATAGTGGCGCTTTAAAAATTTTGAAAAAAGAGGATACTAATTATATCAAAAATTTGGATGAACATTTTGATTTAGCTAGTGTTTCTTCAGATGTAAATTTTGATAGGTATAATCCAGATCGTAACAAGATTAGTCGTATTTTGTGGTTTGTTATACCTTTGTTTGTGTCTATAATTTTGCTTATTGGTGCTTTCTTTTACAGAGCCTATAGTAGAGATGTTAGAGAGCGAAATTTAGATATTAGTAAAAGTATTCAAGATGTGGTACAATATAAACTACAAGATATTAGTGTAAAAATTCCTGTTGCCACAATCGCAAATGAATATACTAAAGATAGAATAAGGGGAAGAATATTTAATGATGTTATTTTAAAATTAAATATTTCTGAGATTGATACAGAAGATTATATTGTTAGTTTATCCAAAGAGAGGGCTGTCGCAGAATTATCAGTTTCAGAAGAAATCTATCAATACTTTTTGGAAAAAATTGATAATAAAGATGACTTCAATTATCGATGGTTGATATTATCTAGTTTGGATATTAAAACTTTGGCTAAAAACAAAATTGATAGTATGAATACGTCTGGTATAGCATACTTATTTGAAGAATATAGTATTAGTTCTGTAGAAAAGACAAGTGATAGTAATTTGTATATTTTGAATATTGTTGTGAAAGTTTCAAGTAAACAAGAACTAAATCTAAATAATTAATAAAAAATTTTAAATTTTATAGAAAATATATGGCTAAGAAAGGTTTTACTTTGATAGAGTTACTTATAGTTATTTCTATCATTGCAATTTTAGCATCTGTTGTTTTTGTGGCATTGGATCCACTCAAACGTTTTCAAGATGCACGCGATTCAAGTCGTTGGGCAGATATTTCTGCTTTGATTTCGGCTGTCAAAGTTTACCAAGTAGATAATGGTGGTAATTATCCAACAGCTATAGCTGATAGTATGGGAGCAGGTAGTACCTATATGATTGGTACTGATACTGAAGGTTGTAATTTGACTTGTGATACTGCTGTTGGTGGTAGTGCTTATTGTGTTGATTTAACAGCTTTGGTAACTGCTGGTTATCTGGGAGAAGTACCTGTTAGTCCAAATGGTACTGGAACTTGGGGTGTAGGTGTGACTGGCTATACCATCACAAAGTATGATACTGGCATCATAAAAGTAGCAGCTTGTGAATCAGAAAATAGTGATAGTATATCTATATCTAAATAGTTTTAAACTTAGGATAAGTTGTTTTGTATAAAGACAAATTAGCCATATGCCTGTCTTTTATTTAAAATTTTTTGCAAAAAGCTAGTTTGACTAGCTTTTTTGTGTTTCAAATATAAAAATTATCTAATAACATTTATGAAAGAATCTAACAATTCTAGCAATAAAATAATTGATAGTATTATAATAGGTTCTTTTGTTTTTTTTACTATTATTTTTTTGTTATTATCTTGGTTTTTGATTCAAAGAAATAATAATAATTTTTTGGATAAGTACAACAAATATTTTGGTCAGGTTGGATTGAATTATGATAATCAGGTTTCTCTGGAGGTCAAAAATGATTTTAAAGATGTTTTTCATAATGTTGACCATTTTTTTGAGAGTGTCTCTTTTAGTACTAGTAGTACTGTTTTTGATTGTTCTAATTCTATAAGTGTCTTAGATGACGAAGAATTTTATGGTTGGTATCTTGTAGATAACAACAATAATATTGTCTGTGAAAGTAGTGTTCCAAATGATGTTATTAACTTGAGACAGTTTGATGAAAATTTTTTTCTTAAAACAGATCAAAATTTTTTAATTTCAAAAGTTTTTTCATTAGAAATTGAGGCTAGCAATATAAAAAATGTTAATGTATTCAAAATTTACAAAAGTTATTTTGATGATAAAAAAAATAAACAAGCTACTTTAGTTTTGCTAGTAGATTTAGATACTTTCATTTTTACACATTTGAAAGATAGTAGTCTGTGGTTTGGTTCAGAATTTTTTGTATTAGACAGTAAAGGAGATATCTTTTGGACAGTTGACAATGATTTGATAGGTAAAAATATTGAAGATGATTATGTCAAAAAAGTTTATGTAGGTTTTGGTGATGCTCTCAATATTTTGCAAAAAGCACGTCTAGGAAAAACAGGTTTTCAAACCTATGGGTTTAGGGGGGATACTTATGTAACTTCTTATACGAAGAGTCAAATATTACCAGATTATTATTGGGGCATTTTGCTAAGTACTCCTGCAAAATACATACAATCTGATGTTTTTGTAAATTATACACAAGGTAGTTATACATTTTTTTATTTTGTAGCCTTTTTATTGATAGTATTTTTATTGTTTTTGTATTTTGTTTTTAGAAAAAATATTTTTTTACACCTACAGATAGATGAGACTAAAAAAGAGATGATTGAAGAAACAAAAAAATTTAAGATTACAGAAGTAAAATTGAATAAAACTGTTGAAGAACTAGAGTTACTTAACTCCAATATGGTCAATAGAGAATTAAAGATGATTGAATTAAAAGAAGAAATAAAAAAGATTAAGGAAAATAAAGAAAAAATATAGTATATGAATTTTTTTTCGCGCTACAAATTAATTTTTTTGTTTCTAATTACTATACTATTTTTTGGTATTTTGGCAAGTGTTTTTGTTTATTCTTATATTAAGAGCAATTTAGTTTCAGAAAAGATAGATACTTTCAAAACTTTTGTTTTTGTAAAGAGTGAAGAAGTAAAGAGTGTCTTAAATAGTGTGGATTATTTGTTAACAAATGTAAAAAATGATGAGGCTGTTGAGTATTATTTATCGCAAAATGATAAAAAACCACAAGATGAAGTGGTGTTAAAACACTTAGATAGTTATAATATTGCTGATTTGTTTTCAGCTATATATATAATGGACATTGAAGGTAATACTTTGGTTTCGACGGACGCTTCTTTTGTAGACAATAACTATGCTTTTAGAGATTATTTTTCTGAGGCACTTAAAAATGGTTATTCTTTTGATGTTGTTTTGGGTGTTACTACAAATCAGTTGGGTTATTATTTTTCTACACGTATTGAAGATGCTAAAAATAATATCTTAGGCGTTGTTACTTTGAAATTAAGACCAGAAGTCGTTGAAAAAAAATTAAGTTCAATAAATTTAGAAAATAATTCTTCAGTAATGTTGCTTGATAAATATGGAGTTATTATTTATTCAAATAAGTTGGAAAGATTGTATAATACTTTAGGTGTTTTAAACGAAGATGTCAAACAAAAAATTGTTGTAAACAAAAGGTTTTTAGAAAAACAATTAGATTCTGTTTGGGATTTCCCGGCGGATGATTTGAACACGAATTTGTCAGATGTTAATTTTTTTGAATATAAAAATAAAAATGAAAAAATAAATATTTTTTATACACAAGTAGGTAATTATAATTTATATTTTTCAATAGAGCAACCAGCTAATTTGCAAGTTGCTGGTATTTTAAAAATTGTAAATAATTCTGTACTTATTATTTTTTTAGCAGCATTAATGGCTAGTATAATAATCTTAGTATTATTAATAAATTATTTGAAACCTGTAAAAATTCTTTATGATGCTGCTCTAAAAGTTAGTCGAGGTAATTATAATTCAGTTATAGAATATAGTAGTCAATTTTCTGAAATGCAAGAGTTGATATTGGCTTTTAATATGATGTCTGCTAGTGTCAAAAAAATTCATGAAGAAATAGAACAAAAAGTTCAGACACAAACTCAGAAGATAATAGAAAAACAGGTTTTTTTAGAAGAACAGAAAAAAGCTTTGATAAATGTTTTGGAAGACATCAATGAAGAAAAAGAAAAAACAGAAGGATTGAGTAAAGAATTAGAAAAATTTAAATTTGCTGTAGATAATGCCTCTGATCATATTGTAATTACAGATCCTGATGGTATGTTATTATTTGCGAATAAAGCTGTAAATAGAATTACTGGTTATAATGAAAAAGAAGTTTTAGGTACTAAAGCAGGTGTTTTGTGGGGAGGTGTAATGGATAAAGCTTTTTATAAAAAATTATGGAAAACTATTAAAAAAGAAAAAAAAGTATTTGCTGGTGAATTATTAAATAAAAGAAAAAATGGTGAAGTCTATCCTGCTGAAGTTAGTATTACTCCATTATTGAGCAGTGAAAAAGAAGTACAGTTTTTTTTGGGTATTGAGAGAGATATAACTAAACGTAAAAAGGATGAAGAAAAATTACAATTAGTACTGAAAGATTTGAAAGAACAAGATTTTCAATTGGCTGAAGAAAAAGCTAAATATGAGGCACTTTTGGCTAGTATTAGTAGTGGTATTATCGTAACCAATGAAAAAGGACATATAATTTTGGTAAATAAAGCGGCTGAAGTGATGCTTGGTAAAAAATCAGAAGAAATGAAAAATAAAAAAATTTATGAAGAGGTCCCTGCTTTTACTGAAAAAGGTATTTTGATAAATAAAAGTGAAAGAGCCGTCAACCAGGCTTTATCTACTGGTAAACAACAGACTTCTTTGGTGGGAAAAACTTATTATTATAAAAATTCAGAAGGTAACCTTTTTCCAGTAGGATTTATGGTTAGTCCTTTTATCTGGATGGAAAAAGTGATTGGAAGTATTGTGGTTTTTCGTGATATTTCTTATGAACAGGGTATTGATAAAGCTAAGACAGAGTTTGTATCTTTGGCTTCTCATCAGCTTCGTACACCTCTTTCGACTATAAATTGGTATGTAGAGATGCTTCTTGATGAAGATGCTGGTTCTTTGAATAAGGAACAAAGAGATTATTTGAAAGAGGTTGAAGTTGGAAATAAACGTATGGTAGATTTGGTAAATTCTCTTTTGAATGTTTCTCGTATTGAACTTGGTACTTTTGCTATTGATCCTGAAAAGACAGACATTAGAGATGTTTTTGATAGTGTTATCAAAGAATTAGAACCTCAGATAGTACAGAAAAAAATGAAAATAACTAAAAAATATGATAAAGAAATAACTAAATTGAATTTAGATCAGAAGTTAATTAGAATGGTTATCCAAAATTTGATTACTAATGCTGTCAAATATACACCTGATAAGGGGCAAATAAAAGTTGAAATTCGAAAAAATGAAAAAGAATTAGTAGTGAGTGTGAAGGACAATGGTTATGGTATACCAAAAAAACAACAAGATAATATCTTTACCAAAATGTTTAGAGCTGATAATATCAAGCTGAAAGATACTACAGGTACTGGTTTAGGTCTTTATATTGTCAAATCTATTATCGAACAGTCAGCTGATGGTAAAATATGGTTTGAATCAATAGAAAACAAAGGTACTACTTTTTATTTCACAATACCACTAAAGGGTATGGTTAAAAAAGAGGGAAATAAGGCTTTGACTTAGTAATATTTGTTTTTTAAACATTATCCAAAATAATCTCTAATTATAGGGATTATTTTTTTAATTTAGACTTAGTTGTGATTAACTTTTGAATTAAAGCAAAATGTGTTATAATTAAGCAGATAAATAGTTTATAATTTTTTGTGACACTCAAGAAAAAAAAGACAAAAAAACCACCTCGTAAATGTGTAATTTGTAATAAAGTTGGGCATAATTCACGTACTTGTCCAACGGTTAAAGAAGTAAAAAAAACTACCCCTAAGAGGATTATTAGTAGTTCTTTTGTTAATGTTAGAGTTGTAAAAAATGCAGAGAAGTCTCCATTTATTATTGATGTGTTGAAAGAATATAAAAAAGAAAACCATTTGGAAAATATAGATGTGTATAAACATGAAAACAAAAAAAAAGAATTGAACAAAGTTGTTGTGAATTTTGCAAATATTATAAAAATTACTAATGAAAAACAAAAACAAGAAAATTTTATACAAAAAAGACAAATAAAAAATTCAAATAAAAAATTCAAAAATAAAGTTTAAAAAAACTACAAAAAATAAAAATATTTTACCAAAGTTCAAGGTTGATAGAAATTATAATTTATTACCAAGGTTTTATTTTTTGAAAAAAAATGCGAATTTTGTTAATGAATTTTTGGTAAATATTTTTCAAAATATTTCAAACTTTTTTTCTTCTATTACTGATTCTTTGGTATCTTTTAGAAAAAGATTAAGTTTCAAACGTTTTTCTTTGAGTTTTTTAATTTTGACAATTATAATTGCGATACCTTTTCCTGCTGTAGGTTATTATAAAAAAATAAAATTAGATACCGCAGAAATAGTTTCCAAAAGTAATGATGCCTTTTTGTCATTACAATCTTCGACTGTTTCGGCATTTAATAATGATATAAATCAAGCTGAGAATGATTTAAATAATGCTTTAAATTCTTTTGGAAGTGCTGAAGAAATAATTGATAGAGAATACAAAGCTAGTATTTATATTGCTAAGTTGTTACCGATTATTGGAGATAAAGTAAAAAGTAGACAGGATTTACTTTTAGCTGGTCATCAGTTAGCTTTGGGTAATACTTATTTGGTTAAAGGAATTGACGAGGCTACTCAAAAAGATAGTGAGGGTAATTTGATAGATAGATTAACTATTTTGCAACAACATTTAAGAGGTGCTTTGCAAGCATATCAAACAGCTTTAGAGCAAATAGATAATGTAGAAATTACATCTGTACCAGCAGAGTATCAACAATCTTTTAATGATTTCAAAATATTGTTTTCCGGTTTTGTATCTGATATGAATAATTTCAATCAAGTAATACGTAGTATTCAGTTGATAATGGGTGGAGATGGTTTCAAAAGATACTTAGTTTTATTTCAAAATACTTATGAAATCAGACCGACAGGTGGCTTTGTAGGTAGTTATGCTGTTATGGATGTACAAAGTGGTAAGATTTTGAATATAGATGTGCCTGGTGCCGGAAGTTATGATTTTCAAGGACAACTTGATGTTTATGAAAAACCACCTTTACCAATACAACTCATAAACAAAAGATGGGAATTTCAAGATGGTAATTGGTTTCCTGATTTTGGAGCATCTGCAAAAAAAATGTCTTGGTTTTTTGAGCATGGTAAAAAAACAACTGTTGATGGTGTAATAGCTATTAATTCTACAGTTTTAGAAAGACTTTTGAAAGTTATTGGACCTTTGCAAAATGAAGATTATGATTTATTGCTGAAATCAGAAGATGCTTTGGATAAACTTGAAACAGAGGTTCAAAATTATAATAATGAAGAAGAAAATACGCCAAAGGTTGTATTAGCTTCTGTTTTGGAACAGATTTTTGGTAGTTTGCAAAATCTTCAACCTAGTCAATTGATTGGTTTGGTTAGTCAAATGCATGAGGCTTTGTCTTATAAAGAAATACAACTTTATTTTAATGATCCTTACATCCAAAGTATTGTGCGTGAGTATGGTTGGACAGGAGAGGTCTTGGAAACAAAAAAGAATCAAGATTATTTAATGGTTGTTAATGCTAATATTGGTGGTCAAAAGAGTGACCTTAATATTACTCAAAATGTAGAGCATCAAGCTGTGGTGGCAGAGGATGGCAGTATTATTGATACAGTTATTATTACTAGAAAACATAAGGGGCAATATGAATCTGAATTTTTTAATAGTCCTAATATAAGTTATCTTAGAATTTATGTACCGGAAGGTGCTGAATTGTTAGATGCTGGTGGCTTTGTTTATCCAGAAGAAAGTTCTTTTTCTATTTCCCCAAGTTGGTATCAAGAGGATGAAGACCTAAAAAAGATTGAAAAAAATGCTTCAGTACATGTAAAAACTGGGACACGTATTACGAGTGAATTTGATAAGACTTCTTTTGCTAATTGGATAGTAACTTACAGCGGAGAAGAAAGTAGAGTTTATTTTGTTTACAAGTTACCATTTTCAGTTTTTGATAATGTGGCTATGTTTGAGGAAGAAGATCGTAAATTTTCATTTACTTCATTTTTGAATCGTGATATTGCTAATTCTGTATTATCACGTTATAGTGTTTTATTGCAAAAACAATCAGGTTCGGTATCAACGATAAATAATACTATTATCTATCCGGATGGTTGGTCTCCTGTTTGGAAAGAGGGTAGTGAAAAATTACAATTGTCTAGTAATGGAGCTTCGATTGAAGAAAATTTTGATAATGACAAAATTTTTGGTATAGTAATGGAGAAGAAATAAAAAATATTTTTAATAATAATTTATCTAATTAAAATTTTATGCCTGTTAAACATAAGAAGCCAAAAAAAGAAGGCAAAAAATTTCATAAAGAAAAAATTTCTAGTCAGGTTGTTGATGAACAAAATTTGAAGGTAAAAGAAATAGAAAGTGAAATACAAAAAAATGTTGAAATAATTACTGAAGAAATAGAAAAACCTGTAAAAAAAGAGGTGCATGTTTTTGTTAAGAAAGAATTACCCATGGAAGACTCTAAAAAAGAAGAAAAAATAGAAAAAAATAATGGGACTATGTCTCAACAAGAGATTACGCAGAAGTTAACAGAAATATATGAAGATGCTGATGGTGATATGCCAGACATGCAACAGTTTCAAAAAAGTAAACATAGTAGTTTTTTACATGCATTTTTTATATTAATTTTTTCAGTGATATTTTTTGCTACTATTGCTTGGATTGGTTTTTTTGTAGTACAGCCAGGTGTTAAATTTTCTGAAGATAATATTATTCTTACGATGTCTGGTAATGATAATTTTATTTCTGGAGAGAAGAGTACTTACAGAATACGTTACAAAAATTCACAAGATGTGGCGTTGCATAATGTTGTTTTGGAAGTACGTTATCCAAAAGGGTTTAAGTTTACATCTAGTACCAAAGAAACGATAAATGATAATAATGATAGTTGGAAAATAGGGGATATAGAAGCACAAGGTAGTGGTTATATAGATGTCACAGGTAATATTTATGGTGATATAAATTCTGAACAATCCTTTAGAGTATTTTTGAATTATATGCCAGACAATTTTAGTTCTGATTTTCAAAAAATTACAACTTTGACTTTGTCTAACAAAGATTCTTTAGTAAAAGTTGAGATACAGACAGCTGAACAGATAGTAGCTGGTTTGGATACACCTATAAAAATTATTATTTCTCCTAATAGTGATGTACCGGTAAAAAATGTTTTAGTTTCTTGTGTTGGAGGTTCTTTTGCACTCAAGTCTAGTGAACCAAAATCTGCTGATGGTAAAAGTTGTGAATGGTATTTTGAATCATTGGATGCTTCAAAAGAAATAAATCTTTCTGGTTTTTTCTCTGAAGATAAAGAAAATACTAATAAATTTCAAGTAATTGTAAAAAATTGGGATTCTCCTGAACGAATTGGAAATGGTTATATTTTATTTGATACTCAAAAGGAAGTAGCTTTGAGTAATTTAGAAACTCTGTATAATTTAGTTGTAAATGGTACAACTGGTTCATTTGATATACAACCAGGGGATACTATTAATGCGACTGTTAGTATAAAAAACAATGGTGACTCTGTTTTGAAAGATGCAAAACTGAAAGTGATAATTGATGCACCTTCTTCTGATAGTAGAAGTATTTTATCTTGGGATAAACTTGATACTGGAGAATTTGATTCTGATATTGTGGGACAACAACTTTCTTCGGATGTTAGAAGAGGTACTATAACGTTTGATAAAAGGTATATATCTGAATTGAAAGAAATTATGCCAGGGGATGAAATTAAGGTAAATGTTATTTTACCAATTAAGACTTCTGATAATATTAGATTGTCTGATTATGTTGCTTATAGGATAAATGTGAAGAGTGAACTTTCTTACAATTTGAATGATAAAACAGAATTAATAAGTAGTAATCAAGTTGATATAAAGTTGACTTCAGATTTAAAAATGGCTACACAAGATGAGATAAGTCAAGATGTTGGTGGTAATGATGTTCATCAGATAAGTTGGGTTTTGACAAATACTTATCATGATTTGAAAAATATTGAGGTTACAGCTGATTTGTATGGTGATATATCTGTAGATGAAAGTAATATTGTTGTACCTGCTGGTACTATAACTTATGATAAGGATAAGAAAAAATTAATTTGGAAAATAGAGCAAATGCCTATAAGCGTAGATGTTTTAGCTGTACAATTTGATGTTACTATATTATCTGAAAATCCAACTCAGAAGAATCTTACATCAAAACCAGTTGTGACTGCCTTTGATAATATAATACAACAAGATTTAAAAATTTTTGGACAAGAGTTGATACTTGTTAATAGTTAATTTATGAATTTAGGAAAAATTTTAATAGTAGAAGATGAAAAGTCTTTATCAGATGCTTTATTAAAAAAATTTACTAGAGAAGATTTTGAAGTTTTGGTAGAAAATAATGGGGAAGATGGTTTGGCTACTGCTTTGCGTGAAAAACCAGATGTGATTTTATTGGATTTGAACATACCAAAATTAGATGGTATGGCTCTTTTAAAAAATTTACGTAGAGATAACTTGTATGGTAAAAGTGCTAAGGTAATTATTTTGACAAATTCTTATGATATTGAAAAAGTAGGTGAGGCTACAAGTTTTGGAGTATTTGACTATTTTATAAAAGCTGATTCATCTATGAGTTCTATATTAAATAAAGTAAAAGAAAAATTAAAGATTAAATAGTTTATTTCTTATAAATAAAAAACAGATTTTTGATCTGTTTTTTTTGTGCGCCTGGCAGGAATCGAACCCACATCATCGGTTCCGAAGACCAATGTTCTATCCGTTGAACTACAGGCGCTAATTGAAGAATTTTTAATTTAGTCCCGATAAATCGGGATTAAATTTTAGAATTGTTTATTGTGCCCCCAGCAGGATTTGAACCTGCGACCGTTTGCTTAAGAGGCAACTGCTCTACCAACTGAGCTATAAGGGCGTGTGATAAAATTTTTAATTTAGTAATTTTGAATTTTAAAAAAAATTTGGAATATTTTAATTTTAAAATTCTGTCATTTCTAAATTTAAAATTGTTTAAAAATTTAAAATTTAAAATTGCTAAATTATCCTATAGGGTCTTCATTTTTTCTTTCCAAAATTTGTACTTTTGGACCTTTCCATTTTTTTATTTGCAAAGCTTTGTCTGCGGCATCTGTTTGTCCTTCTTGTTTACTAGTGCCTTTGCCTTCAGCTACTTTTTCTTTGTCCAAATAAACAGCAATAGTGAATTCTTTTTCATGATCAGGACCTTCTTCACTTACAACTCTATAAGTAGGTGTGATGCCGACAATTTCTTGGGCAGCTTCTTGAAAACGAGATTTACTGTCCATCCAAAGACCAAGTTCTAAAACTTCTGGTAATTTGGTTATAACAAAGCGAGTAATAAATTGATTAGCCATATCCCATCCTCTGTCAAAGTAAATAGCACCGATGAGTGCTTCAAGAGCATTGGCTAAAATGTAATCACGGGCTTTGATATTATTATCCTTTGATTCACCTTTACTTAAAAATAAGTAATCTTCTAATTCAATATCACGAGCTACACGAGCACACATTGTACCATTGACTAAAGCAGCTCGCCAGTTGGTAAGTTCACCTTCTGGATTCAAGTAATTATTGAATAAATATTGGGTTACTGATAATTCTAAAACAGCATCTCCTAAAAATTCTAATCTTTCGTTGTGTGCTAAAGCAAAATCACGATTTTCATTTAGGAAAGAGCGGTGAACAAGAGCTTGTACCAAAATATTTTTGTTATCAAAAACAATACCTATAGTATTTTCTATGTTTTGAAAATTTTTTTCAATATATTCAGCTATAGGCATAAAATTTTTTAGATATCTTTGTACATGGCACCTAAGATACCATTGATAAATTTACCAGAATTTTCGCCACCATAAGTCTTGGCTAGTTCAATAGCTTCATTAATGGCTACTTTTGGTGGTATTTCTTTATTATTATATTCTAATTCATAAACACCTAGACGTAAAATGTTTTTGTCCACTAAATTTATTTGATCAAGTGGCCAATGTGGAGCAAACTTTTCTATTAGTCCATCTATATCTGGTTGTTTTTCAATTATATCATTTATAGTCTCTTCAATAAAATCTTTACTTTCTTCTAATCCCATACCAAATTCAGCCATGTTTTGGTCGATAATAGCAGGTATAGCACTAGTAGGGTTTCCACGGAAATCCCATTGGTACAAAACTTGCATAATAATGGCTCTAGCTAAATGGCGTTTGGACATAGTTTTGATTTAAGAGACTAATAATGTTAAGCTGTTTTTTTACTTTTGACAGAACGTTTTAATCTTTTTTCTACGTCAATGATTTGTCTACCTTTGTAAGTACCACATTTGGCACAGGCACGATGTGCTAATACTGGAGCAGCACATTTTTCACATTTTTTACTTGCTGTTTCTTTCAATGCGTGGTGTGAACGACGTTCATCACGTGATCTCGGTGTTCTCTTTTTTGAAGGAAGACCCATAAAATTTATATTAAAATGAATAATTACTATTTTGACTATATACAGGATAAGTCGTGGCTTAGTATAGCAATATTTTGTAATAAAATCAAGTCTAGGTGTGTTTATAGCTTTTAGACTTGCATATTTGGCTTATTTTAGCTAGAATAGGAGAGTTCAAAGTCTATAAAGTTTATAAAGTAAAAAGTCATACAAATATACTAATAATGTAAATTATCCGAACCTGCCGGTAGGCAGGTAATACTAATTTTCTCTAAGTAAGTATTCGTAATATTTGTATTATAGGTATTATTTGTATATTAGTATGTTTATGAAAATAATCAAACAAGAAAATTTAGATATCTCTGAAATTGTAGAAGCCTTGAAAAATGGGGCGACAATAGTTTATCCGACAGAAACTTGTTATGGGCTTGGTTGTGATGCTAGCAACAAGGAAGCTGTAGATAAAATTTTTGCGATCAAAAAAAGACAGGCACATAAATCTGTTTTGGTAGTTGTACCAGAAGTATCAATGATAATACCTTTTATTTCTTGGACACCAACTTTGCAAAATATTGCTGATAAATATTGGCCTGGCGCTTTGACTGTGGTAGTGAAAGTTAAAGATAAAAATATTTTTCCAGCAGGCGTTGTCAATGAAGATGGTACTATGGCTTTTCGTGTGACAGAACATCCTTTGGCTGCTGAAATTTCCCAAAAATTAAATAGTCCTTTGGTTTCTACTTCTGCTAATATTGTTAGTATGAATAGTCCTTATGATATTGAGTCTGTTTTGCAGATGTTTGAAAGTGAAGAAATTAAGCCAGACATTATTATCGATGCTGGTACTTTGCCAACAAGAAGTCCTTCAACTGTTATCAAAGTAGTTGATGAAAGAATTGAAATTCTGCGACAAGGAGAAGTAATTGTAGAAAAATAAATTTCTATGAATCAAAAACATCTTTTTTTATATTTAATAATTGCTGTGGGTGTTTTTTTATTTGCTTCATTTTTTATTTTTGTAAATTGGCAAAAAACAAATTGGTTGCAAGATAGTTTGACCTTTGCAGAAGATAATAATAGTTTTATTTTGCAAAAAAATATTATAGATATACGTCCAAAATTTGTAATAGGACAAAAACCAGAAAAGAGAACTGTCAAAGGTTTGTATTTAACAGCTTATTCAGCTGGTAGTCCAAAAACAATGGATAATATTATTTCTCTTATAGATAGTACCGAACTTAATGCTGTAGTAATAGATGTCAAAGATTATAGTGGTAAAGTTTTGTATGATAGTAATTTAGAATTGGTAAATGAATTTGCTTTGGAAAGTAATAGATTAGGTGATGTAAAAGAATTGATAAAAAAATTGCATGAGCACGATATTTATGTGATTGCTAGACAAACTGTTTTTCAAGATCCTATTCTGGCAGAGAAAAAAATAGATTGGGCACTCAAGAGTAAAAATGGGGGATTGTGGCGTGATAACAAAGGTTTGGCTTGGGTACCTAATAATAAAGATGTTTGGGATTATGATTTGGAGATTGCCAAAGAAGTAATTGCTTTTGGGTTTGATGAAATAAATTTTGACTACGTGCGTTTCCCGACAGATGGGCCCATGAGTTTGCTTGTTTATACCAATGGTGAAAAAGAGAAATATGATGTGATGCATGATTTTTTTGTTTTTTTGAATGAAAATTTAGGTGAAGCACCTGCCTATTTATCTTTGGACTTTTTTGGTTTTGTGATGGAGCGTCATGATGGTATGTCGATTGGTCAAAGACTTGAAGATGCTGTAGCTCAAGTAGATTATATTTGTCCAATGATGTATCCTTCTCATTATCCAGCTGGTCATCTTGGCTTAGTTAATCCATCAGAATATCCCGGTATTGTAATTGAAAATGGTATGAAACAGGGCTTGCCATATTTTGCAGATACCAAAGCCAAAGTTCGTCCTTGGATTCAAGCTTTCAATATTGGGGCAGTCTACGATGCGAGTAAAATTCGTGCACAAATTGATGCCGTGGAAAAATATACTGACGCTGGTTGGCTACTTTGGAATGCGGCGAATCGGTATAGCACGGCTGGCTTGCGTTTGGAATAATACTTTATAGCGAGTTCCCTTCCCTCGTAGGGAAGGGACAGGGAAGGGTCTTAACGGAATATTGTGTTATTAAAATTATCTTTTTTTCATCGTCTGAGACCTCTCCCTGACCCTCTCCTACAAGGAGAGGGAACTTTTCTAAAATATTTTTTTATTTTGACTAAATTGATTATTTCAAGAATTCATCTCAATTATATCTCAATATTATTATTATCATTATGGACAAACAAAACGTCTACAAACCATCATACCTCATCGAACTTTGCAAAAAATATAATCTTTCACCAAGCAAAAAATACGGTCAGAATTATCTGATGACAAAAATTTATATTGACAAGATGCTCGAAGCTGGAGAAATAAACAAGGACGACTTGGTTGTAGAAGTCGGTCCTGGTTTTGGTGTACTTACTTTTGCTTTGGCTGAGAAAGCTGGGAAAATTGTATCTTTTGAAATCGAACAAAAACTGCGAGAATATTGGGAAGAAAATGCCTTAGAAAATTTGGAAATTATTTGGGGGGACGTAGTTAAACAATTTTCAGTTTCCAAATTTTCCGCCCCAGGCGGACCAGCCTTGGGCTGGAAGAAATATAAAGTAGTTGCGAATTTACCTTATCAAATTACTTCAGCTATTTTGCGAATGTTTTTGGAACTTGAAAACAAACCTGAAAGTATGGTTATTATGGTTCAAAAAGAAGTTGCGCAAAGAATTACGGCTAAGAAAGGTGATATGAGTGTTTTGGCTATTTCTGTACAATATTATGGTCAGCCAAAGGTTGTTGCCAAAGTTACCAAAGGTAATTTTTGGCCATCTCCAAAAGTAGATTCTGCTGTTTTGCTGATTAATAATATAAAATCACCCAATAATGATTTTTCTGATGAACGTTTTTTTGAAGTTGTGAAGTCTGGTTTCGCTCAAAAGAGAAAACAACTTTGGCGTAATTTGTCACAAGGTTTGAAATTAGATGCTGAAAAGATAAAAGGAATTTTAGTAGAAGTTTGTGGTAATGAAAAAATTAGAGCTGAGGAATTGGGAGTGGAGGAGTGGGTTGAGATAGTTTGTAAAGTTAAAGGTTTATAGGGATACGAAATACGAAAGGTACGTAATTACGAACTTTGTATAATTTTTTCGTTTGATTGGTAGTACACACAAAGTGTAAAAGAGGTTATGTCTGATATAATGTACCACAATTATAATTAATTTTGCTATGGTAATATCTTACTGTCTTTTCTTAAGGAAAGACAAATTTATAAACATTTTTTCGTAATTTCGTATCTTTCGTATTTCGTATCCATTAGGGAATGTTATTTTTTTAGTGTAAGTATACGTGTGGATGCTTTTTCATTGTGGCTTTTCTATTTTTTTGCTATAATGTATTTACATTATATCTTTATTTCACATGGAAGAAGATAAACAACAAAAACAACTTTCTTCTAGCCAGAAAACTGGCTTTGTTTTGTTGTTTGTATTTTCTTTATTAACAGTTGGTTTGAGTTTTTTACAAATTAGAAATAATATCTATAATCCTTTTGCACTAAAAATTTCACAAGCGGATGTAAATGCTATGCAAGCACTTCAATATGATGAAAATACTAAGTTGCAACAAATAGATACTGATCAGGATGGTCTAAATGATTATGAAGAAATAAATTTTTATAATACTAGTCGTTATTTGCCAGATACTGATTCTGACGGTTTAAGTGATAGAGAAGAGATTGACAATGGGACTGACCCTGTTTGTCCAGAAGGTAAACAATGTTCACAAGAGGAGTTTGCTACTGCCTCTAGTAGCGAAGCAAATATTTCACCTTTGTTATCAAGTATACAGACACCTGAAGATATTTTATTGAATAGTCAGATTTCTGGTTTATCTAATACAAATACATCTTCAACTTCAGATATTGATTTAAGTTCTGTTATAAATGATCCTATTGCTTTGAGAAAAATGTTGATTGAGAGTGGAAAAGTTACTGAAGCTGATTTGAAAGGCGTTGACGATGCTACACTTCTAAAAATGGCTCAAGATTCTTTTGGTCAGTTAAAAACTGTACCTGCTAATACTAATATTGGACAACAATAATTATGCCTAAATTTTACAAAAATAAAATCGTTTTATCCGTATTTGTAGGTTTTTTTGTTCTTGTCCAGATTTTTGGTGTATTTTTTGCTAGACCTGTTTATGCTTTTCCTGTTGAAGATTTTGCATTGCAGACTCTAGGTGTGAATCAAGCTGTAAAAGACAATACTGAAAAAGCTTTACTTTCGGCTGCTTTAGGTTCGCTTGTTAGTGGAGCTTCTTATTTTATGCGCAAACTTGCTTATGATAGTGCCAAATATATTGCCTCTGGTGGCAAAGGACAAGGTGCCCTAGCTTTTCAAGATGGTCCTGGAGAATATTTCAAAAATTTAGCAAACGATACCGCAGCCGATGCTATTGGTAGTTTTGGTTCATCAGTAGGTCTCAATTTGTGTCAGCCGGCTAGTTTGAAAGTTTTGACAGGTTTACAGACAAGTCTTAGTAATATTTATAATGATGTCAACTCTATTGGATCCACCGCAGCAGCAGCGTCCAAGACTATTGGTGATAGCAGCACCAAAGGAGGCACTTATTCTGGTTCAGGATCAAATGTTTATGGAACAGGTTCCGCTGCAGTAAATGGTGGTCAAGCTAAATGTAGTTGGTCAGAATTCAAAAATAATTGGTCAGAAGTACCAGATATGTTTGGTAAAGATTCTTTGTCAGAAAGATTTGCAAGTTCTCTTGATGCTACTCAAAGTGATTTTGGTGTAGCTTTAGCGGCTTTGTCCAAATTGGATCAATTGACAGCTGATAAAAAAGAGGCTGCCTTGGTAGAAAGATTGGAAGGCAATGGTTTCAAAGCTGTTAAAGAAACTATTTCTAATAAAGTCAAAACACCAGCTAGTACTGTAGCCGAAGAAAGTAAGAGTGGTACTGCCAAAAGTCTTGGTGAACAAAGTACTAGTCAAATAGCAGGTCTTTATGGTTCTCAAGCTGTTTCTATTATTCCAGCTGCTGCTTTATCAGTATTTGCCAGTACTTTGGTTTCGGATCTCTTGGCTAAGATATTTACCAAAGGTACTTTGCCTCAATCTGGAGGTAATGCTCTTGATTTCGCAGCTTCTACTTTGAATAGTAACCGAAAAATTGCAGATAGTGTTTTTTCTTTTTTGGTAGCTGGTGTACCTCAGCGTAGTTTGAGTAATTATGATATTATCAATCAATATAGTTCTTGTAATGATAACCCTGGTTTGAATAATTGTGTGATGGATGGAGATTTGGTGCAGGTTTTACAACGAGCTAGATCAGGTAATCCTATGACTATCAAAGAGGCTTTGGATGGTAAGGTTAATTTGTTGCATGGTAGTTGGCAACTTATTCCTCCAACTGATATTGTAAATAATACTGATCGTGGTTGTTACAACAAAGCTTATTGTTATTCCAATATTCAAAAATTGCGTAAAGCTCGTATTTTACCGCTCGGTTTTGAAATTGCTGCTTTTAAATCTAACCCAGACAATCCTGTAACTTTGGCAGAAGTCGTAAGTCGTTATAATGATTGTAATGAAAATTTAATACCAGATTCAGCACATCCTTTTTGTCATTTGATAGATCCAAATTGGCTTTTGGAAGTACCAGATGCTTTGTGTGAGTCAACTGTTATTGGACCTCAGTTAGCTTATGAAGATACCAATCAACGTGCTTCTGAGTGTGCAGATTTTTCGACTTGTTTAGCTTATGATGACAGAGGTCAATGTAAATCTTTTGGTTATTGTACACAAGAAAAAAATGTCTGGGATATGCCAGGACAAAGTTGTCCTGAACAATTTGCGACTTGTAAGACTTACACTTCACAAAATGGTACAATATCATCATATCTTTCTCGTACTATTGATTATGGTACTTGTAATATTAGTTCAGTAGGTTGTAAAGCGTATAGTACTTACAAGATAAATGAAAACTGGGTTCCTGATAATCAGATTAATTTGTTTGAACAGTCTGTTGGCAATCAACAGGTACTTTATTTTAATAATAAAATTGACAATTATACTTGTCCTGATAGTGAAAACGGTTGTAGTTTGTTTCTTTATCAAGGAGCTACTACTACCCAAGATGTGTATTTGAAAAAAGCTCCAGATTATTTAGGTTGTTATGATGCTAGTCCTGCTACTCCTTATATTATAGATTGGCCACAAAGTAAATCAGATTTGACTAAACTGGCCGAATCAATTGCTGACCCTCAAAAATGTTCAGATTTTTCACAAGTCTGTATAGAAGAAGAAGTTGGTTGTGAGGAATACATTCCCAAAAATGGGGGAACGTCATTGACAGGTGTAGTTGGTAATAATTATTGTCCAAATTCTTGTGTTGGTTATGAAACTTTCAAACAAGAAAAAACAAATTTTGAAGATGAGAAATTTCCATTATATTTTATACCATCTAAAGGTCAAAGTTGTGCTGCTCAATATGTAGGTTGTGATGAATTTACCAGTTTAGCTGCTAGTACAGGAGAAAAATTGGAATATTATAGTGACTTGAAATATTGTCAGCAACCAGATAGTGAAAATGCCAAGACTTATTATTCTTGGGAAGGTTCTGATACTCAAGGTTATGTTTTGAAAAAACATAATTTGTTACAAGTTGATGCTACGGCCAAAAGTTATTTGGCTGGTTTAGGTATGAGTACTTCTTCTACCGCTGAGTTGGCTGTGGAGGGTTCTCCTGCTTATGTAAATGATAATAAGACTGTATTGGAGGAAGAAAATTTCAAATATTGTAATGCTACCAATTATGATCTTTTAGTTCATAATCCTTTTAGTTTGGATGTGGCTAGTAGTGATTGTCGTGCTTTGTATGATGATGCTGGTAGAGTTTATTATCGTCTTTTGTCAGAAACAGTGACTATCTCTGAACAATGTCAGCCTTTGCGCAAGACAGTCCCAGAGTTTTATAAAGATAATGGTTTAAGAAGAGATGGTTGTTTAGCTAAAAGTGGTAAATGGGATGATCCTACACCTAATGATGGTAATGATGCTGGTGCTTCTTGTCAGCGTTGTATGAATGGTGGTACTTATGTGGCTGATGGAAACTATTGTAAATATTGGTCAATAGCAACTGAAGCTGAAAGTTGTCCTGCTGTGGTCAATGGTTGTCGTCTATATATTGGTAATACAGGCAATAATTTGCATGATATTTATAATACTAGTTTTGAACCTAGTGATATTACTACAAGTTCTCTAAAAGATGCTAAATTGAATTGGGGTAATAATCCAGAGGATATCAATGTAACAGTTGAAACAGAAGCTACCCAAGTTGGTTCACATTCTTTGAAAGTACATAATGGAACTACTAAATTGGATCTTGTAGATAATAATTTGAATAAAGGTAGTTGGTATGAATTATCTTTTTGGGCTAGGGGAGATAGTAGCAAAGTTGTAATATATTTTGGAGATAATGCTAATACTAATTTTGGTAATTTCACTGTAGATCCTTTGACCGGCAATAATATTCCAGTCAATATTGGTTTTGATTGGAAGGAATATAAACTTGGTCCTGTAAGATATACAGGTGATAATGCCAATAATATTATTACTTTTGCTGGTGATGGACATGTTTATTTTATTGACAATGTCCGCTTAGTAAGTATGGGTGATCCTGAATATCCTGAAGATTATTCTCCTCTTATAAAAGATTCTTGGAAAACAGACGAAGGTTACAATGTTTCTACAGTATGTGATTCTACACCACTTGATCCTTATCCTGGTGAATATTTAGGTTGTAGTAGTTATACTGCTCGTGATGGTAAGGAAGTGGATTTGACAGGTTTCCAAAATCTTTGTCGTGCTGAAGCTGTCGGTTGTGTGGGATTAAGTGATACCAACGATGTTAGATCAGAAAATTATTTAGGTGCTGGTAAATTGATTTACAATCCTTTGTGTGTGCAAGGTGCTACCAATGTATCTGATGTTTGTAGTCTAGATATCGATGCTGATGGTAACAATGATTACAGTTGTACTGTAGAAAAAGGTCAGACAAGTTGCTATATTTCTGGACCTATCCAAGTCGCTGATAGTTCTAATCCTTTTGCAATTTTTGACAGTTCTATACTTGATATTGATACCGCTTATACTACTACGTCTACTGTCGCTGTAGATGTACCTAATATTGCTAATTCTGATTTAGTTTATTTGACAGTACGCAATGAATATCTATGTGACAGCAACTATCTTGGTTGTCAGGAAGTAGGAAATCAAAATCAAGTTTTACCTACCAAAGATGATCCGAAGTCTTATGAATTTGGTAAGAAATTTATCGTAAATAATGTAAATAATTATGGTGATACTTTGTGTACTGAAGAACAAATTTCTTGTCAACAATTTAGTAGCAACAATACTTTGAGCTTTTTCAAAGATCCTACTCAAAATGGCGCCCTTTGTACTTATAAAGAGTCTACTTTGATTGGTGGAAATCAGGTGAGTGGTTGGTTTTTTGATGGTATCGGACGTTGTGATGATGCTAATTACAATTATTGTCGTCAAAGTGACGACTGTGCTGAAGGTGTTACTTGTGTGGCTATTGGTTTGCAAGCTTGTTATCCAGATTATCTAAGTAGTAACAATGAATATGGTCTTTGGTCCAATAGTTCGGCTGGTTATCAAGGCTTCGTCGGTACTTGTAATGCTACTTATGATCAGTGTACCGAACTCATCGATCCGACTGACAATCAAAGATATACTGTGATTGCCAATGATGATTTGTTTGCCAAGAATGATGAATGTCAAGGCAAAGTCAACCAAACAGAAGGTTGTGTCTTGTTCAATCAGACAGAAAATCCAAACAAATTTTATGATAGTGTCGCTACTTATGCTGACAATAAAAAACAAGATTATACATTAGTTAATCCTGTCACAGTTTTACCTTCAGTAGGTGATAGTAATCTTCTTATAAAAGTAAATCGTGAAAGACAATGTGGAGAATGGTTGTCTTGTAGTACTAGTAAAACCGAAATAGATGAAAATGGTGTCGCTCAAGAGCTTTGTTTGGATTATAAATCTTGTAACAAACTTGGTCCAGATGGCAAGTGTGCGGCCGAAGGCTGGGTCAAACCAAGTACAGATACCAATCAACGTTTGACAGAAACTGCTTACATACAGAGAAATAGTGAAAATTTTGGTAAAGAATATTCTGGTTATTCACTTTTCAACAAATATAATCTTAGTAATTATGTTTATTTTGGTGTAGATGGTCATGAAGATGAAGGCAATTATATTGCTTATGAAGTGAATGATAGATTTTTTGGTAATAGTAATGGTGAGGATTATACTGCGCGTGGTTGTTTTGCTACTGGAGCTGGTGGTACACCAGTCAAAAATGATGGTGAAGAATGTGGAATTGACAATGGTGGCAGATGTTATCAACAAAAATGTTTGTATCCAATAGATACTGTCTTTAATAATGATCCAAAAGATATTCCAGCTGGTAGTACTGTTGCTGTCAAAGAGGGTATTGTCAAAGAAAATGTTGAAAAGATGCTTGAGCAATTAGAACATGGTACTTGTAAATCTTATCCAGAAAAGAGTTCACCTTTTAATACTGCTTTTGCTTTTGTGGGTAAGCCAATTGAAACTGACATGAGGACATTAAGAATTGGGGGTAACCTTTATCAACGTTATGAATATACTAATATAAATAGCAAATATAGCAAAGCTAATATTTGTCAGTTTGTAGATGATGGTACTGGTCAAAATAGTGCAGATTGTTCTTGTGATTATATAAAAGTAGAATACAAAAATGGTACTATAGATTATTGGCCAAGTAGTAAATCTGACAGTGTGAAGGAACCTGAAGGTATTTGCGCTGGTAGTGGTGACTTTGATGGTCAACCTTGTAGCGAAGATATAAATTGTCGTCCAGAAAATAATCCTAATAATAGTGGTGGTATTTGTTACAAACAAAAACAAAAAGGTACCTATATTGGTACCAAAGGTATTTGTCTGGAGTATGATCTTAGTCGTCCATTGTTGAATGTAGCAAAAAATGCTAATTCTTATAAAGATTTTGCTTGTCTTACTTGGCTTCCTGTTCAAGTTTCTATGAGTGCTTATGATCTTTATAATACTGTTTTAGAAGCAGGCTATTATCCTGTCACAGGTTTTGATTCTGATAAAGGTGGTTTGGCTTATTGTAAAGAGGCACAATCTTATGCTGGTACTTATGATGCAAGTATGAACCATGATAATGAATCTTATTATGATTATTTAGGTGTTTCAGACATTAATTTTTCAACTAATGATGATGGACAATCAGCTATACAATTATATTCTGTAAATGGGTATGAAACATTTTATAATCAATACTATAGATCACTTAATGGTGATCTACATTATGGAAGTTCTGTGTTTGAAGTTGGTAGAACCACATATAGAAATGCAGATAATACTGGAGGTATTGATTATTATCATAATTATAATACTGACAGTTTTAATCCTGAATATTATGATACTTTAGTGAAAGCAAGTAATAGTATGGATGATAGAAAAAATGCTTATAAGACTTTTCAAGTATGGGGTTGGAGGAATTTATCAACTAGTGCTCGTTTATTACGTTTTGATTTACAAAATAGTAGTGCTAAAGAAAGGTCAATGTTTAGATATCCTTTACCAGTAGCTAATTACGAAAACCTTGATATAAATAAAAAAAATGATAGATCTGCTGTAGTTGCTATGTTTAGTTTTGCTCCAGTATTGTATGATAGTCAACAAGAAGATACAGGTACGGCTATGCATCCTCCAAGAAAGTGGGATTCAACTTTTAATATACCAAAAAATGGTAGTTCAAATACTGATTTTAATTATTTTTCCAATACATTTGATGGATCTTCAGGTAGTAGAGCTACTTCGCTTGATTTTGTAGGTATTGAAACAAGTGCTTATTCTCCAGATTTTGAAGCAAATTCTCTTGATAATCATTATATATACGTAGATACCGCTGTGGAAAAAAATATAAATGAATATATGTTGGACAAAGTCTATTTTGTACCAATAGCGCATCCTGATGGTGGTGAAGGTCCTAATCCAGCTGTTTTAAATAATAAATATTTTATAGATTTTAGTAAACTTAGAAATGCAGTAGATCATCCAGGTTTGGATACTTATGACTTTCATTATATAGAAGCTTGTGGTGGTCTTATAGATTCTGATGATTTTGCAAATAAATATATATGTGGTAAAGGTACTGAAATTGGTAGATATACGGCAAATGTTCAAAATGAAACAGTTGTACGTTCCTATGTTTTAGAGAGAAAAAAAGACCAAGAAAATAGTGATGATTGTAATACAAATGGTTTAGTATCTTTTTGTACTTATAATAATCAATTTTTACTTGAGCAATCGGCTGATCCAGAAAATAAAGTTTACCGTCGTTATGTAGCTTTGTTTTATAATCAGTATAAATATCCACCAATGTCCGATGCCTCTGGTCCAAAACCATTAGTAGCGGGTGCTTTAGGTATAGATCCTTTTACAACTGAATGTAGATTTACTAAAGATAATAATTTCTTGGCTATTGGTATGGATTTCAATAAGGATGGTAAATTTTTGGGATATATTACTAGATGGTGCAATGGTCATAGTATTGGGGATAGTGGGGAAGAAGGCAATGGTATTTCTTTTGCTACATTTGCAGAATTTGCTAATGTTTGTACTGATGTTGCTTCTGTTGTGAATGATGATAGCCAACAATTGACTGATTATAATAAAGCTTGGACAGACAGAGTAACCAAAGGTTCATTATTATTTTCTCCTGTAAATGGATTGCCAATTTTACCATTGAATCTTGGTAGTGAAATAGCTCCTTATGCTTCATTGGAAGCTTATATGAATCAGAGAAGTTTGAATGTCAATAGTGTGAGTGATATGATTGCCAAAGTTAGATTTTATAGTTTTCCTCATGGTGATGTAAATAATTTTGGTACACCCTATAACTGTACATCATTTGGTAGTACAGCTTCTGGTGCTAATAGTACAACCTGTTTGAAATCACCAAGTAGTCCTGATTCTTTGAAAATTTTATTCAACAAATATTATACCGAGTGGAAAATTACAACTAACAATAAATCAGAACAAGATTTCTCTGGTACAAATTTAGGCAGTACTCAACCACCAAAAATATTTGCTATCAATTATCTAAACTGTGACAATAGACAAGATGATAAATGTACTGCTATGGGTGAGGGCTTCACTATCAATAGTCGTAATTATCCTATAAGTCAAGCTGGTTATCTATTGTCTAGTAGTGAAGATAAAGATAAAAGTGGTGTCACAGACCCAATCATAGCTCAAGGAAGTTATAGAGCTAATGTTAGATTCTTTGCTTATGCTGATGACAATCGCATGCCGATAAAGAGAGTAATGGTAAATTGGGATGATGGTAGTAATATTTATGATGTGACAGGTGCTTATATGAATAGAAAGCCTTATTGTACTGCTTCAGATGTTGGTCGTTGTACTACTCGTACTAATTGGCAAGAAGGTGATCCTCAATTGACTTGTCAATCAAATGATGATTGTAAAAATGCTTTTGGCAATGGCTATACTTGTGATTTGACTAATGAGGCTACCAAAGGTCACTTCGGTGATTCTGATAGAGCCTGTATCGCACAAAAACCATTTGAATCTACTCACACATATTTTTGTGATCTAGATAGTACTGACAATCCTATTTATACTTTGGCAGAGATACAAAATAATACAAATAATTTATTCGGCTCTACTGCCAATGCTCAAGAAGCTTACAACAAATTGATAGGCAAGAGAATGGGGGATGGTGAAGGTGAAGTTTTGGATGACACTAGTCCAGTCTGTGTTTTCAAGCCTGGTGTGCAGGTTTTGGATAATTGGGGATGGTGTAATGGGAGTTGTGTGAGGAGTTATAATGAGAGTGAATCTGGAATTCTTACATCAGTTGGTAATCAATTGAGTGGTTGCTATGAAAATACAGGTATTTATTATCAGGGAACGCTTGATGGTACTGTTCGTCAATGTTCAGGTCAACGAGATTATCCAAATACTAATTCTTGGTTGAAATATAATGGTGCGATAATTATAATACCTTAGAGTGCCCATAACGGGACAAATAAAAAATTCCTTTATTAAAGGAATTTTTTATTTGCAGAAAATTTAAATTTTAAATTCTCTGTGAACGCGACTGGCCGAAGGGGGCTGGTCGCGAACACGGGACTTTTTTGGGACATCGATTTTACTTGACATCCCCGCAAATTCGTTGTACACCCTCAGGTGTCATTGAATTTGTTTCGGGGGGACAGTCCCATCCCCCCTGTGCTCCCGGCTGGAGTTCGCACTCCAATCGGGAGCACCACTTGCCCGTATAATCCACGGGCGAAATGGTGTCGGGGGACGACGTCTCGTCCCGCTGAATGGCGACGTCGCCCATGGCCTCATCGGCCTTGAGCGGTGTCACCGAATCCTCTTGGATCCACGCGTCCGTGGATCCGGCGTCGTCCAGCATACCGATGCTGTCGGCGCCCGCTGGTTCCTGAGAGGAACCAGCAGATTCACAACCAGCCCAGAGGACGAGGGCGGTTGCGATTGCGATGATTTGTCTCACCGCTGACCTCCTTGTTTGCCCTCTGAGGGCATAGGGAGGGGGATTCACCAAATGTGGATTTCACAAATGGTTGCCCCTGTTGTGCTCATATAGATTGTCATCTATACTAGCAACACAGGGGCAAAATATTAGGGGGAAATGTTTTTGGGACTGTTTTTTATAAAGTTCCGTGTTTAATCAGTGTCTTCGCGCCAGCGTCAGCCGGTGTTTGGACACATCTTGTAAAGATCAATAGTCTTTTGCAAACGCCTATTTCTATCCATGGGTAGTGTGATAGAAATATGGTCATACAAAAAACTAGAATAATCCAATTCAATTAGACCATATTTTAGCCATTTTGTCAATGTCCTGTGCACAGATTTGTGGATATATTGGAGTTGATTGGTATGTTTTGAGCTAGACAGCAGACTCAGTAGATACAGTATTTTGTCTATGTTTATATGAGGAGTGGTGAACCCTCCCAATGGCGGGCAGGCGTCAGTTTGCCAAGTTACGCGACTTACTAAACTGGGCGAACTGACGCCTGCCTGTCGGCAGGCAGGTTTGCCACTCCTATTTTTTGCACCCAACAAAAAACCAGCTTTTCGCTGGTTTATTTTTTTAGGCTGCTTGTTTTTCTAACTTCTCCACACGTTTGGTCAAATCTATAATACTTTTGCTTGTCGCATTGCTATCATCAAAATCGCGTTTGTCCAATTTTTTTAGAGTTTTGTCCATATCTTCTATTTTGTCTGATAACATGTCCATACGTCCGTCTAGTGAAGTGACTTTGTCTTTTACTTCTGTCATATCAACTTGTAAAGAACTAACTTTTGTACTAAGTTCTTTGACGGCGTCTAAAACTTGGTCTAATTTATTTTGCTCCTCCATATTTTTGGTGAAATTATTTTTGTAAGTACTAGAATTATGCCACAAAATTTTGACTTAGTCAAACAGTGTGGATAAAGCAAAAAAAATCTAAAAAAATATCTAAAATTAGCCAATTTGACAGGGGTATAATTGACCGTGCTATAATCAAATTATATGAATTTTGACTTAGCAAAAATCAAGTGGACTTCCAAATTGAGTATGGCTGATGCCTTACAGTCTTTTCAATTGCTAAGAGATTGTTCTAAGTCTGAACTGGCTACATTGGATGCTTTGTCAGATGAAAAAAGAAGGAAAATCATTTTTGATTCTCTGTCGGAAATTGAAGAAAGAAAAATTTTACCTCTTGATTCTATTTTGGATTAATTCAAATTTTGAGATTGGAATCAAAGTAGGAGTGACAAATTGACCCGCCGGTTGGGCGGGGAAATTTGTTAGGTGTGTGATAGGATTATTGCTTATTTTTTGTACCACTTGCGTGTAACGAATTTCGTTATTCCTTGCAATTTTATGTCTTGATAATTTAGGGGTATTAGTTTTTATGAATTACAAATTTTTTATCACCAATTCAGCTTGGCAGGAAGCAAAAAAATTGTCTTCTGATGTCAAAAGGAAATTGCTTAGCTTGCAGGATACTTTTTATTTTAGAACTGAGCGTACAAATGACCGTTTTTCTATACCAATAGATAATTGTGTTTTTTTTGACTTTTCTATAAGTAGTCTGGATTATCGTGTTATGTACACCGTTTTGGAAGAGAAAAAAGAAATTGTCGTAGTGTCTGTTTATTGGTTGAGGAAAGGTTTTTCTTATTAGTTGTTGTTATTCAAATTAGATAATACTTCTTGAGTGACAAGCCTGCCTGTTGGCAGACAGGCGACATCTTGTCACTTTTATAATAAATATCTTTCATATTGGGACAAGCTGGCGTTTGTCACTCTTTATCGAGTATTTCTTATTCCTTACTTCTTAATCCTGTACAAGCCCTTGATTTCTACTAAATATTTTGCTAAACTAACTTGTGTAATTTAAACAAGAAGCCTTTTAGGCCTTTTTGGCCTTTCAGGCTTTTCAAGCCTTTTCATATGTCCTATAGAACAAAAAATTGTGGGGAACTAAATAAAGCAAATGTTGGCGAAGAGGTAACTCTTGCCGGCTGGGTTCACCGTCGTCGTGATCTTGGTGGTCTTGTTTTTATTGATTTGCGTGATAGATACGGTTTGACTCAAGTTATTTTCAATCCAGACAAGATGGCTGATTTTTCTTTGGCTGAGAAACTAAAATATGAATATGTGATTTCAGTTACTGGTCGTATTGAAGCACGTGATGAAAAAAATGTTAACAAAGATCTTAGTACTGGTGAGATTGAAATGGTTGCGACTAATATTAGAATTCTTAGTGAAGCCAAACCAATGCCTTTTGAAATTTTTGAAACTAACAAAGGTGAAGATGATGAAGAAATTCGTCTCAAATATCGTTTTTTGGAAATTCGTCGTGAGAAACTAAAACAAAATTTAATTTTTCGTACCAAAATGGTCAAGTACATGCGTGATTTTATGGAGTCACGTGATTTCTTAGACATAGCTACGCCCATTTTGACAGTCAGTTCACCAGAAGGTGCGCGTGATTTCTTGGTGCCATCTCGTATTCATCCTGGTAAGTTTTATGCTTTGCCACAAGCGCCACAACAATACAAACAATTGTTGATGGTCGGCGGTATGGATAGATATTACCAAGTTGCTCCTTGTATGCGTGATGAAGATCCTCGTGCTGATCGCAGTCCAGGAGAATTTTATCAGCTAGATTGTGAAGTCAGTTTTATGGAAAAAGAAGAATTTTTCCAATTGATGGAACCTTTATTTATTGAACTGACAGAGAATCTTACTACAAAAAAAGTTTTGCACAAACCTTTTCCACGTATTCCATTTCGTGAAGCTATTGAAAAATATGGATCTGACAGACCAGATTTACGCTGTGATTTGGAAATAAAAAATATTAGTGACTGGGCTAAGAAAACTAGTTTTCAAGTTTTTTCTAGTGCTGAGTTTACTCGCGCTATGGTCGTACCAAAAGGTGAAGTATTTTCTCGCAAAGAAATTGATGAAGAATATACTGATGTGGCCAAACGCGCTCATGCCAAAGGTTTGGCTTGGACCAAATATGTTGATGGTAAGTTTGATGGTGGAGTTGCTAAGTTTTTTGATGAAGCACAACTTTCAGAATTAAAATCATTATTGAAGATAGAAGAAAATTGTATAATATTTTTTGGTGCTGATGATTGGGAGACTTCAGCCAAAGCACTTGGTGCTGTGCGAACTCTCGTGGCTGACAAATTGAATTTGCTTGATCCAAATATTATTGCTTGGGCTTGGATAGTTGATTTCCCAATGTACGAAAAAAATCCAGAGACTTTTCCAATGTACGAAAAAAATCCAGACACTGGCAAGATTGATTTTGGTCACAATCCTTTTTCTTTGCCACAAGGTGGTATGGAAGCTTTGAAAAATTCTGATCCTTTGGACATCATTGCCGAACAATATGACATCATTGCCAACGGTCTTGAGCTTTCTTCTGGTGGTGTTCGTAATACTTATCCTGATGTTATGTACAAAGCTTTTGAAATTGCTGGTTATGGACCTGAAGTTGTGGATCAAAAATTTGGTCATATGATTCAAGCCTTTTCTTATGGTGTACCTCCTCATTGTGGTTTTGCTCCTGGAATCGAACGCATGACAATGTTACTTTTGGGAGAAAAAAATATTCGTACCGTAGTTCCTTTCCCAAAGAATCAACGTGCCGAAGAACCAATGGTTGGTAGTCCCTCAGAAGCGACACCGGAGCAATTGCGTGAATTGAGTATTGAAATAAAAATTGATGATGGAAAGAAATAATATTTTTGTCTAATTACAATTTCAAATCATATTTTCACGTAACACATATCACGTAGCTCGTAACAATTGTTATGTGATACGTGATATGAGTTACGTGAATTTTATTGTCAATTGAATGATTACTTCTTTTTTTAAAAAAAATAAAAATAATTTGTTAGCTTTTTTGTTAATCACGTTTTTGGTTTTTATCTTTTTTTACCCAACTTTACACTTGGGTTTTTTTAGTGATGATTATCATTTTCTTTATGTTACAGCTACACAAGATAGTGTTTTGAAGTATTTATTTTTGAATATTATTGGTGAAAGTGGTGGTGGTTCTTATGGTCCAATGCTAAATTTTATTTTTACAGCGGAGTATAATTTGTTTCATTTACACGCTTTTTTTTATCACATGACAGTTTTACTAGTTTATGCGCTGACAGCTTTTGTTTTATTTTTGTTTACTAGAAATATTAGCAAAAACAATTTGGTAGCGTGGGGGAGTGCTATATTTTTTATTTTTTTACAAAATCATACTTCTACAGTTTCTTGGGTAGCTGTTCAGCCACATCTTTGGGCAACTTTTTTCTTTGTTTTATTTTTGTATTTTTATCAGCGTTTTATAGTTGAAAAAAATAATTGGTACTATATTTTTTCTTTACTATTTATTATTTTTTCACTTTTTACCAAAGAAAGTGCTATTACTTTTCCGGCTATATTTATTTTATTGGAATTATTTTTTGGCGAGAACAAAAGTATTGCTAGTACTTTGTGGCGTATTGTTAGGAGGGGAATAGCTTTTGCTTTAGCACTACTTAGTTATTTAGTCATTAGATTTGTAGTCTTAGGTTATGTTTTTGGTTATTATGGGAGTGAACATCTTAGTTCTCAGGTTTTACCAAAATTGAAGATGTTTGTAGAATTGGTGCTTAGTATGTTCTTGGCTTCGCCACTTAGACAGCACTTTAGAGATATTTTGTTTTTTCATCCTTATTTTTTGACGCTAATATTTCTGTTAGTTTTGGCTGTGACTTGGTTTGTCAGTAGAAAAAATAAAACAAAAATATTGTGGTTTTCTCTTTTGTCTTTTTGTCTGGCGACTGTGCCTTTTTTGAATGTTCGTTTTGAAAATAGTAGTGATGAGGGTGAAAGATATGGCTTTTTGGTTTCTGTATTTTTTGTAATTTTTTTGGCACAATTTTTGTATAGTATTTTTGGTAATTTAAAGTATAAAAAATATTTTTATTTTGGTTTGATCACTTTGTTTGTTATTTTTTCTTTTTTTATACATTTTGAAAAAGGAAAATTGTGGCAGAAGAGTGCTGACTTACGTGACAGCATGCTTACACAATTTGCTAACAATCTAGATAAAAGTAAAAATAATTATTTTATTTTTTTGAGTTTTCCAGACAATTTTTCTGGTACTCAGTTGACTAGAAATGCTGTTTTGGAAATGTTTAAATTAGAAAATAACTTTTTTTCTATGTCTGGGGAAAGGGTGACAATGTACAGTTTGCTAAACGAAAAAAATTATCAAGAAAAAATAGTTAATTTTTCAAGAGATCTTGATACTGTCAGATTGCAACCAGTCAGAGAAAATATAGGGAAAGTCTTGTCTGGGACAGGGCAGTATCATAGTGAATACTTTGATGCTATTTTTGATAGTAAAAATATTGAAGTTAGTCTTAAACGTGTTCAAATTGATAAAAGCCCTTATGATATGACTTTGGTTTATTTTGATGGTCAGAGGTTAAATTTTGTGCCTTTAAATTAATTTATGAATAAAATATCACTCATTATACCGGTCTACAATGGAGCACAAGTTTTGTCTAATACTTTTGCTAAGATTTTGGAATTTGTAAAAAAAATTGATGTTTTGGGACAAATAGTTTTTGTTGATGATGGTAGTACTGACAATACTTTGGAGTTGCTCACAGATTTCAAAAATACTAATTTAAATTTGCCAATTACAGTAGCTAGTTATAACGAAAATAAAGGCAAAGGCTTTGCTATTAAGTTTGCCGGGGATTATCTAAATAATGGCAGTGATTATGTTGGTTTTACCGATGTAGAATTGCCTTATGGACTAGAATCTTTGCCAGAGGTGCAGACAAAATTGTCAAAATATGATATTGTAGTGGGCAGTAGAGAGCAAAATGAAGAAAAACAATATAGTCTATATAGGTCTTTTATGAAAAAGATTTTTAGATTATTCATACCAAAAGAAGTGCGTGGTTTCAAAGATACTCAGTGTGGTTTCAAATTTTTTAGAACAGAAGTTTTTAAAAGTATTTTTGAGAGAGTATCTACTTTTCGTTGGGTGTTTGATATTGAACTTTTTCTTATCGCAAGTATGTCGCAGTATTCTATTTATGAATTGAAAGTTTCTATTGATAAGAATTTGCTCAAGAAAAAAGGTGGTGTTTCTTTACTAAAGCACAGCTTTTATATTTTAGCTGACTTGTCTAAGATAAGACATAATTTGCAATCAAAAGTTTATGAAAAATGATTTACAAATAAATTTTAAAGAATTTTCGGGTCCGCTTGATTTGTTGTTATCTTTGTTGGATGAAAAGAAAATGGGAATCAGTGAGTTGTCTATTTCAGCTGTGACTGAGCCTTTTTTAGATTATTTAGATACTTTGGAGAATATTGAAGCTGAAGAGTTGGCAGATTTTTTGGTAATAGCGGCTAGACTTTTACTCATGAAATCTCGTTCTCTTTTGCCACAACTAAATATTGATGATGAAAATGGTGTTGATTTGGATGAACAATTACGTCTTTATCGTCGTTTTGTCGATGCTAGCAAAAATTTGCATAATCTTTGGTTGGATGAAAAGCGTACTGCCTATACGCATGTTGAAGAAATAAAAAGAGCTACCGAAGTAGTACAACCTCTAAATTTCACACTAGAAAGTTTGTCTCAGTCTATGGTACAATTACTAAAGCGATTGGAACCTCCAAAAGCTTTGCCACGTACGTATATAGACAAGACTGTAACCATTAAGGAAAAGATAGACAAAATGCGGGAAATGCTTAAGAAGCATAAGAGTATCAATTTCAAAGATGTTGTTTCTGATGCTACTTCTCGTAGTGAAGTCATCGTAACATTTTTGGCAATTCTTGAATTGGTCAAACAAAATGATGTTTTACTAAAACAAAGTAGTAGTTTTGGGGATATTGAATTAATGAAGGCCTGAAAGGCTCGAAAGGCTTAAAATGCCTGAAAGGCAACATTTTAAAATCATCAAATTAATTTAATTCTAACAATCTTAATTTTAAACTTCACATTAAATATAGACGTGAAAATAAAAAAGCCTTTTTAGCCTTTCTGGCATTTTAGGCCTTTTAAGCCTTTACCTATGGACATAATCTCAATATTAGAATCAGTATTATTTGTTGCTTCCAAACCTTTGGCTGTAAACAAAATCGCCAAATCTCTTGGTGTTGAAAAAGAAAAAATAGAAGAAAGTCTGAATTCTCTGGAGAATAAATATACCGCTGTTTCGGGTATTCATTTACTTCGTGTTGGAGATGAGGTACAATTGGTCAGCAATCCAGACAATACTGAATTTGTTGAAAAATTTGTTAAGACTGAATTCAAAGAAGATTTGACCAAAGCTCAGTTGGAGACTTTGACTGTAGTTGCCTATCGTGGTCCAATTAGTCGCCCAGAGATAGAAAATATTAGAGGAGTAAATTGTGCCGTGATATTGCGTAATCTTTTGATTAGAGGGCTTGTCAATGAGTTTGAAGACAAAGATCATTTGTTACCAGTCTATGAATTATCTATTGATGCTTTGCGCTTTTTGGGACTAAACAGGTTAGAGGACTTGCCTGATTATGACAGTTTGCACAGTAATGAGTTGTTAAATACAGAAGGTGTAGAAAATAAAGAATGATTTTTAAATTATTGACTTTATAAACTTTAAAGACTTTATAGACTTTATAGACTTTTGACTAATTTATGATGATAAATTTTCACGAACGTCCAAAATTTAGTGATAACTTTCCGAATTGGTGGAGAAATTTACTGACTGTTTTTTTGTTGTTTTTAGTTATTATTACAGGTTTGTTATATTATCGTTTTGATAATGAAAAGAAAAAATATCTAGCTTATTTATCTGTTGATAATCAACAAGTTGAAGGATTGAAAATTGAAGAAAAAACAAATGACATTTCTGATTTATCAACTAAAGTTGGTGGTGATATAGATTTTGTAAGTAATAATTTTTCTTTGCCACAATTGAATGTCTCATCTACTCAACTTTCACCAAGTGAATTTACAGCTAGTAATGTGTTGGTAAAAGATAGAGATAGCAGTACTATTTTATTTGGGAAAAATACTTATGAAAAACATTCTTTGGCAAGTATTACCAAGTTAATGAGTGGTTTAGTCTTGTTAGAACAAAATCTCAATTGGAATGCTACTACGACTGTTTCTTCTGACAAAGTTAGTGGTTCCAATATTTATGCGGGGGATACTTACAAGATTTATGAATTGTGGAATATTGCTTTTGTTGCTTCTTCTAACAAAGCTATTTTGACTTTGATAGATGTTAGTGGACTTAGTAGAGAAGAGTTTGTAAATCGTATGAATGAAAAAGCTATAGAGCTTGGTATGTTAGATACTAGTTTTGTTGAAGCAACTGGTTTAAGTTATTTGAATATTTCAACACCTTCAGATATTGTTATTTTATTGCAAGAAGCTTTGTCGCATGATGAGATTAGAGAGGCTTTGATGTTGAAAGAAGTTACCTTGTTTGCTAAAGAAAGAAAAAAAGAAGTACATGCTTGGAATACTGATTGGTTGTTACTTGGTTGGATACCAAATAAATTTGATATTGTTGGTGGCAAGACTGGCTTTATTGAAGATTCTTTATATAATTTTACAGTATCTATAAGAAGTGATGAAGGACATATTTTGGATGTTGTTATTTTGGGTGCTAAAGAACATGAACTAAGATTTACAGAAGCTAAAAAAGTTTTAAATTGGGTTTTATCCAATTATACTTGGTAAAAATTATGATCTCTCAAATTATACAGTTTTTTTCAAATTTTGATCCTCATTGGGCTGTATTTTTTTTATCGATGATTCCTTTGACTGAGTTACGTGCTTCTATACCAATAGGTCTCGAAGTTTATCATCTTGCTATTTGGAAAGTTTGGCTTATTGCTGTGGCTGGAGATTTTTTGCCAGCATTATTTTTGCTTTGGGTATTTCCAAAATTACATGATTTTTTGATTAAATCAAAATTATTTGGAAAAATTTTTAGTAAAAAATTGAAACAAGCTGAAAAAGCTTTTTCTGGTGATTATGCTAAGTATGGTGCTTTGGGATTAATTATTTTTGTTGGTATTCCACTTCCTATGACTGGTAGTTGGACTGGTTCTTTGGTCGCTTTTATTTTTGGTATTCCTTTCAAAAAATCTTGGCCACTTATTTTGGCAGGTGTTTGTGTGGCTGCTACTATTGTAACTTTGATAACTTTGTTTGCTGGAGGAACGATTAGGACAATATTTGGTTAAATTAGATTATTCAAATTAAAAACCATGTTTTTTTATATAGACATGGTTTTTTTAATTATTAATTAGTAATTATTAATTTTTTTAAACAATTTAACCATTTTTATTTTTGGTTAAGATTATTTTGAATTTTATTTAATAGTAATTATCACAATCTCCGGTGGATTAAACAATCTCGCTCTTGGTCCACTTTCACCAATACCACTTGTGATAAATATTTTTTGTTCATTTTGTAGATTGTGTAAACCTTGATAAAAATTTGCAGGAATTAGATTATCTACTCTACCGATTGGTCCGAATAATGGTAAACGAATTTGTCCGCCATGAGTATGACCAGATAATGTTAAATCCATTTTTGGATAATCAGTTATAAATAAAAATAGGGGATTATGGATAAGAGCAATCGTTGCCAAATTTTCATCTCTATTGTTTAAAATATTGAAATCAAGTTTTTCTGCTAAAACAGAATCTCCTCCAAACAAATAAAAACTTTGTTTGTTTATTGTTAGTTTTTGTAAATCATTAGCTAAATAGTGTATACCTAATTTTTCTAAAGTAGCTTTCATTTCTAGATTCCATTTTGCATTATAAACATTTTTTTTGTTCCAACTTTTACCATCACCAATACCGTATTCATGATTACCTAGTATGGCATAGGTTGGTATGTTATTTGATATTTTTTGGAGTGGTGATAAATATTCTAATTCAGTTGGATTATATTCACTATTATACAAATTATCCCCGCCAATAAGTACCATGTCAGGTTTTAATTCCAAAATTTTATTTGCTACTTTTTCGACCCAGGCTGTCTTTTTGTAAGGACCTACGTGCAAGTCTGAGATAAAAGCAATTTTGATGGGTATTGTGATTTTTGGCAAATCTATTTCTTGTTTATTTATTACAATTAATTTTGGTTCAACGAAACTACCCCAGAGTAAAGTAGATGTTCCAAGTAATAAAATTATGGAGATTATTAAAAATGTTTTTTTATGTTTGGCTTCAAAACTTTTTGGTCTTTTATAAATGCTATACAAAAAAATGACTGCAGGGTAAGCAGTTATTATTAGCATGATTAAGATAAGTAAGTCGTAGTATTGTGGCATTGGAGTTAATTTTTTTTTTGCTCAATACGAATAGGAAAGTAGAAAGTTTATAAAGTTATTTGGTTTAAGACTTTTGACTTTATAAACTTTTAACTTTATGAACTATTTTTGTGCCCGAAGAGAGAATCGAACTCTCACTCCCGAAGGAACACGATTTTGAGTCGTGCGCGTCTACCAGTTCCGCCATTCGGGCATATCTATTTGTTGTTAAGAACATCTAACAATGGGATAATTATAGCGATTATTGTTACTTTTGTCAATATTTGGTATAATGGATATGTCTTATTATTTGTTTAGAAGTTCTTTAAGTTTAAATCGTTAATGGAGTTAAAATAGTTTAATTTTAGGAAAGATCCCTCATCGTACTTCGTCGATTCGGGATGAACCTCACTATGTCAAAAATCATCGCTGTTGTTAATCAAAAAGGTGGAGTTGGTAAGACTACCACAGCTATAAATGTAGCTGCTTATTTGGCTGAAATGGGTAAATTTGTTTTGCTTGTAGATTTGGATCCACAGGGTAATGCTACCAGTGGATTAGGGATTGATAGAGACAATCTGGAATATGGTATTTATGAAGCTTTAGCCAAACAAAGAAGAATCCATGATATTATTTTCAATACAGCACATGATGGTTTGCGTGTAGCTCCAGCTACCCAGGATTTGGCAGCAGCTGCTATTGAGCTTGTGGATGTTGAAAATAGAGAATTTCAGCTTCGTGATTTGCTTGCTGAAGTTAGTCATGCTTATGATTATATTATTATTGATTGTCCACCATCTCTAGGTCTTTTGACAATAAATGGTTTGGCAGCTGCCAATGAATTGCTTATTCCTGTACAAGCTGAATATTATGCTTTAGAAGGTCTGGGACAACTTCTCAAGACTGTAGAATTAGTTAAGAATAATATTCATCCAGATTTGGGAATTTTGGGAGCAGTACTTACTATGTTTGATAAACGTACAAAACTTTCTACTGAAGTGATGAATGAACTTTATAAATATTTTCCAAATAATATATTTCGCTCAGTCATCCCTCGTACTGTGAAGTTGGCTGAAGCTCCAAGTTTTGGTCAATCAATTTTGCATTATGAACCACGTGGTAAAGGCGCTAAGGCGTACGAAAGACTTGCAAGAGAGATGTTAGAGAAACATTCTTTGTAAAGGTTCGAAAGGCCTTTCTGGCCTTTCAGGCATTTTAAGCCTTTCAAGCCTGTGTTTAAAAATCTTAAACTTTTATTATTTCAAAGTTCTTGACTTTGAGTAGATTAAACAATATAACAACGTCTTATGGCTCTTGGCAAAGGTCTCAACTCACTTATTCCACAACAAAAAAAAGTCAGAAATATCATTCGTAGAGAAACTGGTATTGTTAACGGCAATGATAGAGTTTGGCAAATAAATATTAATGACATTGTTCCAAATCCGGAGCAACCTAGAAAAGAATTCAATGAAGAAGAATTGCATAGTTTGGTTTTGTCTATTCAGAAACATGGTATCATGCAACCTTTGGTAGCAACCGAAAGACAAGATAGTGGTTATGAATTGATTGCTGGTGAAAGACGTCTTCGTGCTGCTGGTCTAGCTGGACTTTCTACTGTTCCTGTTTTAGTACGTACTGCTACGCAACAAGAAAAATTGGAATTGGCTCTAATTGAAAATATTCAAAGACATAATTTGAATCCTATTGAAGAAGCTTATGCTTATTCAAGACTTTTGGAAGAATTCAATCTGACTCAAGAACAAGCTGCCGAGCAACTTGGTAAAAGTCGTCCAGCTCTTGCCAATACTATTCGTTTGTTAGACTTGCCAGAGCGTATTCAAACAGCTTTGACTAAAGGAGAATTTAGCGCTGGTAAAGCCAGAGCTCTGCTTAGTTTAAGTAGTGAGAAGGAACAATTAGAAATGTTTGATAGTATGATGGGTGTGAAGATGAGTGTTCGTGATGTAGAAGGTTTGGTCGCCAATAAAAAAAATAATAAAACTGTCAAAGATGCAAATTTGGCCTCTCAAGAAAAAATTATTGAAGAACGTCTAGGTTCAAAAGTAACAATTGCTGGTAATACCAAAAAAGGTAAGATAATGATTAGTTATAGTTCGACCGAGGAGTTGAAACGACTCATTTCGGAATTATCTTAGTTGTAAAATAAATATTTTAAAAACGTATCCTGCAAAGAATACGTTTTTTTATTGCTCTACTGAGTCATTGTCCCATTGTGGTTTTTGTATTGTCAGTTTGACAATGGAACAATGGGGCAATAGGACAATTTTAAATATATAGAAATGTTACATCATCTATTTTACTTTATTCTGGTAGATTGCAATATTATTTTTCTTTCTTCGGCAAAATATTGAAGAAACGAGCAATGCCACTATTTTTTGATTTGGTGTAGTTTATGATATGTTCTTTGGCTGTATGAGTTTTGACAAATTTGATCCAGTCAGAGCTAGGACCTTTACGATTTTTATCAATAATAATTTCCACGATGTCACCATTTTTTAATTCAGTGTCTAGACTGACCATTCTTTCATTGACGCGAGATCCAATACATTTATCACCAATGTCAGAGTGAATGTGATAAGCGAAGTCGACAGGTGTGGCACCTTCTGGCAAATCAATGACGTCACCTTTTGGAGTTAGTACAAAAATTCTAGTTTGCAAAAAATCTACTTTCATTTCTTCTAGGTCTGACAGTTTGTTTAGAATATCTTTTTGAATTTGAGCTAGCTCTTGTACCCATTTGATATCTTTTTCTGGTCGACGACTACCATTTTCATCATAATGCCAATGGGCAGCTATACCATATTCAGCATCCTCATTCATTTCTAGTGTTCTAATTTGGAATTCAACTGGTTCACCACCTTCTGCAAATACTGTAGTGTGAAGCGATTGATAGCCATTTGGTTTTGGTTGGGCAATATAATCTTTGATACGTCCTTTGATAGGTTTCCAAATACTGTGTAAGATTCCCAAAGTAGCGTAACACTTAGCTACGTTGTCTATATTCTTTTGGGTAAACAAATTTGAAAGACAAATCTTCTAGTTGTCCTTTCATTTCATCCATACCAAGACGATTAGCAATTGGAGCATAAATTTCGAGACTTTCTAGAGCAATACGATATCTTTTTTGTGGTGGCAAAGCATCAAGCGTGGTGAGATTGTGAATTCTGTCAGCAAATTTGATAATCATGACACGTACATCTTCGGCCATTGCTATAAACATTTTACGTAAGTTTTCAAATTTG
>Ga0208374_1000146_pt1 | contig 43248 bp, 58 predicted proteins | sample RifOxyC3_FD_184037 | JGI IMG/M metagenome (GOLD analysis project Ga0208374, IMG submission 184037) | Groundwater microbial communities from Rifle, Colorado - Rifle Oxygen_injection C3 (SPAdes) | ecosystem: Environmental > Aquatic > Deep subsurface > Groundwater | place: Rifle, Colorado, USA...
CATTGACGATGACGGATGGCAGCGGACTGGCAGAAGGGAATCCCGCCGTCGTCAATGGGGTGAGCTACACCATCTCGCGCCTGCAGACCGATCACGATGTCGGCGATGTCCTCGCCACGCTGGAAACCGCCTGATGGCTCACGTCCGCAAGCAGATTCGCGAAGCTCTGGCAACGGCTGTTACAGGACTGTCCGTCACCGGCGCGCGGGTCTACCAAAGCCGCCTGCATGCGCTGCGCGATAGCAATCTTCCCTGCCTGCTGGTCAACACGGACGACGAAACCATCGAACCAGTCAGCATGAATGCACCGGCCACGCTGGAGCGCGAACTGGTGGTGATGGTCCGCGCTGTAGCAAGGGCCGCCGCCGACCTGGACGACTCGCTCGACCAGATCATGGCTGAAGTTGAAGCTGTGCTCGGCGCGGCATCGCCGCTGGGATCGCTGGCGAAAATCACCGCGCTCAGATCCATCCGCGTGGAAATGGACGACGCGCTGGAAAAGCCGCTCGGCGTGGCCAGCATGGAATACCGGATCACTTACTACACGGCCAGCAGCGCGCCGCAAACGGTTTTATAGGAGAACATCATGACGATTAACACCAACTCCGGCCTGGTCATGGCCATGCAGTCGGCCATCGCCGCCGCCAAGACCATCACCGCGATCACCAAGGCCGCGCCCGGCGTGGTGAGTTCCACTGCGCACGGATTCGCCAACGGCGATTTCGTGCTGCTCGAAATCGAGGGCATGGTGGAATTGAACAAATGCGTTTACGAGGTGGGCAGCATCGCCACGGACACCTTCCAGCTGATCGGGCCGGACGGCGCCACAGGGCTGGACACCACCCTGTTTTCCACTTTCAGCAGCGGCACCGCGAAAAAGCTCACACTGGGCACCTCCATCACCGGCGTGCAGAATTTCGCCGCGAGCGGCGGCGACATCAAGTTCCTGGACAGCACCACGGTGCATGACACCAAGGACAAGCAGATCGCCTCCGGCGTCAGCGCCATGTCCTACAACCTGACCATCCAGTGGGACCCGGCCAATGCCGGTCAGTCCGCCATGCGGGCCGCCTTCGATATTCGCGCGCCCAAGGCGATGCGTATCACCTGGCCGAACGGCGCCTACGTGGCCTGGTACGGCTCGGTCGGCTACAACGGCGCGCCCGGTGGAGACAGCCAGGGCATCACCACCACCCAGGCTGCGCTGGCCGCCGAGGGCAACATGACGGTGGCGGCATGAGCCTGATCGACAGGCTGCGCAAGGCGCGCGAGATCCGCATCGAGGCGGGCGGGCAGGTCTTCACCGCACTGCGCCCGACCGACATGGATATGGTGGGCCTGATCGGCGCTGACGGCTATGCCTTGCTGAAATTCGTCATCGGCTGGGAAATGACCGAACTCGACCTCGGTATTCCCGGCGGCAGCGGCGAGGCAGTGCCGTTTCAGCCCGACCTGTTCGCCGAATGGATCAAGGACCAGCCCGCCCTGTGGACGCCGCTGATCATTGCGATCAAGGATGCCTATGCCGCGCATTCAGAACGGCTGGAGCAAGCCGCAAAAAACTGACTGCGTGGCTGGAATCGACACGGATTCCGATTCCCGTCACGCGCCCGTCGGTAGAAACGCAACTCGCCGTCAAGGCCTGGAATCTGATGGGTGGGATGGACTGGGCCGCGCTTCCCGTGGTGGCAGAGATGCTCGGAATCAATGACGTCGAGGCTTTGATCCACCAGTTGGTGTCCATCAGGAAGTTCGATCAAAAGAGAAACTAATGGCCGAGAATTCCACCAAGATCATCATCAGCGCCGAAGACCGCACCAGGGCGGCTTTTGCCTCGGCAACCTCCGGGCTGGGCGGTTTGTCGCGCGCAGCGATCAGCGCCAATTCAGCGATCAGCGCCATCGGCATCGGCGTTTCGGTCGGCGCCTTCGTCGCCTTCGTCAAAAACACCATCGACGGCGCCGACGCGCTCAATGACATGAGCCTGCGGACGGGCGTGGCCGTCAAAACCCTGGCCGAATACAATCTCGTGGCAGAGCAGTCCGGCACCAGCCTGGAGGCCTTGGGAAAGGGTATCCAGAAGCTCACGCTTTCAATTGGTCAGGCAGAGCAGGGCAGCGGGGAACAGGCCGAAGCGCTGAAGCGCCTGGGCGTTAGCGCGCGCGACCCCCAGGCCGCATTCGAGCAGCTCGCGGATGCGGTGTCCAAGAGCAACGATCCCATCAAAACCAATGCCGACTTGCAAAAAGTCCTCGGCAAAAACTATGCCGAGCTTTTGCCGCTGTTGCAGGCTGGATCGCAGGGCCTGCGCGATTCCGCCATCGCTTCCTCGACCTTCGCCAACGCAATGGAAAAACTGGCGCCGGATGCCGATAAATTCAACGACCAGCTGTCCACGCTGAAAATCAACGTCGCCGGCGCGGCGGCATCCATTATTTCGAATCTGGTCCCCTCTCTCAACGAATACATCGCCGTCGGACGGGAAGTGCTTAATACCGGCAGCTTGCTGGACAAGATCCGGTTTTTTGCGCTTGGCAATGCTTCCGACGAGATGGTCGGGCGCGTCAGGGCATCAGCCGCAGCCGCCGAGGCAGCGGCCAAAAAAGTCAAGCGCGCAGTCGGAGAAATCGAGCAGACAAAGCCGAAATCCACCAAAACCCCAAAAACCCAGAAAGCCGCCGATCCGCTCGCCGGCCTGCTCGGGCAGACCGAGCAGGCCAAGCTGGCCGAGTACAACAAGACCCTCGCCCTGCTCGACGCGCGCTATGCGGCCAACAAGATCGGCGCGCATCAATACACCGAGGCCCTGCTGATCCTCAACGAACAGCTCGACAAGTCGCTCGGCTTCGGCGCGAACCTGGACGATGCCTCCATCAAGGAATACCAGCAGCGCCTCGCGTCACTGATCTCCGACACCACCATCGTCAAGACCCAGAAGTTTCAGGCCGACATCGATTTCCTCAACCAGGCCTTCTTCGACGGCGCGCTCGATGCTGAACTCTACGCGCAGTCCATCGACAAACTGACAGGGAGCGATCTGCCGGAAAATCTGAAGGAGACCAACGACATCGCCCGCGAGCTGGGCATGACCTTCACCTCGGCCTTCGAGGACGCCATCGTCGGCGGCAAGGACCTGTCCGAAGTGCTGAATGGGCTGGAGCAGGACATCATGCGCATCGTTACCCGCAAACTGGTCACCGAGCCATTGGGCAACGCGCTCTCCAGCGCGATTGGTGGAAGCGGCGGCGGGGACATTTTTTCGACAGTCGCCTCATGGCTCGGCTTCGCTGACGGCGGTGTCATGACATCTGCCGGTTCGATGCCGCTACGCAAATACGCCGGGGGTGGTATCGCCAATTCGCCGCAGCTGGCCGTATTCGGCGAAGGCTCGCAACCGGAGGCCTATGTCCCGCTTCCGGACGGACGGCGCATCCCTGTGGCGATGTCCGGCGGCGGCGGTGGCATGTCGGTGGTCAACCATTTCGCCATCTCTGGGCCGACCGACAAGCGCAGCCAGGGCCAGATCGCGGCATCGGTCTACTCCGGGATCATGCGCGCAGCGCGGAGGAACAGTTGATGGCTTTCATCGAAACCCCGCGTTTCCCGGACGATTTGCGTTTCGGGTTCTCCGGCGGACCGGAATTCTCGACTTCCATTGTCGAGGTGCTGTCAGGCGGAGAAAAGCGCAACCGCAACTGGGCGCAGGCCAAGGGCCGGTGGCAGGGAACGCACGGGCCGCATGGGCGCGCCGAAACGGATTCACTGATCGCCTATTTCCGCGCGGCTGGCGGAAGGCTAAACGGTTTCCGCTTCAAGGACTGGACAGATTATAAATGTGCGCTGGCCAATGGAGCGGTCGGATCAGGCGCAGGAAGCGGCGCACCCGTGCTGCAGATCAACAAGACATACCTGACCGGAACGGAGTCCGACCTGCGCCCAATCAGGAAGCCTGTCGCCAGCACGGTCGAGGTATGGAAGAACGGGGTCAAGATGACATCCGGCTACACGCTCGACCCGGCCACCGGGCTGGTCAGCTTCGCCGCCAGCACAACAAAAAGCATCAACGCCAACAGCGCCAAGGCCATCACCGCCATCACCCAGGCCAACCCAGGCGTGGTGACTGCGGTGGGCCACGGCTACGTCACAGGAGACAGGATCAAGATCACTGACGTTGCCGGCATGACGCAGGTCAACGGCCTATATTACACCGTGACATGGATCAGCGCAGACGCATTCTCCATCGGCGTCAATACCACCGCCTATACGGCCTATGTCAGCGGCGGAACGGCGACGAAATACGGCATCACCCAGACCAGCCCGGCGCGGGTGTACTCGACCGCGCACGGTTTCAGCAACGGGCAGATCGTCCACCTCTCATCGGCAACCGGCATGACCGAGGTCAATGGGCGCACCTTCACGGTGGCTAACGCATCAGCCGATTATTTCGACCTTTTTGCGGAAAACGCCAGCGCATATTCTGCCTATAGCGGGAATGGCGTGATCGGGCTCTATCCGCAGCCCTCCGACACGCTGGCGTGGCTGGGCGATTTCGACGTTCCGGCGCGCTTCTCCAGCGACCGGCTGGAGATCACGCTGGTGGCGCACGGGCTGTATTCCTGGGAGGCTGTCGAGATCATGGAGATCCGCGCTTGAGGAATCTTCCCGCCCCGTTGCTGGCCCACATTCTGGGCGACACCACCACGCTGGCCTACCTGTGGAAGATCGTCCGCACGGACGGCGTGACGGCCACCATGACCAGCCTCGATGAGGATATTGTCTTCGCCGGGGAAACCTACATGGCCAGCGCCGGAGTCGATCCAACCAGCGTGGTGCGCCAGGCCTCGCTGCAGGTGAGCAATCTGGACCTGACCGGCTTTTGTGACGTGCTTCTGGCCCCGGCGCTGGAGTCCGGGCTGTGGGATTACGCCCGTGTCGAGCTGCGCCTGATCAACTACCGGACCGCATCCGATGGGACAGCCATCCTGCTGACCGGGCGCATCGGGCAGGTTTCATGGGACGAAGACAAATATACTGCCGAATTCCGAGGATTGAGCCAGCATTTCGGGCAAAGCATCATCGAGCTGACCTCCGCCGAGTGCCGCGCCACGTTCGGGGATGCGCGATGCACTATCGATCCGGCGCTCCACACGGAATCCGGCTCGGTGGTGTCGGTCGCGGACAACGCCTCGTTCGTGGTTTCCGGCCTGACTATTCCGGATGATTATATCTCCGGCAAGATTAGCTTCAACAGCGGCGCATGTTCCGGATACTCGATGGAGATTGTGTCCTGTTCAGCGGTCGCAGGCGGCGCCGAAGTCGGGCTTTTCATGCCCATGCCGTTCGCTGTGACGGCTGGCGATATGTTTTATGCCACGGAGGGCTGCTCCAAGCTGCCGTCACGCTGCAAGACCTTCGGCAATTTCCTGAATTTCCAGGGAGAGCCCTTCATCCCAGGCACGGGAAAGCTGCTTGAAAGGCCGGACGCAAAATGACACCTACCCGTGAACAGATGATCGTCGAAGCGGCCACCTGGCTCGGCACGCCATACCGCCATATGGGGCGGATCAAGGGGGTGGGCTGCGATTGCGTGGGGCTACCCATCGGCCTGATGGCCGGATTCGGCATCGACGTGGAGGACGCGGAATATACCACCCGTCCCTCCGAAGCGCAGCTGCTGTCTGCACTACGCTCAAATGCGCGCCTGCATGAAGTAGGCCATTCCGGCATGCTTCCGGGCGACATGGCTGTGATCGAGCTTGGCCGTCAGGCCACCCACGTCGGCATCCTGACCGACCGCCAGACCGTGATCCATGCTACCCGCGCCGGCGTGGTCGAGAACGGATTGCAGAACGGATGGGGCAGGCGCATCCGCACGGCATTCACCCTGATCGGATATACACCATGCAATTAGCGCTGCCATTAGTCGGCGCGTACATTTCGACAATGATGGGCCTTGGTCCTGGTGTTGGGTGGGCTGCTGGGTCAATGATTTATTCGGCATATTTCGCGCCCAGCATGAAAAGCGAGGGGCCGCGCCTCGATTCGCTCAAGGTGACCATTTCATCATTCGGCGCATCCATTCCCAAGATATTCGGCACGCTGCGCACCGGGTGCAACCTGATCTGGTCTTCCGATCTGGTCGAGGTCTCGACCACCGATGATGTTGGCGGCAAAGGCGGGCCGAGCGCGGAAGTCACGACCTATTCTTATTTCGGCAATTTTCAGGTGCTGGTGTGCGAAGGGCCGGTGAAGGGCATCCGGCGCATTTGGGCCAATGACGATCTGATCTACGACAATCGCGAGACCTCTACACGGATGTTTGCCGTGGGCGGGGATGCGATCAGGGTTTACCTCGGCGGAAACACGCAGCTTGCTGATACTCTGATCGAGCAGTACGAGGGCGTTGGCAACGTCCCGGCATATCGCGGACGTTGCACCATTGTGTTCGACCATTTGCCCTTGGCCAACTATGGCAACGGTCTTCCGCAGATAAGTGTTGAAGTTGTTGGCTTCGCAGACGGTACCGCAGGCGGAGGCAGTATCACCGGAGACATTAGTGGAGCGGCTATTGACTACGGTTACGACGATTACGCTGTCTCCGGTGACAATTACATATACGATACCCACGACAGCTACATTCGTAAGCTCGACCTGCTCCCGAGAACGGTACTCAACCAGGCTCTGCTCAGTTCACTATACACCCCGATTCAGGTGATGTCCCAGACGTTAGCTGAGTGTAGAGGCAGCATCATAGGGAGCGTAGATTTAATCGGGACACACGCCGATGCCCCTATATTGATCGGAACGTACGCAGCAGACCCATATGAGTGCCCGTTCCAAGGATATGTCACGGTACTGGTGCGTCTGGATCCTGTGACACTGCAGCCATCGGCAGTAGGCGAGCACACTGGTGACACCGGCATCAAACACGATGGCACTGTGGCTCCGGATATTGCGGAGACATGGAGCACCTCCGAGCGGTTTGTATATGCCTGCACCGGTGACGTGGACGCAGGCAACGGGCTATACAGTTTCGACACGATCAGCGGAGCCTGCGGGATTCTGTGGGAATTCCCGACGACCGACGCGCTGTACGCCGCCGCCGTCCGGGATACAACCGCCTGGTGCCTGACGCAACTTTCCGGGGCATGGTACATCAGCCGCAAGACACTGGGAGGAGCGGAATTGCGCGCAGCACTTCCGTTCGGACTGGCGCTGGGCGGGTACGCCAAGAACCTGATGGTAGCGGACGGGCAGTACCTCTACTTCAAGACAGGTCACATCCTGGATGCCAGCACGCTGGCGCTGGTGGAGACCGAGCCGAAGTTCGCAGGGAGCAGCCTGTTCCTGCTCGACCGCGAGAACTACATCACGATCATCGACGCCGGTGGAACGGGTGACAACCTGGTCTACCCTCTCGCGGGCCGCACCCTGTACGCCACGCTGGTGTCAGCCGGGGCGACAGGCTATTTCTCTGCCACAGAGCGGCGCATCGTGGCGCAGTCCACTACCGCCGGTCAGTATGTGCTGTGGGGAGTAGCCGGCATCCCCGAGCTGCCAATCTCGTTCGCCAACTTGGCGCGAAACATCGCAACAGACGTGGGCCTGACTGAATCCGATCTGAATCTCACGGATACCGAGAGCGTGCTGGTGCGCGGGTTCGTCTGCGCCAATCGTCAGGCGGCGCGATCATTCCTCGAACAGGTCATGGCGATCCATTTCATAGAGATGGTGGAATCTGACGGAAAATGCAAGTTCGTGCAGCGCGGCAAAACGCCGGCGCGCACTCTCAGCTACGATGAACTGGGCGCGACGGAGGGCGATGCCTCCGGCCCCCGCGTGGCGTGGCAGAACACGCAGGAGCTCGAGCTTCCGCGCCAGATCGAGCTGCAGTACATGAACCGAGATGATGAGTACAACACCGGAACGCGCATTGCTTCGCGCCAGGTGTGCAGCACGCTGGAGCGCGTCAACGTCACGCCACCCTGCGCGCTGACCAACGACGAAGCCAGTACCATCGTGCACAGAATGCTGGAACTGGCATGGATGGAATCCATCACAGGAAGCGCAAAAGTCACGCGCGACCACATTGACCTTGAGCCGACCGATGTGATCGTGCTGGCGGATGCCGCTGAGTCGCATACCGTCATTCTTCGCAGCGTCAGCGAGAGTCCGGGCGGGATGATCGAACTGTCTTTCAGCCGCTACGCCGCGTCGCTCTACAGCCGAACAGGGACGGTGGATGACATGGTCTACCCGGCTCATGGCATACCGGAACTCGGCAGCACATGGCCGCTGGTGCTGGACATACCCTACTACGGCGACACTGATGAGGGGTGCGTCTACGCGGGCGCGATGGATACCCTTGGCGCGTCTTGGTACGGATCGGTGTTCGTCAGCCGGGACCAGGTGAGCTGGAAAACTGGCGGGTACATCCTCTCACCGGCCACGCTGGGCTACGCCACAACCGAAGCGCCAGATGCACTCCCTTGCATGTGGGATGTCGCCGGGACGGTTGGGCTCAAGCTAGCCAACAGCAGCGCCAGCTTGAGCAGCAAGCCGGATGCAGCCGTGCGTGCGGGCGAGAACCTGGCGGCATTCGGCCAGCCGGGACGGTGGGAAATGATCCGCTTCAAGACCGCCACCCTGAACGTGGACGGCAGCTACACGCTTTCCAACATTGCCCGTGGCGAAATGGGCACCGAGCAGCACACAGCAGCGCACCTTGCGGGAGACCGCTTCGCGCTGATCAATTCGGCGCTGGTCAAAATCCCGGTGCCGCATGACTACGCCGGGTCAGCGCTGACATTCCGCTTCGTGCGCAGTGGGCAGACCTTCGCGGAAGGCACTTCCGTGACCATCACCTATCGTGGAGAGGCCATGAAGCCTTGGCCGCTCGCGTGGGTGGAAGGAACGCGCGACGGCAGCAACAATCTCACGGTAACGTGGACGCGCTTGTCGCGGGTGGGCGATGAAATGCCGTCTGGACGCGCCATCGCATTGGGCGAGGTCAGCGAGAAGTACGACGTAGTGATCTATGCATCGGACTGGACCACGATCAAGCGCACCGTGGCCGGGTTGTCCGCGCCAACATTCACCTATACAGCAGCGGAGCAGACAACCGATTTCGGCAGTCCGCAACCCGCCGTGCGCATTAAAATCTACCAGATCAGTGACCGCGTGGGACGCGGACAGCCAAGGAGCGCCACCGTATGACGACCTATTCCAGCAACCTGCTCATCCCGTACCTGGATGACAACATGGACAATCCGCATCTCCCCGTCAACGAGGCACTGAGGGTGCTCGACAAGGCCATCGGCAGCAAGGTGGCGCTGGCGGTAACGGGCGGGACCACAATCATTACGGACGAGGAGTCACGCGGGGCATATTTGGAGCTGACCGGGGTGCTGACCAGCAACCTGATACTGCAAGTCCCAGCCAGGGCCAAGCAGTGGCTGGTGCAGAACAAGACAACTGGCAGCTACACCGTCACAGTCAAGACCGCTACCGGGGCCGGGATGGTGGTCACCAATGACAGTCAGCTCCACATGGTGTACTGCGACGCGCTCGACTGCTGGCCCGTGCAGAACTCGACGCACGGGCGCAACCGGGTGGTGCTGCCCTACGGTTCCGGCATCACGATCAACTGGGCCGGGGTGGACATTTACGACACGACGCTGACCGGCAACATGGTCATCAGCGCCTTCACCGGGGCTACGGATGGGCAACTCTGCGCCATGCAGGTCAGGCAGGATGCAACCGGGAGCAGGACGGTCGGCTGGCCGCCAGAGGTTCGCTACGGCACCGACCTGACGACGATCCTGTTGACGACGACGGCCAGCAAAATGGACCGGGTGGTGTTCCAATACGACGCCGGGGCGGGCAAGTACGACCTGGTGAGCTTGATGAGGGGGTACTGATATGAGCGTAATTTGGATGGATTCCTGTGGGGATCATTACACCTACACACAAGCTGGGCGTTTTTGGGACACTGTTACGAGCGTCGCCGCTGTAGAAACCGGGCGCCGGACCGGCTCCAGTTGTATTCGCATACAAGGGTCTGGTGGGGCAGTTGAGAAAACAGTGAACAACCTCGCGGATGTGGTGGTTTCGTGGGGCGGGAAGTACCAAAGAGCATTGGTGGTGGTGCCGCTGGGGATATACGACGGGGCGACCAGGCAGCTGTATTTCGAGTGTGTTAACGATGGCAAAATCACAGTTAAAAATGGTTCCGGAACGACGCTAGGAGAGAGTATCCAGTGTCTGACAGAGAACACATGGGCATGGATCGAGGTCAAGGTGACGGCATTCTCCAACACGGTGGGCGGGGTGGTGATCCGGGTCAACGGGGCAGTAGTGCTCACGCTGACCAATGTGGATACCTTGAACACCGCAAATGCCTACTGCACCAAAATAAGGCTCGGATCGGACGTGAATTCATATTATGCGGCATGGCTCGACGATGTCGTGGTAAGCGACCTGTCCGGCTCTCTGAATAATGACTTTCTCGGGGACGTCAGTGTGGTTTGCATGCTGCCGAGCGCTGAAGGCAGCAACAGCGGCTGGACACCAAACAGCGGAACGGTTCACTACGACCGGGTGAGCCAGACGACCTCGGACGACGACACCACCTACTTGTCTACTGACACTACTGGGGTGCTTGACAGCTGGAATTTTGCCGATCTCACCGCCAGCTCCACAATTCTCGCCGCACAGCTCAATCAGACGGTGCGAAAGACTGATGCCGGGACTGCCGAAATCGCTGGGGTCTGTCGCAGAGCGTCGACAGACTATGTCGGGACGACACAGGCAGTGGGCGGGACAGCCTATACCGGCTATGCGCAAGTATGGGAGGTCGACCCCTCAACAGCAGCGCAGTGGACACAAGCGAACCTCAACGCCGCCGAGTTCGGCATCAAGAAGGTGACCTAAATGACTGCTGCCTACGTCTCGCAGGATGTGGTGCTGGCGCTGACCGAGCCGGATGTGTCACGGGTGGCGGTGTCACAGGGCGTAATTCTGATGCTGTCCTCACCAGTGCCGCCTGTGTATGCGACACAGGCGGCACTGGAAATACTCGCGGGACGGCCTGTCGGCACACGAAATTTTCAGGACACAATATCACTGCTGTAACACGACCGGGAGGCGGTCATCATGAGCAACAATAACGAAAACGAAGAGCACAACCACATATCAGTAAGCGACAACAAATGGGCGATCGATAAGCATATCCCCATCACGATGCTGGTGTTCTTGTTGATGCAAACGCTTGTGTGGGTGTGGTGGGCATCGTCCTTCGCGGCGACCACCAATCTGCGGATCGATCAGCACGATAAGAAATTCAGCCAACTGGAATCCCTGCCGGAGCGACTATCTGCCCTGGAGTCCTCTTCTCGTGTGCAGACCGAGATCTTGCGTGAAATTCGGAGTGATATACGTGCCCATGACCAACCGTCTTCCGCACGCAGCAAATAATCCGCAGCAGTGCGCCAGGTGCCGCTGGAACACCGGCACCGAGCACCGTAGCTGGTGCTCTTACGGCGTTCCCGGATACCCCTACCGGATCGATTGCAAGCTGTACCGGCCTGCCCCTGATGCGATTTCGCACTCACCAAGGAGGTCAGTATGAAGGCTATTGAGTGCCTGATTGATTCTCTTCGCCGGATAGCCGGGCGCTGGAGGATCGGACGCCGACTGAATAAGATCAAACAGGGAAGGCTGTGATCCCTAAACCGAAGGCGGTCACATCAAAATCCAGATACCGTAAAGGAGGTGACGCATGAGTGGATTGCAGAAGTTTCTGTCGAACAAGAACGTCATGGCGTTCCTCATGGTCATTCGCACCGGCGAGGGCACTGCTGACGAGAACGGATACCGGCGAAAGTTCGGCGGAGAACTGTTCGACTCGTTTGGCGACCATCCCCGGACTGTCGTATCGAAGATGCTCGGGGGTAAGCCACTGTCCAGTTCTGCTGCGGGGGCGTACCAGTTCCTCACGAGGACATGGGACGGTCTGGTCGGGAAGTACGCCTTCCCTGACTTCAGCCCGCTGGTTCAAGACGAAGCCGCAGTGGCCCTTATCTCCGGTCGAAACGCCCTGATGAATGTGGTTCGTGGCGAGTTCGAGGTGGCGATAGCCAAATGCGCCAAGGAGTGGGCGAGCCTGCCCGGTTCGCCCTACGGCCAGCCGACTATGACGATGGCCAAGGCCAGGGCCGTGTACGAGGATTTCGGCGGCGAGTACGCCACAGCATCAACTGCACCACCACCCAAGGAGAAAGTCATGGCACCGTTCCTTCTGGCAGCAATCCCATCCCTCATTTCGGCGATCCCCGAGTTCGCCAAGATATTCAGCAAGCCGGACGTGGCAGAGCGCAACACGGAGGCGATCGTCAAGGCATCCGAACTGATCATGGAGGCCACGGAAGCCCCGAACATACAGGCAGCGGTGGAAAAAATTCAGGCGGACCCGCAGGCTGCGGACGCCGCGAATGTGGCCCTGCGCGTCAACCGTGCGGAACTGGTAGACATGCTGGAGCGCGTCAACGCCATGGAGCAGGGCAACATCGCCACCGCTCGGGATTTCTCACGCTCCGAGTCTCCTGTGCTGGGCAAGTTCAAGTTCGTACACCTCCTGTCGGCGCTGGTGGTCATCGGGGCGATGATCGCCATCGGGTACATCCTGGCGACTAGCACTGACGCGACCGAGCGGGCGATGGCGCTTCAGGCCATCCTCCTGGTCGGATTCGCCGGAGTAATGGCATTCTGGATGGGGTCGAGCAACGGTTCCCAACTCAAAGATGAGCGGCGTCTTCCAGAGCGGTAGTCCGACCGAAGCGTGGACTTGCCCGAGGTGCTACCAGATGAATGTGCGCTCATTCTGCGTTCGCTGTCTGGCGCCACGTCCGCATGCGCAGGCATTCCAGCAGGTTAGCACGACTGGGAGGCGCGCGATGTCGCGCATGTTCGCCATAAACATCGGCGCCACCTTCGACTTCGAATTCGGCAGCAGCCTGGAGGCGGTCGGGAAAAAGCGGATTTACTGGCAGGGAAATAATCCACTTCGGCAGCTTTTCGGCAGCGTGACTTTTAGATCGTTATTCCATGCTGTATAAAGCGGGTTCGAATCCCGCCTTCTCCGCCAGTATATGCGCCATAACTATTTGATAGTTATGGCGTTTTTATTTAAAGCAATGTATATGCCATGACGCAAAATAGGCGCTAATTAGCCCTGTTTCGGCACGGGCTGCCGAGAGTAGATAGCCTCTTTTTTTGCTCGTAAGTAAGCCAAATGCGCGTCCATTTCTGAATCAAAATACCCAAAACTGACACTTCCAACCCTTGCTTGGTACCTTGTTTTAAACCTGCTCTTGGATGTTACCCTTACTCCGGTAAGGAGTTTTCCGGGCTTTTTTTCTTTTTTGATAATACTTTTCTTTTTTTTCTTTGGTATATACCCGTCAGATTTAGACATTGCGCCCATAATTCCAGCCGATATTTTCTCAAGTACCTCAACACCCCATCTGTTCATGGCTAAATTTACTGCCAGGCAAACAAGTCGAACGTTTGATTTAATGTAGCCAATGTTTGAGTCTATTCTGTCCAGACTTGGAGCAAACGGACGATGCGGTCCTCTCTGTGTTGGTGCCGCGAATTCAAAATGAATTCCAGATATTTCACACCGCCAGCGACTTCTGCGTATTAGGTCAGACATGGCTAATTCATCGAATTCGAATTCCATGTTTTTTGATTTTGATCTTCGTTTTGCGTCTTGAAGTAGCGTTGTAGCCCATGCAGGCAGTTCTATCTGCGAAGATCCGCGTATGTGTCTATTAAAGCAGTCGGTGGAACAAAACTTACCAACACCTCTAGTGCGTTTTTCTGTGGTCTCAAACGTGCGGCAACAGAAATGGCATTCAGCGATTATTAGTGGTTTTAGTTTTTTCATTGCCATTTGTAAATTTCCTTGCGAACATTTCTACCGCTTTTCCACCCGCATTTGGCGTGGCTTCCGGTATCCAGCGCCCGTAAACCCTGAAAATCATTGCCGTATCGGAGTGGCCCATCTGCTGGGCCAGCCAGATTGGTGATTCTCCGGCGGTCAGCATCATGCTGGCGTAAGTGTGGCGGGTCTGGTATTGCCTGCGGTAGAGTACGCCGGCCGTTCTCAGCGCTGGCACCCAGGCGCCGTGCCGGATCGGCTGGTCGCCTGTCCAGGGCTGGCCTGTTCTCGGATTGAGAAAGACGGCACCGCCTGCCAGAAAGCTGTGGGCTTTTTGCGCTTTTAGTGCTTCCAGTGCCGGGGCGAGTATTTTAACGTCCCGCGTGCCTTTTCTGGTTTTTGTGCCTTCTGCTTCGTCTGCAGCCTGTGTCTTTGCGCGGCTGACCCGGACAATGCCCCGAATCCAGTCTATATCGCCCCATTCCAGCGCCGCCAGCTCCGAGGTGCGTAGCCCTGACCAAAAGGCGAACTGGAACAGGTTACGGTGCTGCGGATCGCGGCAGGCGTCGAGGATCAGTTCCTGGTCTGCAGCGGTGAACGGATCCACATCGTCTACCGGCTTCGGCGCTTCCTTGCGGGCGAACTTCCAGCCGTAGAGCGGATTGGTTTCGATCAGTTCATCGTCAAGCGCATCCTGCAGCGCGGCGCGCAGCACGCTTTGCACGTTGGCCAGGCGTTTGTTTCCTGCTTTCTGACCTTCGCACCAGGTACGGATGTCAGCGCGTTTTAGTTCGGACAGGTAGATTCTGCCCAGTGCCGGGATGAGTGTGTGGTTGACGATCTTTCGATAGTCGTCCCAGGTGCTGCTCTTGAGGTGCTGGCGCTGTCGTTCCAGCCAGGTCTCAAGCCATGTTTCCAGCGCGTAGCCTGCGCCTTTGCGTTCCGAGAACAGGAATCGGCGGGAGGATTCCGGGAAGGTGACGGCATAATCGAAGGTGCCGCGCTCGATGGCGTGCAGAATGGCGGCGCGGTGCTGCTCGGCGCGTTTTAGATTCGCAGGGGTGGGGGCGAGCTTGATGCGCTCGCGGCAGCGGATGCCCTTGAGTTCGAAGTCGATCTGGATGCTGCTTTCCGAGACGGCGCGCACGCCAGTCCGTTGCCGTTTTCCACCCACTGGTGATACCCCTCGATGTCGATCAACACATGGCCATCCGGCGCCCGGCGCCAGACGCGGCCTTCCATCCACACGCCGTCGCGGATTTTCCCGCGAATGGCGTGCTCAGTATAGCCACTCTCGGCGGCGAACTGAATGATGGTTTTATAGCGCAGCATCAGCCGATCCGGTCCAGCGGGCTCATCACCCCATGCGCGCCACGATTGAGCACATGGGTATAAATCATCGTCGTGCTCACGTCGGCATGGCCCAGCAGCTCCTGCACGGTGCGGATGTCGTAACCGGACTCCAGCAAGTGCGTGGCGAATGAGTGGCGCAGGCTGTGGGGGTGGACCAGCTTGCCTATCCCGGCAGCCTGCGCAGCGGCCCGGACGGCGCGCTGGATGTTGCGCTCGTTCCAGTGGTGGCGACGGTATGCGCCTGATCGCGGGTCGGTGCTGTAGCCGGGCGCGCAGAACAGGTATTGCCAGGCCCATTCTGCCGCTGCGCGCGGGTATTTTCGCTCGATGGCATCCGGTAGTTCCACGTCGGCATGGCCGGTCGCCAGATCAATGTCGTGCAAACGTCGCCGTGCGACCAGATGGTCGCGCAATTCGTCGCCCAGGCTGGACGGCAGCATGGTGATGCGGCCCTTGTTTCCCTTGCCTTCGCGGATGGTGATCTGGCCGCGCTCGATGTCGAGATCCTTGACGCGCAAGCGCAGGCACTCCAGTAGGCGCATGCCGGTTCCGTACAGCAGTTTGATGACCAGGCCGTTCGTGCCGCTGACGTGGCGCAGTAAGGCCTGTATTTCGCGCTGGGTGAGCACGACTGGGAGTCGCTTCGAGACTTTCGCGCGGGTGACGCCATCCAGCCATGGTAGATCGATGCCCAGTACGTCACGGTAGAGGAACAGGATGGCGTGCATGGCCTGGTTCTGGGTGCTGGCGCTGACGTTGCGCTCGGTGGCCAGATCAGATAGGAAGGCTTCCACCTCCGGCGCGCCCATGTCGGACGGGTGGCGTTTGTGGTGGTAGAGGATGAAGCGCTTGGCCCAGTGGGTGTAGCTCTGCTCGGTGCGCAGGCTATAGTGTTTTACACGGAGAACTGCGCGCATGCGGTCGAGTAATTTTGGCGGCTGGGCAGGCGTGTCGTGTAACACGGCGCTTGGTGTCGCGTTTTGTTTTTCGATAGTGAGCATTTTCGCGGTCCTCCGTGGTTTTGTTCGGAATTAGGCGTAAAAAAGTGACGGTCAATTCTAGTTCGGCGTCACTTCATCGCCCAGTGGGAACGTCCCTTCTTCTGGGTACTCGCTCAGATAGGCCACATGCTCGTAGTGCGTGGCCGTGCCGTCGTCGTCCATCACACCGCTTGCCGGGCAGTTGATGATGGTCATTTCAGTTTCCAGTTCGTCGGTGTAGTCGTGCGGCGCAATCACCAGCCCAACGGCCTCGGCCAAGTCCTTAATCTCTTTTCCGGTCAGTGTCAGCATTTCAGTCCTTCTCCTATGGTTACAGCGCCGCCGAACCCGGCGCTCAAGCGGGACGCGCGAAAAGCCGCGCGCCCCTTAGCTATGCGTTATGCGTCAAGGTTGTACTTCTCATCCAGCAAGCGCCGCGACTGCTCGCAGACCTTGCCACCATCAAGCCGCACAGTGCATTGCGACACCTTCGCCCGTAGGCCGCCCCGCCACGCACCACGCACAAACGGCAGCCAGTCGGCGGCAGCTTTGCGCGACGGGTACGCATTACCAACCCTCGTCCAGCCTTTTGCCGGGTGCATCACCATCGTGAAAAACATGGTTCGCTTTTCCATTTCTCCGTCTCCGCGCCGCATAACCCGGCATTCAAGAGGGACGGTCCGCAAGCGGCCCGCCCCTTAGCTCTGCGTTAGGCGTCAAGATTCAACCGCTTCAGCGGCCTCAGTGTTGTACACCCGACGCCAGAATCGGCACTCTTCAATCCATCCTTCACTACCCCTTTCAGCCTCAAGTGTTTCTGCGCGAGCTTTCCAGTAAGACGCACTGCCGTGCGAAAAAGCCAACGCCGCAGCCAGTATTCCAAATCCTATTGCCAGTTGTTCTGGGTTCATTTTGTTTCCCTTTCTTAGATTCACGCCTAACAAGGCATTCAAGCTGGACTTCGTTTCACTCAGCCCCTTAATTCAGTCGTTCAGCGTCAAAGCCACACGCCCTCATTACGTCCATCCGTCAAGAGCACCCGCCTGTTCTCGGCAAACTGATCTGAAATCCAGTCAGGTATTGCGCCGTCGAAAGCATCGCGCAGTTGTCCCACGGTGAAGCCAACTACGCCGCCGCTCGGCGCTACCGCCATGTCAAATCCGGCGCGCAAACAGGCAGACAGCATGTCGCCGAATCGACCGCGCACGACTTCAACTCCGTGCCTGTTCTCTCGCTCGAACTCATAGCGGTTGTCCCAGAGGTAGGTGTCCACGCGCGAGCTTGCGGACTCGTAGTGCTCGTGCCAGCCCTTGCCGTACCGAACACAACTGTCCCAGTCTTCGACGGTCTCCAAGCCGTTGCAGACAACCCAGTAAATGCAGCCCTCTACCTCTGCCAACAGCTTCTTCTTCCGCGCCGGAGTCAGGTCGGTAAAGCTGCGCGCCAGGCCGAGACTCATTTGCTTCCAGCGGTCGTGTTGCAGTTCGTTCATGTCATCGTCCTTTCAGTTGCCGCCGAACAATTCGTCCAACCGGACGTGCCGATAAAGCCCGGCACGCCGGTTAACTCAATCGTTAGCCACCATCCGCGCTGCATACACTCTCAGGCAGCGTTTACAGGCATTTGCCAGCGGCAAGTTAATCGTCATCCGGTAGCCTTCTGGTGCTGGTCTGCCGCAAATCGGGTCGCTGATGTATCCAGCCTTAATCAAATGCTGATCGTCCCGACCTTCTCCAGCCTCGTAGGCAAGGTGCAATTTCTGCCCGCCCTTAACTTGTGCATAAATCATCATTTCCTCCAGTGGCTAACATTACGTTCAACCTTCGCTCCCTTTGGTCGCCTGACCTGCCGCAAAAGGCGCGGCAGTCAGGGTTAACTCTACGTTATGCCCCTACGTCCGGCGGCTTGATCTTGTGCCGACGTTTCAGGGCTTCCTCAATCAGCACGGCCCGGCTCTCCGGCTGTTCGTCCATCCACGCCAGCAGCCAGCGCGGAAGCTTCAGGCTCACCGGCACCTTAACAAGTGCCGGCGGCTTTTTAGGCGCACCGGCAACCATTACGAATTAAACCCGGCCAACTGCCCAACGGTAGGCGCCTGCACCATCGAAACATCAACCCACTGAATCCGTTGATTAGGGTTTTTGTCCTCAATTGTTGCATCGATCACGCCAACCTCACGCACACCCAACTCCTGTACGCGGTACATGGTCGCGTCAACTTCATGGTTCATAACAACTAAATCAAATACTGCTGGCAGCTTTTTCATGATCTACACCTCTCGCAATTTGGTTCAGGCCAATCCTTCACCATAATTACAGTATATACCTTATTTCAATTAAAGTCAATACCATAATTATCGGGGCATAACCCGGCGCTCAACTCGAACTGCGCGAAGAGGCCGCGCAGTCGGTTAGCTCTACGTTCGGCGATTTCCTTGGGGTAGTTGTGGACGGTGTTTCTTGCCATCAGTTGGCTGCGGCTGATTAATTCCAGATTGCCGATGTCGCAGTTGTGCCGGTTGCCGTCCTTGAAAACCAGGGCCATGCCGCGAGGCGGGTATTCGCCATGAGCCAGTTTCCAGTTCCAGCGGTGGAGCGGAACCCACGCTCTGGCGCCCGGAGATGTCTTGATGTCGATATAGCCTTCCGAGTTGACGCGCAGGCTGCCGACTTCGCGCCGGTTGGGTGGGGTAGTGCCGGGCTTGAAGCGGGTTTCGTGCGATCTGCCACCGGAGTCCCATGACAAGCCCTTGTTCCAGGGCGTCATGCCGGGCTGAAAGCGGGTTTTCTCGCCGCGCTTGCCGTCGGTGCGGCCTGCTGCTGGGCTGGACATATAGGCTGGCGACTTGCGCAGGCCCATCGCTTTGGCTTTGCTGATGACCTGTTTTTCACGCAGGCCCATGGAGGATGCCAGCCGGGCGGTATGCTCAACAGGAAAGCGGCGCTGCAGTTCTGCTGTGTCGGATGCCGTCCAGGTGTGGCGGTTCATTTTAGCTTTCATCTTCACGCCATCTCCACATTATTCAATGTGCCGTCCATACCCGGCTCGGCATAAACCACCCCTGCCTCCCGCATCTTTTCATTCACCCACAACACGTAAGCGCGGGCCTGCTCCAGCCGGTGTTGCGGGCTGGTAGTGAAGTAATTGGCGATGGCCGGCATGGTTTCGCGCAGCGTCACCAGCTCCGGGCCGCTGGCGCCGTATTGGCCGGTCTTGTCGTGGCGGCGGCGGATGCCGATGTAGGCGGCGATGGCGGCATCGCAGATGGACAGCATTTCCGCGTGGCGCGTGTCCACCGCGATCTTGTGGCAGACGTTGAGCAGGTAGGCGACGGTGTTGCTGTCTATGGCGTCAAACGTGGCGCTGGCCAGCTTGTCGGTGAAAAAGAAGCCCATGATATCGATGGGGACGCGAATCTCTGGCGCCAGCCAGGTCTGGAGCGGGCGGGGCCGGTATTTGCGGCGCGGTTTTTTGGTGGTGGCCATTTCCGTCCTTAGAAATAGGTCTGCATCCGGACGCAGACTTTCGCCAGCATCCTGCGCTGATCAAGTGTTGCCGTGGCGCGCAAATCTCTGGTGATAAGCCTCGCGCCAACTGCTTTTGATTGGGTTTCAGTTAAGCAGTCGTTCATGAAATCCGGCTCGTCCGTCATCCAGCGCGGCAGAAATAAGCTCAGTATTGAATATCGGCTCACCACTTAACACCTCCATTACCTTCGTGAATAGCATCTGACGCAGTTCTTTGGACATGTCCGTGAAATCTATGCAGTGAAGTGCGCTCATTGCCGCTTCATCTTTTGCGCTCATGCGCCCGCCAGTGATGACCATCGCGTGTCGCACTTCGCAAATGCTGAACCGCCGTCCTTCAAACATCTTCTTGATCCCGAGGATCGCGGCCTGTTTATGGAATTCATCCATCACGCGGCCCTCCGCCAGCCTTGCATGGCCGCTATGATGTTGCGCATGGCCATGTCGGGCGTCATCACGATATTGGGGTTGGTGATTATCCCGCGCCAGGCGCGTGCGCCGCATAGCCTGGAACAGGTTTGGCGATTGCTCCATTCAGATGGCGGTTCTTTTGGCCGGCGCACCAGCGCGATGCCGCAACATTTGCAGGTTTTATCGGTCGTGTCTGACATTTGTCTGTCCTTCCGCTTGTTCGATGTGCTTGCGGGCCACGTCGATGGCGATGACCGAGGCCGGGTAGTCCGATTTGTCGATGGCGTAAATGGCTTTCTCCAGCCATTCGATGGCCATGAATGCGTGCTGTATCTCGCTGGCGCGATGGTCGGTTAGCGCGGCCATGATTCGCCCGCCTTGATCCATGCCAGGCGCCAGGTGTAGCCCAGGGCGCGATAGAAGCGCAGGGCAAAGATCAGCCGCTTCATGATGCGCGCCTCGATTTATAGTCGAGACAATGCGCCACGCTGTTGAGCGGAATCAGCTTGCCGCGACACTTGAGGTCGCCTTCCTCCGTCTGCGTGGGCTTGACGCACTCGGCGCAGGCGAAGGGCTGGAACAGGCGCGGGTGGGCCTTCATCGCTTCCTTGTGGATGGCGTCGATGGCGGCGGGGTCGCCCTGGGCGGCGATCAGGCGGCTGTGGAATGGTTCTGGAATCATGCCGCGTCTCCCGCAAAGGCGCCGGGGGTGGAGAGCCAGCTTTCCCGGTCGGTCTGTTCGTAGGGGTCGAGCAGGCCTTTGAAGTCTGCCGGGCGCACCAGTCGTGCGCCGTGGCGCGAGATGGTCAGCAGCAGGCCTGTGGCTGCCTGCAGCTCGGCGGTTTGCTGGGGCGTGTGGACGCCGATGACGGGGATGTTCATGCGGCCTCCTGCTGTGGAATCAGATCGTCACCCGACCGGGCGGCACTCTTTGCCATCTGGATCAGGCAATCGGCCAGGCGGATGGCCTCGGCAGGGTGGAGGTGCAGGCCGAAATCGCCGGTGAACACGGTGCCGATCTGGATGCAGACTTTCGCATCCCGTGTTTTGCCATCCGCATCCCGGCTAGCCGTAAGGTGGCCGACATAAACCATCGTCCCGCTTTCCAAAATCGTGCTCATGCTCATTTCCGCTCTCCTTTTAATTGTCTGGTGCCGTTACCCGCAAGATTTCCAGATTATTCTTGCCTTTATCCTTCTAATCGTTTCTTTTGAAACATGGTATTCATCGGCTATTACTTTGTTAATTCTTGCGTCAATGCGTATCAATTTGACTTGATCGCAATTTAATTTAATTCCTACTCCAGCCAGTTGTGGGAGCCGCCATCTATTCCTATTTTTACTGACCATATCTTTGTTATTTTCGGATACAGTTCCAGCAAATAGATGGGAAGGATTTACACACTTCCTGTTGTCGCACTTGTGGCAGATAACTGATCCGTCAGGAATCATTCCGTGCGCTAATTCATACGAAAACCTGTGAGCAGAAACGCGCTTTCCTTTAAAGTAAAACTGGCCGTAACCAGTACTTCTAATTGATGCGGACCATTCCCAACATCCTTCAGACTTAATTACTTTCTTCCAGAAGCGTTCCATGGTGATTCCTTATTTACAGGTCAGTTATCAAGGAATCCTTGACAACTCAGCTACCGGCCCGGCTGTACCGGGCGTTTTTGATGCGATGGGTAAGTATAGCCATACTAAACAACCAATGTCAAGCAGCACTAAACTATTTAATTATTTTGTGGCAAAATAAATGCACTCGCGGAATCGCGGGCAACAAAAAACCCGCAGAAGCGGGTTTGTAGTGGCTGTTTTATTGTTTTATTCCCGGCGGTCTTTCATTTTGGCGTCGTAAACGGCCTGCCACTGCATGTTGCTCGGCGCGTCAAGTCCACAGCGCTTGAGCGCGACGATATGGTCGATCACGTAGCCCGGGCATGGTCCGCGACGTAACCCGTTTGACGGACAGGGATTAGTTTGCTTGAATTCGTTCCGTGAAGCGGCGCTGCGCTTTATTTTTCCGTTCGCGTCGCGTTCACAGCACGAGCACTGCGATCCATGCGCAGGGAAGGATAGCGTGACCAGCAGGAATAAGATCAGCCTATATGACTGATCCGCAAGAGTGGCAGACAGATTTTTCATTGTTATTCATCGATCCGCAACGGATGCATTTCTTCTGCTGGTTGGCGTCCACCTGTTCTCCGGTCAGTTTGCATCCGCAATGCTTGCAAACTCGCGCGTCTTTCATTATAAGTTCTTTGCAATCAGGGCATCGTACGTGCGTTTCTGGTGTCGGCGATGCGTCTACTGGCTGCGTGATCCTTGATTGGACTACCAGGGCAAAAATAATACCAATCAGCGGTGAAAGCAGAACGGAAAGCAGGAAGAAACCGAATCCAGACCGGCCTTTATTGGATGCAATAATCCCGGCGATGATGCTGAAAATCATCCAGAATACAAATATTTCCATAGCTGATTCCCTTAATTCGTCATAAACAAATGACGCTATTCTAACCCTTGACCAAGCGCAGGCAAGGTCGGGTTATTGTGTCTCGCTGCGCTGCTGAAAACTTAGATTCTTTGATGCCTCGCGCGCCATGTTAAGCATCGCGTCCCTTATCTGCGGAACGGCTGCCCTGTAACCGAGCAGCAGTTCAACTTCATCGTTTGGCGGGGGTTCCGTTATTTTGAACTGGCTCTTTAGTGGCTCCTTGAGCGCGCTTGAATAATCGTTCTTACCCAAGATCAGCCAATCCAGCGAGAACTTGAATTCTTGCTGTAGTTTAAGCAGGCGCGGTGTCGGTGGAATAAGTTCATCATTCTCCCATTGCGAAACCATTGCTTTCGTGACCTCGCATATCTCCCCAAAGCTCGATTGTGAGAGCTTGTGTTCTTTCCTGATGCTCAATAAACGTTTGCCAATAGTCATCTGCATATTGTATAGCCCAACTAAATCGCCGTGGTTTAGTGGTGCTTGACATTCAATGTTTAGCATGGTTAAACTATGCCTCATGAAGATAAATCAAATAGCGGGATTGGCTGGTGGCGTTGTTGCGCTATCGACCGCGCTCGGCCTCAGCAGGGGTGCCGTGTCGCAATGGGACAAGGTTCCCGTCGATAAAGTGCTGAGGGTTTGCGACCTCACAAGCTGGCAAGTCACCCCCCACGAACTGCGCCCCGACATCTACCCCAACCCATCCGACGGCCTGCCCGTCGATCACCAGGAGGCGGCTTAATTTTTTATGGATGTCCATGTAGACATCCTATTTTTTTGTCCTTTATGAATCACCCCTAAGCGCCCCTAAATTGAATTTACTTTTAGGGGGAGTAAGGAGAAAGCCATGGCTCAGGAAAAACTGTTCTACGACGATGAGTTCGAGGCGTTGAACATGATGGTTAGCAACAGCGAGAAGACGGCCAAGGAATTGGCTTCTTTCCTGTTCCCGCATCTCAAGCCGGAGTCGTCTTATGCGCGCCTCAAGTCGTGCCTGAATCCGGAAAAGGATGAGCGCCTGACCTTCGGCCAGATCGTGGCTGCGATGCGCTTCTGCAACCGCTTCGATCCGCTCTATTTTGCTTGCGATGAGACATTTCACGGGCGCCCGGAAATCAAGGCGCCAGAAGACGAGGAGGCCAAGCTGGCGATGGTGATCAGCGAGGCTGCCAGCGTGATGGATAGGGCGCTGAAGAAGATCAATGCGCTGCAAATGCGCAAGACAATGCGGGTGGCTCATGGATGACATCGACCGCGCCCAGGAGCGCGAAGCCAAGGACCGCGAGCTGTGCCTGGCACAGCGCAAGCCGCAATTGATTCCATGTGGAGTTTGCTTCAACTACAGCGAGCCGGTCGAAGGCCGCGCCGAGTTCTGCGATGCGTACTGCCGCGAAGATTACGAAGCCCGCGATGCGGCCATGTTGAGGGCGGGGCGATGATGCCCGCCCACACCTTTATTTTCAGCAAGGCCCGCGCATTGGCCCGGCGCATCCCGGTCGAGCAGGACAAGAAGCAGGCTGCGCATACCGTGTGCCAGCGCCTGGTGGCGCTGTTGAGGCTGGCTAGATGAGTGATCTGACGCTAGACCAGGCCGCCGATGCACTGGCCTGCATTCCGCCCGATGATCGCAGCGTGTGGGTTTCCATGGCGATGGCGCTCAAGGCGGAATATGGCCAGGCGGCCTATGCCGTGTGGGATGCGTGGAGCGCCGGGTCTAAAACCTATCAACGCAAGCCTGCCCTGGCTGTCTGGAAGTCGATCAAGCGCGCCGGGCGCGTCACGCTCGGCAGCCTGATTTATGAGGCAAAGCAGCATGGCTTTGTGATGCCGCGTGAGGAATTGAGCGAGGAACAGCGCCAGCAGCGCCAGCAGCAGGGCGAGGCGCGCCGCGCAGTGCTGCAGCGCCAGCTAGAGCAGGAGGAAGCGGATCGATCGCGCCGCGCGGCGCATGCGTCGCTGCGTGCCGGCAAGCTGTGGCGCCTGGGTGCGGATACGGGCGTCTCGCCCTATCTGGCGCGCAAGTGCGTCATGTCGGAGTCGGTCAAGTTTCTGCCGGATGGCACGCTGGTGGTGCCGATGATTCGCTATGACCTGCCACGCGCCGCCGCTTTGGTCGGCGCTCAATCGATTTTGCCGGATGGCGCCAAGCGCTTCACGCCGGGCACAGCCAAGCGTGGTTCCGCCTGCCGTCTCGGGCTGGTTGAAGTGGGCGCGCCCTTGCTGGTGTGTGAGGGCTATGCCACGGGCTGCTCGATCCGCATGGCGCTGGATGGCCGCTATCCGGTGTTCGTGGCGTTCGATGCGGGCAACCTGGTGCATGTGGTGGAGATCCTGCGCGGCCTGTATCCCTCCTGCCCGATTCTGATCTGCGCCGATGATGATTGGCGCACGCAGGGCAACCCTGGGCGCACCAAGGCGCGCGAGATTTCACGCAAGGTGCCGTTTGTGCATACCATCGCGCCGGCGTTTGGCGTGACGCGCGCCGACAAGGACACCGATTTCAACGATCTGCACTTGCGCAGCGGCCTGGCCGTGGTGGCGAGGCAGTTTTCCGCGCCGCTGGCTTATCTGCGGCATCTGAAAGTTAGAGTGTCCAAGGAGGTTTCCCATGGCGCTCGATAACAATGTGATCCCCATCATGGAATCTGAAACTCCCACCCCCTCTGGTGAGGCGTCCGCACCCAACAAGGGGAGGGGGGAACGCAAGAAGAAAGACGAAAAGCCGATTGACTGGGGCCGCTTCAATGAGCTGGTGACCAATTTCGTGCTGATCTATGGGACGGATACCTGTTATGACCTGCGCACGCGCCTGTTGCTCAAGGTGAATCATTTGCGCCTGGCCTTCGGTAGCGATTATGTGAAGATGTGGCTGGGCTCGGACCAGCGCCGCATGATCCTTCCAGATCAATTGGTGTTCGATCCTGCCGACAAGGTGGATGAGCCGTGCATCAATCTGTTCGATGGCTTCGTCATGCAGCCGAAGGCGGGGGATTTCGAGCCGATTCTTGAGCTGCTGTATCACCTCTGCGCGGATAGCGCGGATTCGAATGGCGATGTCTCAGCCGTGGTGGCGTGGGTGCTGAAATGGCTGGCGCTGCCGCTGCAAAAGCCTGGAACAAAAATGCGTTCGGCGCTGATTTTCCACGGGTTGCAGGGCGCGGGCAAGAATCTGTTCTTCGAGCTGGTTGCCTCGATCTATGGGCGCTATGCGTCTGTGATCGGGCAGGATCAGCTGGAAGACAAGTTCAACGATTGGGCCAGCCAGAAGATGCTGCTGATCGGTGATGAGGTGGTGGCGCGGCAAGAGCTATTCCACCAGAAAAACAAGCTCAAGGCCTTCATCACGGGCGAAACCATCCAGATCAACACCAAGATGATGCCGCTGCGCCAGGAGCGCAATTTCGCCAACGTGGTGTTCCTCTCCAATGAGGATAAGCCGGTGGCGCTGGAAGAGAGCGACAGGCGCTATTTCGTGGTCTATACGCCGCCAAGGCGTGATGATGACATCTATGTCCGCGTCGCTGCCTGCATGGCAAGCGGTGGCGTCGAGGCGTTCTATGATTTCCTGCTGAGATATGACCTGACCGGCTTCTCGAATTACGACATCCCGCCCATGACTCGGGCTAAGCACAATCTGATCATGCTGTGCCTCAAGCCGGAAGACCGTTTCGTCCGGGAATGGCTGATGGGTGTTCTCCCGCTCCCTTTGCAAGTGTGTAGCGCAAGCCAGCTTTACAGAGCATTCAAGCGCTGGTGCCAGGCGACAGGCGAGCGTTTCTTCCCGCCACAGGAGGGATTCACACGCAGCGCAAAGCGCATGATCGATTCCATGTCACGCAAGAATGGCACGGCCCTGGCGCTCAATTACAAGGTCGTCAAGCTGATCGATAGCGTGAACGGGCAACGGGCACAGCGCATGTGGATACCGGATGGGTGCACCCCACCAGGCGGACAGACTGAGGGCGAATGGGCATGCGAAGGCGTCACCTTGTTCGAGGAGGCCTTGCGCACGTTCATGGAGCAGCACGGAGCAGCATCATGAGGGTCACGCAGTTACGCGGGTTACGCCACGGTTACGCGGTAGTTACGCCTGAGACCCGCGCCGTTACGCGGGTTACGCGAAAACGGGCCTTTCAACTCTCCCATGCGTGTGCGCGTAGCACATTCCATGCCACCCACACATGCGCGCGCATTCGTGAAAGTGTGAATCCGCGTTTCCTGCGTAACCCACGTAACTATGCGGGTCTCAGGCGTAACTACCGCGTAACCGTGGCGTAACCCGCGTAACTACAGGCCTCCCCACGATGTCCAAAAATATGAGGTTGGATATGCCACAAACAGCAGCATGGGTTGATGAGTTGAGGGAGGTGTTTGGATTGGAAGAAGTGAACAAGCAGATCAGGCAGGGCATGACTGGCAAGCAGCCAGTGTTCCATGCCTGTGAGGGTGGGTATGAGATTGGAACGGCATTCACGGGCGGGATCGTGGTTAGTGGGGTTGATATTGCTATCCCGGTAGTGATTGAAGAGAAAAGGAGGGGAAGATGATCAGCATCAAGGTAGACACCAGCGGACTCGACGCCATCCGCGCCCGGCTCTCCGGCATGAGCAAGCAAGTCAACTACGCCGCCAGCCGCGCCATCAACAGCGTCGCATTCGACGCCATGCGCGAAGGCCAGGCCCACATCACCGCCGGCCTGAACAACCCCACGCCCTGGACCGTAAAAGCCTGGTACGTGCGCAAGAAAGCCAGCAAGAACGACCTCACCGCCTCGGTCGGCTGGTCAGACTACCTCTCCAACAAGCGCGGCCATGCTGCCGAATACTACCTCTCGCAACACTGGACCGGCGGCGCGCGCAAGATCAAGGCCTTCGAAGCCCGCCTGCAACGCGCCGGACTCATGCCGCAAGGCACAGTATCCGTGATCGGCGCGGCGGCCTCAGACCTCGGCATGGTCGACGCGCGCGGCAACATCAAAGGCTCGGCACTGGTCGCCATCCTGTCCGGCCTGGGCGCCTTCACCGAAGCCGGGTACAGCGCCAACGCCAACGGTCGCCGACTCAGCAAAAGCAAAGCCGCTGCGCGCCACGTCTACTGGGCAGGCAAGCCCGGCCCGAACACCCCGAACGGGATCTGGATGATCGACGAAAAGCACAAAAGCGGACGCGGACGCCTGCGACCCATCCTGGTATTCGTCAAAGGCACCAGCTACAAAAAGCGCCTGGACCTCGACAAGACCGTCGAAAAGTCACGCCGCAACTTCGACAAGTATTTCGAAACCGAACTACAAAACGCACTCAGGACCGCCCGATGAACGCCGACGGCACCATGACCATGGAAGAATGCCAGCGCGCCTGGCTGGCCGCCTGCCTGCCGCCAGCGGTCGAGCGCCCCTCCTGCTACAACCGAGCCGAATACGACCAGCCCGTCACCAGCGCCGAATTCCCCGCGCTCACCTGGAAACAGAACTGGCGCAAAGACTGCGCCCACTGGCACCCCGGCGGCAACGCCCACGTGCGTCCATGGTGCGACTCTGCAGGCGGCAGGAAAACCCGCTGGCACGCCTGCAGTGGATGCGCGCGGAAGGTTGTGGACAATCAAAGGTACTCCCTGGAGTCTGCCAGCACGGGTAATGCGCACCGCGATGTTTCTCTAGTCACGAGTTTTTTGTAAGGGGGTTCCGGTTTATGAATCAACAAGTTAATCATAATGTTAAGTTAGTATCTGTGGATGAACTGCTGCCGTATTCGCGCAATTCAAACACGCATCCAGACGCGCAGATTGCGGGGCTTGCTGCAAGCATTGATGAGTTCGGCATGGCGGGTGCGCTGGTGGTTCGCGACGGGGTGATCGGTAAAGGTCACGGCACGCTGGAGGCGATCAAAAAAATCTACTCGGCAGGCAAGCGGCTGTATCCGCCACCCGGCAAGGCGCAAGGGGCTGAGCCTTACCCTGCTGGCGTGGTGCCAGTGCTGGACGCATCTGGCTGGACTGACGCGCAGTTCCGCGCCTTCGTGATCGCCGACAACAACCTCGGCAGGATGAGCGTGGTGGATGACGAGCTGCTCAAGATCGAGATCGGCGACTTGAACGAGCAGGGTTTCGATCTCGGACTGATGGGCTTCGACCAGGCCGCCATCGACGCGATGCTGGCCAGCGCCGGAACGGACGGGCTGACCGACCCGGACGACACGCCGGAAGTGCAGGCGCAGGTGATCAGCAAGCCCGGCGACGTGTGGGTGATGGGCAAGCACCGCATCATCTGCGGCAGCAGCACGGATGCCGACACCGTGGCGAAGGTGCTGGGCGGCGTGCAGCCGCACCTGATGGTCACCGATCCGCCGTATGGGGTTGAGTACGATGCGGACTGGCGGAATCACGCACTTCGTGCCGACGGCACGCCCGTGGCCGGTCGTGCCGTTGGGAAGGTTATGAACGACGATAACGCTGACTGGCGCGAAGCGTGGGCGCTATTCCCCGGAGAGGTTGCTTACGTTTGGCACGCTGGAATTTTTTCTCCGGTCGTATCTGCCTCACTTGATGCTTGCGGGTTTGAATCGCGCGCGCTGATCGTCTGGGCAAAAAGCAACCACACATTTGGGCGCGGACACTACCACCACCAGCACGAGCCATGCTGGTACGCCGTGCGCAAGGGAGGGACCGGCCATTGGGCTGGAGACCGCAAACAAACCACGCTCTGGCAAATACCCAAGCCAGCGAAATCCGAAACCGGCCACTCGACGCAAAAGCCCGTCGAGTGCATGCGCCGCCCCATCGAAAACAACAGCAGCCCAGGCCAGGCCGTGTACGAGCCGTTCAGCGGCAGCGGAACTACCATTATCGCAGCCGAACAGACCGGGCGCTGCTGCTACGCCATCGAACTCAACCCGGCCTATGTGGACGTGGCCGTACGTCGCTGGCAAGAATTCACAGGGGGGGGGGGCTGTGCTGGAAGGGGACGGGCGCAGCTTCTCCGAAATTGCAGCGGCGCTGCAGGCATGAGGCCGGCGGCATAAATGACCAAGCCAACCACCGCTGCGGGCACCATCACCCACGACGTTGCCGCCCGCCTGATCGGCGTCACGCCTGCCGAACTCACCGCGCTAGTCAACGGCGGGCAGGTGCGTCGCGCGGACAAGAACGCATATTCGCTGCCGGTGCTGGTGCAGGACTACATCGGACACATCAAGGCCGAGAACGAGCGGCGCATCACCGCGCCGAAGCAGGCCGACATTGCTGAGCACATGGATTTGTCAGAGCGCTCGGTGCGCGAGTTTTTGAGTGGAGCAGGGCTGGATCACAAGCAATGCACGATTGACGAAATCCGCGTCGGCTACATCCGACACCTCCGCGAACAAGCCGCCGGACGCGCCGCCTCCGGCGATCTCGATCTTGCTACCGAGCGCGCTATGCTGGCCCGCGAACAGCGCGTCAGGATCGAAATGCAGAACGCCGTCACCCGTGGCGAACTGGCCCCGATGATCTTGATGGAAGAAGTCCTCGCAAAAACAGCGTCGAAAGTGGCCGGCGTGCTGGATGCCATCCCCGGCATGGTGCGCCGCCGCGTCCCGCTGCTGACCGCCGACGACATCGAGCTGATTGCCGGAGAAATCGCCAAGGCGCGTAACACGGTGGCCACCATGTCGATGGATGACATGGACGATGAAGAAGAGCCAGAGCCAGAAATACCGGCCATCATCGAGGAAGAAACAGACTGATGGATCTGAGCGAGCACAGCCGCTTCATCCTTCCCGCGCTCCAGACGCACCGGGCGCGCGGCCTCGCCGCCTTTGGCGTGCCCGAACCCATGACCCTGGACGAATGGGCGCGCAAGCACTTCTACCTCTCCGCAGAATCCTCCTACGTCGAGCAATCCTGGACGCCCTGGTGGTTCCAGCGCGCCATCATGGCCAGCATCAGCAACGACGACATCCGCGAAGTGATCTGGCGCAAGTCTGCCCGGGTCGGCTACACCAAGATCATCCTCGCCGCCATGGGCTATTTCGCCCAGCACAAGCGCCGCAACCAGGTGCTATGGCAGCCCACTGACGACGACCGGGACGAATTCGTCAAGACCGAACTCGACCCCATGCTGCGCGACGTGGCCGTGATGGAAAAAGTATTCCCCGCCTACCTCAAGCGCGACAAGGACAACACCCTCCAGGCCAAGAAGTTCCTCGGCTCCATCGCCCACATCAAGGGCGGCAAGGCCGCCAAGAACTACCGCCGCATCAGCGCCGATACCGCCTACCTGGACGAATACGACGCCTTCGACAGCAATATCGAAAAAGAAGGCGACCCCGGCACCCTGGCCGCCAAGCGCATCGAAGGCGCCACCTTCCCCAAGCTGGTGATCGGCAGCACGCCCAAGCTCAAGGGATTCTCCAACATCGAAAAGCGCGAGCGCGATGCCGACCTGTTCCTGCAGCCGCACATCCCCTGCCCGGAGTGCGGAGAATTCCATCCCCTCACCTGGGGCGGAAAGGACGAACCGCACGGCTTCAAATGGACCGAAGATAACCCAGAAACCGTGCGCCACCTCTGCCCCCACTGCGGCGCACTGATCGAGCAGGCGCAATACCTCGCCATCGGCGAACAAGGCCGCTACCAGTCAGAAAACGGAACCACCTGCGACACCGACGGCATCTTCCGTAACGCCGCCGGAGAAACCATCCGCCCACCCGCCCGCATCGCCTTCCACACCTGGAGCGCATACAGCCCCAACGTCTCATGGGCAGGAATCGCCCGCGACTTCATCGCCGCCTACCGCGAAGGCGGAGAGGGCAAGAAAGAAAAGCTGCAAGCATTCTGGAACACCACCCTTGGCGAATACTGGGCCGAAGCCTTCGAAAAATCAGACGAAAACGAACTCCGCGCTCGCGCCGAACCCTACCCGCTGGAACGTGTACCCATGGGCTCCGTCCTGCTGCTGGCCGGGGTAGACACCCAGCCCAACCGCCTGGAGTGCGTCGTGTGGGGCTATGGACGAGGCTGTGAAAAATGGGCCATCGCCCACCGCATCTTCTTCGGCAACCCCGACGAAGATGAAGTCTGGCAGGATCTGGAAGAATTCATCTTCGAAACCGAATTCAACCACGCCAGCGGCCAGCGCCTGCGCATCGCCGGAACCGCCATCGACACGCGCGGCCACAACACCCACGCCGTCTACAACTTCTGCGCCAAACACGCCCGCCGCAAGGTCTTCGCCATCGGCGGACGCTCAGGCCGAGAAAAGCACATCCGCGATGGCGCCAGCAAGGTAGACATCGACTGGAAAGGGCGCCTGCGCAAGAACGGACTGGTGCTGTGGTGGGTAGGCACAAATCACGCCAAAGACCTGATCCATGGCCGCCTGCAAATCACCCGGCCCGGCCCGGGCTACATGCACTTCAGCAACGAACTGACCGACGAATTCTTCAAGCAATTCACCGGCGAGGCCCGCACCACGCGCCGCACCACGCGCGGCGACGAATCCACCTGGACAGCCATCCGCAAGCGCGTCGAGACATGGGATTGCACGGTGTATGCGGTATGGCTGGAAACCTATTTCGAGCTGGCAAAAAGAAGCGCGAAATTCTGGGACGACCTTGAAGCCAAAGTCCAGCCCATAGTCGGCGACCTGTTTTCCCCCGAAAACATCCCCGCACCGCAAAAAAGAGAAGCGCCAGCAATTCAGCCAAAACCTGAAAAACCCCAACCGCGCGCCTCTGCGCCCAACCGAAAAGTCACGAGGGACTGGTAAATGTGCGACCTGTTAAGCCGAATCATAGAAATCGTCCAGCAACTCCAGCCCAGCCTGAGCGACGAAATGGCACTGGAGATCGAGCGCAGCCTGCGCGCGGAGTTTGCCGGGGAACAGGTTTACATCTACAAGCGCGTGGCCGAGCGCGACAAGATGCGGATTGAAGTCCGGCGCCGCTTCAACGGGCGCAACGCTACCGAGATCGCGCGCGAGCTGGGGATCGGCAGGACAACGGTTTACCGGATTCTGAAGACAAGTGGAAAGTGAAATCGTCCCACTTTTCCTAAATTTGGAACAGTCGCCCCTGTAGCCTCGCGCGAATGGCCCTTACTCAAACCGATCTCGACGCTATCGATGCCGCCATCGCTGGCGCAGAACTGACTGTCACGGTAGACGGCAAGTCCGTCACCTACCGCTCCATCACCGAACTCAAGCGCGCGCGCGAGCATGTTTCCGGCGTGATTTCAGCCGCCAGCGGAACCCGGCGCACCGCGTTTTACTTCACGCCAGCCGGACGGCGCGACTGATGGCCGCGCCTGAATACAGCCTGCTCGACAAGGCCATCGGATTCATTGACCCCGCCGCCGGTTTACGCCGCGCACTGGCCCGCCGCGCCATGGTCAAGGTGCGCGCCTACGAAGGCGCCAGCACCAAGGACGGATGGATACCACGACGCTCCGGTGCATCCGCCAATGCCGATCAGGCAGCGGACGGCACCATGCTGCGCGCCCGCGCCCGTTCGCTGGTGCAGAATAACCCCTATGCCGCCAAGGCGCTGTCCTGCCTGGTCGCCAACGTGGTGGGCGAAGGCATCCTCCCCTGCAGCCGCGCCAAGGATGAAAAAACCCGCCTCGCGCTCGACGCGCTATGGCAATCCTGGATGCAAGTCAGCGACGCCGACGGCGGCACCGATTTCCACGGCCAGGAAGCGCAAGCCTACCGCGCCATGGAGCAGGACGGCGAAGTTCTGATCCGTCTGCGTGGCCGCCTGCTCTCGGACGGCCTGCCCGTCCCGCTGCAAATCCAGATCCTCGAAATCGACTACCTCGACACCAGCAAGAACGGAAAAAGCGAGTCCGGCGGCCCCATCATCTCCGGCGTGGAACTGGACGCGCTGGGCAAGGTCGCCGCCTACTGGCTATTCGAACATCATCCCGGCGACGGCTATCGCGCCGGCGGCGTCGCCTCGCTCAAGAGCCGCCGCTATTCAGCCGACACCATCATCCACCTGTTCGCCCCGGACCGTCCCGGCCAGGCGCGCGGCATCACCCGCTTCGCCCCGGTCATCGCCCGCCTGCGGGATCTGGCTATCTATGAAGACGCCGAACTCTCGCGCAAGCAAAACGAAGCGCTGATGTCCGTATTCATCTCCGGCGATGGCAGCGATTTCGCCGTCCCCGGCGACGGTCAAAGCATGACCGATGCCCGCTCAGCCGCCGCCCTGTTGGGCGATCTGGGTAGCATCCGCCCCGGCGCGGTGATGGCCACCAACGGGCAGACCGTCACCGTATCCGAGCCAACAGCCGCGCCCGGCTATGCCGACTACCTGCGCATGCAGCTCTATGCCGTCGCGGCAGGCACAGGCGTCACCTACGAAATGCTCACCGGCGATCTCAGCCAGGTCAATTTCAGCAGCGCCCGGATCGGCATGATGGAATTCCGCCGTGGCGCGGAACAGCGCCAGTGGCACGTCCTGGTCCCGCGCCTGCTCACCCCGGTGTGGCACACCTTTGTCGACGCCGCCGTCCTGGCCGGCAAAATCCCCCGCGCCGACTACGCCGTCGAGTGGACCACGCCGAAATGGGATTACGTCAACCCGCTGCAGGACGTCAAGGCCGACGCAGAAGAAATATCAAACGGACTCTCCAGCCTGTCCGAAAAACTGCGCCAGCGCGGATACCAGCCGGAAACCGTATTTTCCGAGCTGGGAAATGATTACAAGCTACTCGAGCAAAGCGGTGCGCTATCCATGATCAAGCTATTGCTCGGCAAGAGCGGGCCGGACGTTCCGCCGCCGGATGCCGCGCCGGACGCCGCGCCAAGCGCCAAGCCCGCGCGCAGCGAAGGCGACCTGCGCAATGACCGGCTGATGGAAAACCTCACCCGCGCCGTGGCAAGCGCAGCAGAAAAGCCGGTCAGCGTCCACATCACCCAGGCGCCTCCTGGCGAAGTCCATAACCATTTTGCGGCACAAGAGGCCACACAGGTAAGGGTGGAAGTACCGCAGCAGCCCGCCCCCATCGTCACCGTGGCCGCACCAGAAATCCGCATTGAAGTCCCGCAGCAGGCAGCGCCCATTGTCCATGTAGCGGCGCCAGAGGTAAGGGTAGAGAACACCGTCCAACCGGCAGAAGTCAACGTCAACCTGCCCGCGCGCAAGACCGAAACCACCGTGGTCAGGGACGCGAAAGGCAACATCGCCACCGCCACACAAATAGAAACAGACCTCTAGAAAAAGGGCATCATCATGGCATACGAAGACATCGCGGCAGACGTAACAATCGACAACGTAACCAAGGTCATCGACTACGTTGGTAATGCCCACGGCGCGGCTGGCGCGGGGTACTACACAGGTATCTATTTGCATCGCTGGCTAGGCAGCTTGGCAGATGATGCGCAAGCCTCGACAGGCTCTGGCGACTACATGGACATGACCAAGCTCACGCCATCGAGTCGAAACGGTATTGACCAGATTATCCAGATGCTCAACGGCTACACGCTGACTGTGACCTTGATCGAGCACTTGTACGACTGCTCGATCATCATGAACGGTGGCGACGACATCTACGATGGTTTCACACTGATCACGGCAGAAGGCTGCGACATGCAGATCGTGCAGAATGGCGCGATCGTCGTCAATGACTTCTGGAACACGATTCCGAGCGGTCAAACTACCAAGGGATTGAACCGCGACCTGACGAAAGGTATCGCTGCTCGCTTCCTGCTCAAGGTGCGCAGCGCCGGTGTAGACATCGACTTGCGCCGGGTGCTAGGTCAGACCCGCGTGTATGGATACACCAACTCAGAGTTCTTGGTCAACGGCTCCGCTCGTGGCAATAACGTGATCGCGTTGAACTATGCGGCGGACAACAACAACTTGACAGCTGCCGGCACGGTCGCGACCTGGACGGACATCACCCTGACGACAGAAGGCTACAACGCCATCGACGTAGATGCCAACGCTGTCAATGAGTACTACTACAGCAAGTGGAATGTCAACAAGCCTACACGCACAATCAATAACTTCTATGAGCGCATCAAGTATCTCCAGCGCCAAGGCTCGGCAGAAACCTTGTACGGCTTGAATGGTGAACTGTTCCGTGGCGTGACCCACCAGATCGCTTACAGCACGTTGACAGGTTTATTCGACGACAGCAACCCAGTGACGTTCTCTAACGGCGCAACGGCGCAGATTCTGGCCGACGATGGATCGGGCGTCATGTGGGTACAGCTGCTGACCGGATCACCCCCTGTTGCCACCAATACCATTTCACAGACGGTGCCGGACGCTGCATCGGCCACCATCACCACAATGACTGCGCGCCCACTGAGCTATCCGGCTTGCGGACAATCGACCGGCTCTGCTCTGCTGGGTGCCTATGGCTTCGGCATTGAGACGGACGACCTGACCAGTAATGACAAGCTTATTGCTCTGGATGGCGTCGAGCGCACCCCGCCAAACAACCAGACGTTCTACGTCAATGGTGTGGTCAGCACAGAAGACTACGTGTTAGTTGGCCTGAAAAATGGCGGTGGCACAGACATCGATGCAGGGCAGTTCCTGCTGAATACCACTTTGGTTGGTGCGGACGCTTCGGTCGTTGTCAAGGTTGGCACAGAGACTCCAGGCACCGGCACGCAGAGTGCGACAGATACCCCGTCTACAGGCACGATTCGCGTTGAGGGTGATGATGGGGTGTACCACCGCGTCGCCTATACCGGGATTACGATTGGCGCATCGACAATGACCTTTACTGGCTGTACGGGCGCACCTGCGGCGACAGCGAACAACGACGTGTACATCAGCTACATCGACAAACTGGCGGACGCTACCACGCTGTCCTACCAAGCCACCTACCACTCATCACGCAACCTGTTCGCTCGGGTACGGGATGGTAAGACGACCCCGATCAAGACTTTCGAGGGTACAGGCACATTCGGCTCTGCCGGTGGTTCTATCTCTGTGTCCCGCCAGACTGACGAGTAAGCATGTTCTACGTTCTAACGCTAGGCGATGCGGTAATGGTGACGGAATCAAACCCGTACTCATTGCCGCTCGCGCTTTGGTCTATCCACGAAGTTGACGGGACTATCCCTGATCTGAATACTCATGCGTGGGATTTCCAGAGCGATGGGTTCGTAAAGTTCGGCGGGAATCTATCCCGCGTGGATTTTATCTTGCGCTTCACCGCCTCCGAGTGGGAAGCGGCGGCCACGTCATCCGACATCAACATCAAGCAGGGCATGGCATTGATTCTCGCCGCTGAATACATCGACGTAGCAGATATGCGCACCATGATGCTGGTCGGCTATTGCGCCATGATCGGACTGATCCTTGATTCCCGCGTGGCGGAGATACTGGCATGACTGCGCCCGTTTACGCGACCGACTTAGCTACCACGACTGCCGACACCACCAAAGGAACGATCTATCGGCAAGATTCGACCTCGGCGCTAACCACTACCGGATGCCTCGGTACGCTAACGCATGGCGAGCCTACAGGTAGCACGGCGGGTGGACTTCCTACGCAAGATACGGACTACTTTATTCTTGGGGTAGCCACTGCCGACAAGTCTTTCAATGCTACCGGTGTAGGCGGCTTGGGTGCAGGTACAACCAACGCAGCCTCGCTACCTACTGATGGCGCATTCCTATTCTGGCAGATGTTCACTTGCCCGAATTCGGTATCAGCTAAAGCCAGCGGGGGCATTCAGTGCCTTGTGGGTAGCTCTGTAGCCAACTACTACAGGTTCTATGTGGATGGTGACGATACGCACCCCTACGGTGGCTGGAAATGCAACCCGATCAACCCCTCGGTAACGCCTAGCGCGACACAGGGTACGCCCACAGGGACCAACCAGTATTTCGGTGTGGCGTACAACGTGGACAACGCGGTAGCCAAGGGAAATCCCGCTGCATTGGGCGCGATCCGCTTTGGGCGCTGTTATCTTCTGTGTACCGCAGGTGACGTTACCAACGGCTACGCCACGTTCACCGGGGCGGGTACATTCAACGACTACAACGACGGCACGAATGGCTGGAACCGTCTCGGCCTGATGCAGCCGGATGGCGGTTCTGCCTACAAGATGCAGGGGCTGTTCCAGATGGGGTCAGCCGCAACAGCGGTTGATTTCCGCGACAGCAACAAGACCATCAACATCCAGGCAACACCGTTCGTCACAGCCAATTTCAACACCTTTGAGGTTGTGAATGCCGCAAGTCGGGTAGATTGGACAGGCATCACCATCAACTCGCTCGGCACCGTGTCGCGAGGCCGTTTCATCATGACGGACAATGCAGACGTCAACAAAGACAACTGCACCTTTAATGACTTGGGTACTTTCTCGTATCTATCGGGGGCCACTGTTCTGAATACAACGTACCGCCGCTGCCTACAAGTCACTTTGGGCGGAGCTACGCTGACGGCGGTAAAGTTCGATAAGTCTGACGCTGCTATCGCACTGGCTTGTGGCTCTTCGGTATCCACCATAAGTAATACAGACTTTATTTCATCAGGCACAGGTCACGCCATTGAGATCACAGGTGGCACAAGTCACACCCTGACAGGCATCACCTTCACAGGCTACGCCAGCGGCAATGGTAGCACCGGCAACGAAGCCGTCTATGTGAACATCGGCGCTGGGGAAGTGACCATCTACGCCGACTCGACATTCAGCTACCGCACTGCCGGGGCGACTGTGACCGTCATCGCTGGCTCAGTGGCTTTCCGGGTCGATGCACGAAAGTCTGACGGCACACTGGTTTCCGGCGCAAGCATCGCCCTGTTCGCCAAGGACGCGACCGGCGACTTGCCGTATCAGGACACAGTGACAATCACCAACAGTGGCACGACGGCGACTGTATCGCATACCGGCCACAACATGCTGACCAATGACAAGGTGCTGATCGAAGGCGCGAGCCTGATGGCGAACAACGGCGTTTACACGATCACCTACATCAGCGCCAACAGCTACAGTTACACGATGGGTAGCACGCCCGGCAGCGACCCCACAGGCACGATCAAGGCGACCTGGACTGCGCTGTACGAGGCCAACGTCACGGCGGGCTTCCTGAGTGCTTCGCGGGTATTCTCGGTAAACCAGCCCGTCACTGGTTGGGCGCGCAAATCGACTTCCGCACCGTATTACCAGACAGCGCTTGTGTCCGGTGAGATTGATTCATCGGCGGGGCTTCTCCTGACCGCACTTTTATTGCCGGACGAATAATGGCCTACGACTCTGAATACGATGGCCGGATGATCGCTGCCACTCGCAATATCGAGGGGTTGTTCGTGGCGGTAAACCATTTCGAGCAGAAAAGAGCGGACGATGCCGCACGGGTAGAATCCATGATCGCCACGATCACCCAGCTTACCCAGCAGGTCGTCGCCCTTAATCAAGCCGTGGCCCTGCTTAAAGCGCAATCGTTGTACTGCGGGGTGACTGAGTGATCTCCATACACTGGCCCAGCAAGGTGATCAGCGTGCCTCGCGCAGACATGCTGCTGGTGCAATCGGCCCCTACTGAAATACGAGAACTTGATGTAGAAGATTTTCGCCTTGCCTTGAAGAGCCTCGAAGATGATCCGATCGGGATGGCCTATGCAGATACCCACCGGCACAATCCGCCCGTTACCGTGGGCGGCGTTACGCTTGCCCGTGTGATCGAGATTGTCAACGGCTACACGGTGACGTTTGAAGATGGCCAATACGCGGTCAACATCGTGGGCGCGAACAGCAACATAGGCGACCGGGTAAACGTCAACCAGGTATCGGTGCGCTCCGCTAACTCGGCAGGGCTTACCCAGATCAGAACCGTGGAGGCTGGCGCTTTCGGCGGGGTAGTGGCACTGGACGTGACGCACGGATACCCAGGAACGGGCTACGTTGACGGCATCCCCATTGGAACCCATGCCCGACCCAGCAACAACGTGGCAGACGCGGCGTTCATCGCGGAATTGCGCGGTATTGAGGTTATCGTCGTACACGGCGAAATGGTGCTGACATCAGGGGATGACCTGAGTGGCTATACGATTCGCGGCGAGAACGCTATTACCACGATGGTAACAATCGAAGCTGGGGCGAACGTAAGTAATTGTCAGTTCGAGGACATGATCATCTCCAATTCGGTGCTGGATGGCTACGCCTACACCAAGCACTGCTCCGTCAATAACGTCGACGGAATAGAGGGCTATGTGGAACTGGCAATGTTGTCCGGCAACCTCAGTCTCGCCGGCACGCAAAACACGTATTTCATTTCGTGCAAGTCAGGGTGCGTCGGGCTTGGCACAGCTGATCTTCCAGTGCTGAGCATGGCAGGGTCTGGTCGGCATGTAGCGTTCCGAGGATACGAAGGGCCAATAAAAATCACCAACAGCACCGACCCCGACAACACTATCTGTATCGACGTCTCGAGCGGAGCCACTATCACAATCGACCCATCCTGCACGGCTGGTAATATCTACGTCGGGGGGATCGCTCACCTCCCGCCAACTGCCCACGGCATGACCGTGCATCTTGACCGGCAACTGGACCAGAAGAGCATCGCTGATGCCGTATGGAGCCATGCCAGTGCCGCCCAGATGATCACCCGCCTGGCCGAAGCCTGGGGCCGTCTGGGGCTGGATGTCAGCAAACCGCTGGTCACCGGACAAACCAGCATCACCTTCGGCGACATCGCCATGGCGCTCACAGGTGACGCCACCAGCACCACGGTCACCAGGCAGTAATGAGCATCAACGCCCGCGCCATCGCCACGCTGGGGATTGGCTTTGGCGCGCTGGCCATATCCTCCATCGGCTTCAATGCAGGCGACATCCTCATCCCGCCGCCCATCGCCCCACGCCGCAGCTCAGGCAGGCTGATGAGCACGCATTCTCTACCGCGCGGCCCACGAGAGGATGAAGATGCGCTGCTTTTACTGCTGTTGTGAAATTGTCCCACTTTTCCTAAGTTTGGAACAGCCTTATCAGTAGCCTGCTTGTATTCCTCACCGGAGATACGAAATGCAGCGTGAACTACCCATGCAGATGCGGCAAGCCGCATTCCAACCTGCCACCCTGAACGAAGCCGACCGCACCGTCGAGCTGGTGTGGACCACCGGCGCCTCCGTGCGCCGCATGGACTTCTGGACAGGCCGCGCCTATTACGAAGAACTCTCCCTTGACCCCGAACATATCGACCTGACCCGCCTGAACAACGGCGCGCCGCTGCTCAACTCCCATTCCGCCTCTGATCTTGTCGACGTGATCGGCGTAGTCGAGCGCGCCTGGCTGGAAGGCAACGAAGGCCGCGCAGTAGTTCGTATCGACGCCGGCGAGATCGATGTGCTGCGCAAGGTCAAGGACGGAATCCTGCGCAACGTGTCGGTCGGCTACGCGGTCAGAAAATACCAGATCGAGGAAGGCGACATCCCCGTCTATCGCGCCATTGACTGGGAGCCGATGGAATTGTCGCTAGTCCCCATCGGCGCAGACGCTGGCGCAGGAACCCGCGCTGCACAAGCCTCACCCTGCGAATTCATTACCCACCGGGCAGCCGCCCAAAACCCGAAGGAAAAAATCATGCCTGAAATCACACCGGCCCCCGCCGATCTCGACGCTATCCGCGCCGAAGCCGCACTCGCCGAGCGCGCCCGCGTTTCCGATATCACCACCCTGTGCGAGCGCCACGCCGTGGCCCACTTGCGCGACGGCCTGGTCAATGGCGGCACCACGCTGGATAACGCCCGTGGCGCCATCCTCGAAGCTGTTGCCGCCCGCGATGCCGGCGGAACCGCGCAGCGCATGCCGCATGTCGTCACCCTGGTAGACGAAACCGACACCCGCCGCGAAGCCGTCGAAAACGCTATCCTGCATCGCGCCACCCCGGGCCGCGTCAAACTCACCGACGCAGGGCGACAGTATCGTGGCCTCAGCCTGATCGAGATGGGCCGTGAAATGCTCGAAGCCTCCGGCGAAAGCACGCGCGGCATGGATAAGCTGCAACTGGCGCAACGTGCCTTGTCCACCAGCGATTTCCCCATCATCCTGGCCAACGTCGCCAACAAGACGCTGCGTGCAGGCTATGAGGCCGCCCCGCAAACCTTCAAGCCTTTCACCAAGCAGACCAGCGCGCCCGACTTCAAAACCATTCAGCGCTCCGCTTTTGGCGACGCGCCGACCCTTAAAAAAGTCAACGAGCACGGCGAATTCACCGTCGGCACCATCGGCGAAGGCAAAGAGAGCTACCAGCTCGCCACTTATGGTCGCATCGTCAGCATCACGCGCCAGACCATCATCAACGACGACCTCGGCGCCTTTGCCGATCTGCCCGGCAAGTTTGGCCGCGCCGCTGCGGATCTGGAAAGCGACATCGTGTGGGGCATCATCACCGCCAACGCCGCGATGAATGACACTTACGCGCTGTTCCACGCCAACCACGGCAACCTGGCCGGCACCAACGCCGCCATCGCAGTCGCCTCCCTGGGCCTGGCCCGCGCAGCCATGCGCAAGCAGACCAGTATCGACGGCAACCCGATCAACGTCTCCGCCGCCTACCTGCTGGTCCCCGCCGCCCTGGAACTGGTCGCCCAGCAATACACCAGCGCCGATTTCGTCAGCGCCAAGTCCAGCGACATCAACCCGTTCAAAGGCACGCTGCAAGTCATCGCCGAGCCGCGCCTAGACACCAGCAGCGCCACCGCCTGGTATCTGGCTTCCGACCCGATGCAGATCGACACCATCGAGTACAGCTACCTCGAAGGAAACGAAGGCGTTTACATCGAAACCCGCAACGGCTTCGAAGTGGACGGGCTGGAGATCAAGGCCCGCCTCGACTTCGCGGCCAAGGCCATCGACCACCGTGGCCTGTTCAAGAATATCGGCGCTTAACCCTGTGACGGGGCGGCAGACGCCGCCCTGATCTGAATAAACCAAAAGGAAATCGACATGGAAAATTACAACCAGACGGGCGCGATGATGGATTACACCGCCAGTTCAAATATCGTCAGTGGGCAGGTTGTCGCTGTTGGAAATATGCTCGGCGTCGCCTCCGGCGATATTGCCTCCGGTGCAGTAGGTGTTCTCAAAATGCAGGGCGAGTTTATTGTTCCTAAAGTCTCGGCAGCCGTCATCGCCCAGGGCGAGACCTTGTCCTGGGACGCCAGCGCCGGTGCTTTTGATGACAACCTGGCGACGCCGGCATCCGGCGACATCACAGGCTCCGCTACTTATGCGCGCGAGAGCGCAGGAAACGGCGTAACCAGCATGCTGGTCATGTTCACCAACGCACCCGGCACACGTACAGCCTGATGACTGATTTTGCCGCCCACGCCGCCCGCGCAATCCACCGCCTGGGCAGCGCCGTGACCATCACCCCGACCGGCCAGCCTGCTCGGGTGGTCAACGCCATTTTCAGCACCACGCCAGGCTTATCACTCGGCATGATCGATGGATACAGCCCGATGTTGCGGATGACGATGACGGATGGCAGCGGACTGGCAGAAGGGAATCCCGCCGTCGTCAATGGGGTGAGCTACACCATCTCGCGCCTGCAGACCGATCACGATGTCGGCGATGTCCTCGCCACGCTGGAAACCG
>Ga0208374_1000147_pt1 | contig 43113 bp, 36 predicted proteins | sample RifOxyC3_FD_184037 | JGI IMG/M metagenome (GOLD analysis project Ga0208374, IMG submission 184037) | Groundwater microbial communities from Rifle, Colorado - Rifle Oxygen_injection C3 (SPAdes) | ecosystem: Environmental > Aquatic > Deep subsurface > Groundwater | place: Rifle, Colorado, USA...
CCGAACCCGCCGCAGGCACCAGGGTGGACTGCCTTGCCATTATTGCGCACCAAAAACTGTCATCTTGTATGCAATATTGGCGCTTCAGCCCGTCAGCAGATCCGCCAGCGTGCGCGCCACGACCTGGGTGGCGCGCCGCAGGTCTTCCAGCACCAGGTGCTCGTCGGCGCGCTTGGCGTGGCTCTCGAACACGGTGCGCGGGCCGGCGCCGTAGATCGCGGCCGGTATGCCGGCGGCGCCGAACAGCCGCACATCGGTGTAGAGCGGCGTACCCGAGGTCGGGATCGGTTCGCCGAACACGGCTTCGCCGTGGCGCTGCAGCGCCGCGACCAGTGCCGCGCTGCCTTCTTGCTGGCGCCAGGACTCGGCCAGCAGCAGGCGCTTGATCTCGACCGTGATGCCGGGCTGGCGCGCCGCTGCCTCGGCGATCACGCGCCGGATCTCGGCCTCGACCTCGACCGGGTTTTCCTCCGGGATCATGCGCCGGTCGAGCTTGAGCACCACCTTGCCCGGCACCACGTTGGTGTTGGTGCCGCCCTCGATCCGGCCGACGTTGAGGTAGGGATGCTTGATCCCTTCCACCGCCGACGTGATGCCCTGGTAATGCTGGTTCTGCGCATAGAGCGCATTGAGGATCTGGACCGCACCCTGCAGCGCGTCGATGCCGGTGTCGGGAATCGCGGCATGCGCCATCTGCCCATGCACCGTGACTTCGAGCTGCAGGCAACCGTTGTGCGCGGTCACGACCTGGTAGCTGAAGCCGGCCGCCAGCAGCAGGTCGGGCTGGGTCAGCTGCTGGCGCAGCAGCCAGCCGGGGCCGAGTTCGCCGCCGAATTCCTCGTCGTAGGTGAACAGCAGCTCGACCCCGCCCTTGAGCGCGACGCCCTGGGCCTGTGCCACGGCCTCGAGCGCGCGCAGCGCGAAGGTGTAGCTCGCGAAATCGCTCTTGCTGACCGCGGCCGCGCGGCCGTAGAGCTTGCCGTCGACCACCTCGCCGCCATAGGGGTCATGGCTCCAGCCTTCGCCGGGCGGCACCACGTCGCCGTGGGCATTGAGCGCGATGACCGGGCCGCCTGCGCCGTAGCGCCGGCGCACGATCAGGTTGGTCAGCGACTCCAGCCCGTAGTCATGCACCTGCTGCGCCGGCACCGGATGCTTTTCCGCTTCAAGGCCGAAGCCGGCCAGCAGCTCGGCGGTGCGCTCGGCATGCGGCGCGTTGTTGCCCGGCGGCGTATCGGTCGGCACGCGCACCAGTTGCTGCAGGAAGCTGACTTCCTGCTCGAAATGCTGGTCGATCCAGCCGTCCAGCGCGGCGTACAGGGCAGTGGAGGGGGCAGTGGAGGGGGCGGTCGGGGTCATGCGGTGTCCTTGGCGGTGAGTTCGAGCAGCTGCTGGAAGGCGCGCACGGCCAGTTCGGCGTCGTCGCAGCTGGTGGATTCGAGCGGGTTGTGGCTGATGCCGGCGTTGAGTCCGCGCACGAACAACATCGCCTGCGGCAGGATGCCGTGCAGCTTCATCGCGTCATGGCCGGCGCCGCTGGGCAGGCGCAGCAGCGGCAGGCCGAGCGCCTGCACCGCCTGCTCCCAGCGTGCCTGCCAGGCGGGTGCCGACGGGGCGGCGGCGGCGCACAGGGTCTCCCGGAGGCTGTGGCTCACGCCGCGGCGCTCGCAGATGCGCTGCAGCTCGGCCAGCGTGTCGGCGGCGCAGGCGTCGCGCATCGCGTCGGTGGTGGCACGGATGTCGAGGCTGAAGCAGCAGCAGCCCGGCACCACGTTGACCGACCCGTTCGGCACTTCGAGCAGGCCGATGGTGCCGACCAGGTCGGGCACCTGTGCCGCGCGCTGTTCCAGGAACAGCAGCAGCTCGGCGGCGGCGGTGGCGGCGTCGCGGCGCAGTGCCATCGGCGTGGTGCCGGCATGACTGGCCTGGCCGGTGATCTGGCCCAGGTAGCGCCGGCTGCCGTTGATCGAGCTCACGCTGCCCAGCGGCAGGTCCAGGCCGTTGAGCACCGGGCCCTGCTCGATATGGACTTCGACGAAGCCCAGGTACTGCGCCGGGTCGCGCGCCAGCGCCGCGATCGCGTCCAGGGTCGCGGGCAGGCCGGCTTGCACCATCGCATCGCGCATGGTGATGCTATTGCCATCGGCCTGATCCAGCCAGGCCGGATCGAACTGGCCGGCCAGCGCGCCCGAGCCCAGGAAGGTGGCCGGGTAGCGCTGGCCTTCCTCCTCGGCGAAGGCCACCACCTCGATGCCGAACGGCAGCCGCCGGCCTTGGGCGTTCAGCTCGCGCACACAGGCCATCGGCACAAAGATGCCCAGGCGGCCGTCATACTTGCCGCCATTGCGCACCGTGTCGTAGTGGCTGCCGGTCAGCAGGCGCGGCGCGGCGCTGTCGCTGCCGTGATAGAGCCCGACCACGTTGCCGACCGCATCGATCTCGACCTGGTCGAAGCCGCATTCGGTCTCCATCCAGTGCGCGATCTGCGCCGCGCAGGCGCGATGCGCCGGGCTCAGGTAGGTCACGGTCAGGGCGTCGTCCTGCTCGCTGTGCCGCGCCAGCTGTTCGCACCAGTCCCAGACCTGCTGGCCGAGCGTGGGCTCGAAGCCGAACTTCTCGTTCAGGCGGATCTCGGCGATGCGGTGGATGTTGCGCAGCGCTTCGGCCTGCTCGAACTCCGGGTGATTGAGCAGCCGGCGCGCGAAGGTCGCGATGATCTCCGCCTTGCCCAGTCCCTGGCCGCGCGGTCCGCGCACCGCCAGGATGAAGGGAAAGCCGAACTTGGCGTTGTAGTCGGCGTTGAGCTGCTGCAGGGTGGCGAACTCCTCGGGCGTGCAGTCGGTCAGGCCGGCCTTGCCCTGCTCATGGGTCGATTCGGCGGTCAGCTTGCGGGCGATCATTGCCTTGCCGGCCAGCTCGGGGTGGGCGCGGATCAGTCCGAGCTGGGCTTCCAGGCCCGATTCGCGCACCACCTCGACCAGCGCGCGCTTGAGCGCGGCCAGGCTCACGAACGGGCGGCGGGCGGCGGCGCGCTCGGCGATCCAGGGCGAATGCTCGTAGGTGCCGGCCAGCAGTGCGCTGAATTGCGCCACGTTGGCGGCGTTGAGCTGTTCCAGGCTCAGGATGGATGGATCGGTCATGGTGTCATTCCCAGACGAAGGCGGTGGCGGGATCGAACGGATGGGTCGCCTTCCAATGGCGCGCGATGTCGATGCGCCGCGTCACCCAGACCCGGTCGTGCTGCTCGACATAGTCGAGGAAGCGCTGCAGCGCGCGCAGGCGGCCCGGACGGCCCAGCAGGCGGCAGTGCATGCCGATGCTCATCATGGCTGGGCGCTCGTCACCCTCGGCGTAATGGACGTCGAAGGCATCTTTCAGGTACTGGAAGAAGGGGTCGCCGTGGCTGTAGCCCTGCGGCAGCGCAAACCGCATGTCGTTGCAGTCCAGCGTGTAGGGCAAGACCAGATGCGGCGCCAGCGCGCCATCGGTCTTCCTGACCTGCAGCCAGAACGGCAGGTCGTCGCCGTAGTAGTCGCTGTCGTATTCGAGGCCGCCGTGGTCGGCCAGCAGGCGGCGCGTGTTGGGGCTGTCGCGCCCGGTGTACCAGCCGGCGCCATGCACCGTGCCGGGCTGGCCCAGGCGCTGGCCGGTCAGGCGCTCGATGCTGGCCAGTCCGCGCTGCAGGTGCTCGCGCTCGGTCGCCTCGTCGACGTTCTGGTAATGAATCCAGCGCCAGCCGTGGCAGGCGATCTCGTGGCCGAGCTCGACGAAGGCGGCGGTCACCTCGGGGCAGCGCTCGAGCGCCATGCCGACGCCGAACACGGTCAGCGGCAGGCCGCGCCGTTCGAACTCGCGCAGCAGGCGCCAGACCCCGACGCGCGAGCCGTACTCGTAGATGCCCTCCATGCTCAGGTGGCGTGCCGGGTAGGCGGCCGGGTTGAACAGCTCGGACAGGAACTGCTCGCTGCCGGCGTCGCCGTGCAGCACCGAGTTTTCGCCGCCTTCCTCGTAGTTCAGCACGAACTGGAGCGCGACGCGCGCGCGCCCGGGCCAGTCGGCGGCGGGGGGATTGCGGCCATAGCCGCGCAGGTCGCGTGGGTAGGGAGTCGAGAGGGGCAGGGAGTTGGCCATGGTGGTCGATCTAGGCGGGCGGTCTAGTGGGTGGTCTGGGGGGGAATCAGTTCAGCGGCCGCAGCACGTCGGCGAGGTCGGGGCTCTTGGGGTCGAGCCGCAGGTTGCGCTCCACGCTGGCGATATGCTGCTCCATCAGCCGCACGGCGGCGCGGGCATCGCGCTTTTCCAGTGCATCGACCAGGCGCACATGGTCGTCCTGCGAATGCTGGGCCGAGTGCGAGGACTGGTACATCAGCGAGATCAGCGAGGAGCGACTCAGCAAGTCGGCCAGCAGGTCGGCCAGCACCTCGTTGCCCAGCATGCGCGCCAGCACCATGTGGAAGTCAGCCAGCAGTCTGGTGCGGCCCGGCACGTCGACCCGCGCCACTGCCTCGCGTTCCTGCTGCAGGTGGGCCCGCAGGCTGGCGATCTGCGGCTCGGTGATGCAGGCGCAGAGCTGGCGCAGCATCGCGCTTTCGAGCATCAGCCGGACCTGGAACACCTGGCGCGCCTCCTCGATGCTGGGCGTGGCGACGAAGGCGCCGCGTGCCGGCTCCAGCGTCACCAGGTGGTCGCGCGAGAGCTGGTTCAGCGCCTGCCGCACCAGGGTGCGCGAGACCTGGAAGATGTCGGCGATCTTCTGCTCGGCCAGCTTGGTGCCCGGCATCAGGCGCCGTTCGACGATCGCGGTCGTGATGGCCTCGACGATCCTTTGCGTGGCGCCGGGCATGGCCTCGCCGGCATTGGTTGCCGCGCCCGGCCGGGGCTCGCGCAGGGAGTCGGTGGACGGCAGCGGCTGGATTTTCTGTCTCTTCTGGGGCATGGTTATTGCTTGATCGGTTGCTACGAATGTGCACCAGACTGTATACAGTCATTTCACAAACATGCAAGAACCGGACCCGGCCGGTCACACCCCGAAGAAAGGAAATCCGATGGGACATCTCAGTACCCACGTGCTCGACACGATGAATGGCTGCCCCGCAGCCGGCATGCAGGTGACGCTGCAGCGGCAGCAAGCCGACGGCTACATCACGCTGCAGACCTTGGCGCTCAATGCCGACGGTCGCCCGCCGCAGGGACCCTTGCTCGACAGCGCCACGCTGGCTGTCGGGCGCTACCGCCTGCTGTTCGAGGTCGGCGCCTATTTCCGCGCCCGCGGCGTCGCGCTGCCCGAGCCGGCCTTCCTCGACTGCGTGCCGGTCGAGTTCGGTATTGCCGATGCGGCGGCCCACTACCATGTGCCGCTGCTGGTCAGTCCCTGGTCCTATTCCACCTACCGTGGTTCCTGAAGCGAGGTCCTGATGGATTCCTACCTGTTCGACTGGGTCAACCTGCTGCTGCGCTGGGCCCATGTCATCACCGCGGTGGCCTGGATCGGCGCCTCCTTCTATTTCGTCATGCTCGACAACAGCCTGTCGCCACCCCAGCATGCCGACCTGAAAGCCAAGGGCGTGGACGGCGAGCTGTGGGCGGTGCACGGCGGCGGTTTCTACCATTCCAACAAGTACATGCTGGCGCCCAACTGGCTGCCGCTGCCGCAGAATCTGCACTGGTCCTACTGGGAAAGCTATTCGACCTGGCTGACCGGCTTCGGCCTGTTTACCTCGCTCTATCTGTTCAATGCCGGCAGCTTCCTGATCGACAAGAGCGTCCACGACTGGCCGCCTGCCGCCGCGATCATGGCTGCGCTCGGTTTTCTGGCGGCGTTCTGGCTGCTCTATGACGCCATCTGCCGCCATCTGGGGCGCGGCAGGCGCGGCGACCTGATCGTCGGCGTGGGCGTGCTGGGCCTGGTGACCTTTGCCGCCTGGCTGGCCTGCCAGCTGTTCGCGGGCCGGGCCGCCTTCCTGCTGGTCGGTGCCATGCTGGCGACCGCGATGAGCGCCAACGTCTTCTTCCTGATCATTCCGGGCCAGCGCAAGGTGGTGGCGGCGCTGCGCGCCGGCCTGGCGCCCGATCCGGTCCACGGCCAGCGCGGTAAACAGCGCAGCGTGCACAACACCTATTTCACGCTGCCGGTGCTGATCGCGATGCTGTCCAACCACTACGGCTGGCTCTACCAGGCCAGGCACAACTGGCTGGTGCTGGTGCTGCTGATGCTGGCTGGCGCGCTGATCCGGCACAGCTTCGTGGCGCGGCACCGCGCCCATGTGCAGGGTCGCCGCACGCCCTGGGAAGTGGCCGGCGCCGGGCTGCTGGTGCTGGCGGGCCTGGTCTTCTGGCTGGCGCCGACACCCGCCGCGCCGGCCCTGGAAGCCGAGGCTGCCGCGGCCCGACCGGCCAGCCTGGCCGAGCTGAAAGTCGTGCTCGACCAGCGCTGCCTGCTCTGCCACAACGCCGAGGTGCAGAACAAGGGGGTGGCCTTGCACACCGATGCGCTGATCGCCCAGCACGGCCTGGCCATCTACCAGCAGGCGGTGCTGCTGCGCCAGATGCCGCTCAACAACGCGACCGGCATCACCGAAGCCGAGCGCCTCGTGATCCGGCGCTGGTTCGACGCCGGCATGCCCCGGCACTGAGCCCGGGCGCCCGATCTGGTGCACCGTAGGACCCGAAGCGGTGCATCATTTGGCTTGAAACTGTATACAAACTTGTATCCAGGCCATGCCGGAGCCTGGCATCGATCTTGCGACTGAGGCTGCATGCCGCCCCGAGCGGTTTCCAGACCATTCCCTTGGAGTCCTCATGAACAAGCGCCAATTCCTGCAAGTCACCGCTGCCCTGGCCGTTGCCACCCTCGGCCAGGCCCATGCGCAGACCCCGCTCAAATTCCAGCTCGACTGGCGCTTCGAGGGCCCTTCGGCCCTGTTCGTCCAGCCGGTGGCCAAGGGCTATTTCAAGCAGGCCGGGCTCGATGTCACGATCGATGCCGGCAACGGCTCTAGCGGCACCGTGACCCGCGTCGCCTCGGGCAGCTACGACATCGGCCTGGCCGACGTGGCGGCACTGATGGAGTTCCACGCCAACAACCCCGAGGCCCCGAACAAGCCGGTCGCGGTCATGATGGTCTACAACAACACGCCGGCGGCGGTGCTGGCGCTCAAGAAGTCGGGCATCCAGTCCCCGGCCGATCTCAAGGGCAAGAAGCTCGGCGCTCCGGTGTTCGATGCCGGTCGCAAGGCCTTCCCGATCCTCGACAAGGCCAACAAGATCGGTGCCGTCAGTTGGACCGCGATGGAGCCCTCGCTGCGCGAGACCATGCTGGTGCGCGGCGATGTCGACGCGATCACCGGCTTTTCCTTCACCTCGCTGCTCAACCTCGAGGCGCGCGGCGTCAAGGCCGACCAGGTCGTGCTGCTGCCCTACGCCGACCATGGCGTCAAGCTCTACGGCAACGCCATCATCGCCTCGCCCAAGCTGATCAAGGAAAACCCAGCCGCGCTCAAGGCCTTCCTGAGCGCCTTCGCCAAGGGCGCCAAGGAAGTCATGGCCAACCCGCCAGCCGCGATGGAGGCAGTCAAGGCGCGCGACGGCATCATCAACCTGCCGATGGAGACGCGCCGACTGCAGCTCGCGATCGATTCGGTCGTCGCCAGCCCCGATGCACGCCGCGAGGGCTTCGGCCGCGTCGATGCGGGCCGCCTGAGCCTGATGGCGAGCCAGGTCTCGGACGCCTACGCCACCAAGACCCGGGTCGATGCCGGCGCGATCTGGAACGGCAGCTTCCTGCCGCCGGCGGCCGAGCTCGACATCCTGCCCAAGGCCAAGAAATAAGAGGCGACCCGATGGACAGCGCCACCGAAACCCCCTTCGTCGATTTCCAGAACGTCTGGCTGGCCTACAACGAGGAACTCTGGGCCGAAGGCAAGTTCGCGGTCGAGGACATCAACCTGCAGGTCAAGCGCGGCGAGTTCATCGCCATCGTCGGGCCCTCGGGCTGCGGCAAGTCGACCTTCATGAAGCTGACCACCGGCCTCAAGGCGCCGAGCCGCGGCAGCATCAAGGTCGATGGCCAGCCGGTCACCGGCCCGCTCAAGATCTCGGGCATGGCCTTCCAGTCATCCTCGCTGCTGCCCTGGCGCAGCACGCTCGACAACGTGCTGCTGCCGCTCGAGATCGTCGAGCCCTACCGCGCGACCTTCAAGCAAAAGCGCGCCGAATATGTCGAGCGCGCGCGCCAGTTGCTCGCGACCGTCGGCCTGGCCGGCTACGAGGACAAGTACCCGTGGGAACTCTCGGGCGGCATGCAGCAGCGCGCCAGCATCTGCCGCGCGCTGATTCACCAGCCCAAGATGCTGCTGCTCGACGAGCCCTTCGGCGCGCTCGACGCCTTCACGCGCGAGGAGCTCTGGTGCACGCTGCGCGACCTGCATGCGGCGCAGGGCTTCAACGTGATCCTGGTCACGCATGACCTGCGCGAAAGCGTGTTCCTGGCCGATACCGTCTACGTGATGAGCAAGAGCCCGGGCCGCTTCGTCGTCAAGCGCGACATCGAGCTGCCGCGCCCGCGCGACCTCGAGCTGACCTACACCCCGGCCTTCACCGACATCGTGCACGAACTGCGCGGCCATATCGGCGCCATGCGCAAGGCCGGCGCCGTCATCAACCAATGAACCGGAAATCCGCAATGAAAAGCAAGAACATCGAGCGCTGGTCGCCCTGGCTGCTGCTGCTGCTGATCATCGTGCTGTGGCAGACGCTGACCAGCGCCTTCCAGGTCTCGGAATTCATCTTCCCGAGCCCGGCCCGTATCCTCGACCAGGCGATCGAATACCACGCCGTGATCGCGGGCCACGCCTGGCGCACCTTCTGGGTCACGATGGTCGGCTTCGGCCTGGCGATCCTGGTCGGCGTGCTGCTCGGCTTTTTGATCGGCAGCTCGCGCGTCGCCTACGCGGCGGTCTACCCGCTGATGACTGCCTTCAACGCACTGCCCAAGGCGGCCTTCGTGCCGATCCTGGTGGTCTGGTTCGGCATCGGCGTCGGCCCGGCGATCCTGACCGCCTTCCTGATCAGCTTCTTCCCGATCACGGTCAACATCGCAACCGGCCTGGCCACGCTCGAGCCCGAGCTCGAAGACGTGCTGCGCGTGCTGGGTGCCCGGCGCTGGGACGTGCTGATGAAGGTCGGCCTGCCGCGCTCGCTGCCGTATTTCTTCGGCTCGCTCAAGGTCGCGATCACGCTGGCCTTCGTCGGCACCACGGTGTCCGAGATGACCGCCGCCAACGAGGGCATCGGCTACCTGCTGATCTCGGCTGGCTCGGCGATGCAGATGGGCCTGGCCTTTGCCGGTCTGCTGACCGTCGGCGTGATGGCGATGCTGATGTACGAACTGTTCAGCCTGATCGAGAAGCACACCACGGGCTGGGCGCATCGCGGTTCGCAGGGCCATTGATCCACCCCAGGGGCCGGCGCCACGCCGTCCCGCACCGCCCCGCCCCGCCCCGCTGCCGGCCTCAGGCGGCGCGGGCGGTGTAGTGCTTGAACCACTGCTCGAACTGCCCCGCCGGCAGCGGCTTCGAATACCAGAAGCCCTGCACCTTGTCGCAGCCCATCGCCCGCAGCTGCTCGACCACCAGCGGGTCCTCGATGCCCTCGGCAATGGTCTTGATGCCCATGCTCTGGGCGATCTGGATGATCGCGCGCACGATGGTCCGGTCCTGCTCGTCCTCGCGCAGATTAGCGATGAAGGAGCGGTCGATCTTGAGCTTGTCGACATTGAGCCGCTTCAGGTAGGACAGGCTCGAGTAGCCGGTGCCGAAATCGTCGATCGACAGCTCGATGCCCTTGGCCTGCCACTGCGCCACGGTCGCCAGGATCGCGCTGTCGCTGTGCAGCAGGGTCGACTCGGTCAGTTCCAGTTCCAGCCGCTTCGGATCGAATCCGCTCTCGGCCAGCGTCTCCAACAATTCCGGCCCGAGCTGGCCGTGGCGAAACTGCACCGCTGACAGGTTGACTGCCATGCGCAGCTGGCTCCAGCCGGCCCGATGCCAGGCGGCGCCCTGACGGCAGGCCTCCTGCAGCACCCAGCGCCCGATCGGCGCGATCAGCCCGCTTTCCTCGGCCACGCCGATGAAGGTGCCCGGTTGCAGCAAGCCCCGTTGCGGGTGGTTCCAGCGCAGCAGCGCCTCGACGCCGATCACCTCGCTGTTGTGCAGCGCCACCTGAGGCTGGTAATGCAGCTCGAACTCCTCGCGTTCGAGCGCCAGCCGCAAGTCGTCGCAGGTCTGCAGGTAATGCCGCAGGCTCTCGTTCATCTGCGGCTTGAAGATGCGGGAAGTGCCGCGTCCGGCCTTCTTGGCCTCGTACAGCGCGAGGTCGGCATGGCGCATCAGGCTGCCGATGTCGCGTCCGTGCTGGGGATAGATGGCGCCCCCGATCGAGAACGACAACAGCGGCTTGATACCCTCGACCTCGAGCGGCTCCGCGATCCGGGCCAGGATGCGCTGGCAGACCAGCTGCAACTGCTCGATGGCATCCAGATCCAGCAGCACCACCATGAATTCATCGCCCGACAGGCGGCACAGCGTGTCCTCCGCGCGCAGGCTGCTGGCCACCCTGGCGGCCACGCTCTTGAGCAGCCGGTCGCCCATGGCGTGGCCGTAGACATCGTTGAAATGCTTGAAGTTGTCGAGGTCCAGGTAGAGCACGCCCAGGCTGCTGCCGTCGCGCTCGGCAACGCCCAGCGCCTGCTGCAGACGATCCTGGCCCAGGGTCCGGTTCGGCAGACCGGTCAGGGGGTCGTGGTAAGCCAGGAACTCGATCTGTTCGAGCGCCCGCTTTTGCTCGGTGGTGTCGGTGATGATCGAATGGAGCAAATCCTGCTCGCCCATGCGGATGCCCGTGGTCAGGACCCGGGTCGGAAAGGATTCGCCGTCGGAGCGGCAATGCAGCCATTCGGTCTCGAAGCTGCCGTGCTTGATCACGGCATCCTGCAATTCGGCCAGCTTGTCACTGGTCTTGCGCCCGTCGGCCTGCCAGATCGGCGACAGCTCGGTCGGTTTGCGACCCCGGATCTCCTCGATGCTGTCGAAGCGGAACATCGCCAGACTGGCCTGGTTGGCCGCGACACAGCGCGAGTCGCTGTCATAGAGCACGATCGGCTGGTGCGTATCCTCGAACAGCTTGCGAAAACGCTCCTGGCTCTCGCGCTGCACTTCCTCGCTGCGCTTGATCCGCGTGATGTCCTGCACGCTGCCAGACAGGGTCTGCAGCTTGCCCTGCGAGTCGAACGCGAACTCGGTGATGCTGCGAAGCCATTTCACCTCCGCGCCGACCAGAATCCGGTAGCTCACTTCATAGCTGCTGTCACCGCGTGCTGCCGCCACCCAGCCGGCATCGATCAGGTTCCTGTCGTCGGGATGGACCTTGGCCATGAAGTCGGGGTAGCTGACCGAGGTGCCGACGGCAATCCCGAAGATGCGGTAATACTCGTCCGACCAGCGGGCCTGGCCGCTGCCGACCTCCATCGTCCAGCTGCCGACATGGGCCAGCGACTGGGCCCGCTCCAGTTCGGCTTGCGATTCGCCGAGTCGGCGCATCTGGCGCCGGACGGTCTTGGCTGTCGTGCGCCCGATCAGGCCGGCGACCAGCGCCGCCAGGATCAGCAGGCCGGCGACCACCTGTGGCGGTGCGTTGCTGCCGAATTCTTGGCCTTGCTGATGCAGCCCATAGACCGACAGCACCGCGGCGACCGTCGCCAGCATCAGTGCCAGCGTCATGCGCCGACCGAGCATGCAGCCGCCGACCATGGTGGCGATCGGCAGCGCGATCCATGAAATGTTGTAGAGGCCGGTCCCCATCAGGGCCCCGCTCCAGCCGATCAGCAGCAGACCCCAGCACATCAGATGCACGGCCCACGAGATCCGACCGATGCGAGCCCAGTAGAGCATCAGCAGGCCGATCACGGTCAGACCGGGCCCGCCTGGCCGCAGCTCGGACTCCCACAGCAGATTGGCAATGAAGATGATCAGACCCGCGCCCAGCAGCAACAGGCCCAGCCTGCGCATCAGTCTCTCACCGCCGGCTTTGCCAGGCCCCTGGGCTCCCTCGTTTTCGTACGCAGCCAGCATCGACGGCTTCCCTGACATGTCAAGCTTCTATGTCATCGATTTTCATACAGAAAACGTTTATGTTTTCATGGCGAGGCTTTTTCTTAACCGGGGCAGCAGGGGGCAGGGCAGTCCGCTGCCCGTTCGAGGTCGCGGTCACGCTGGCCGGCGTCGACCTGCTGGCCGTTGGCGTGAAAGATTACTTTCGCAATCCTTACCAAGAACTGCAGAGCATCTGACGATCCTGGAAGACCGTGGGCGCCCTCGGTCACGGCCAGGGTGATGGGATCGGCTGGGAGCTGACCCTCACGGCGCCTGCTGAGTGACCTGTTTAGGCTGGGAGCGGCCCTTTGCGGCAAGTCTGGCGACTGGCAGCAGCCGACCCATAGTTATCCTAGGCTCTCGTGAAAAGCAGACGTTCAACGTGAAGGTCCCCGGGGTTGCGCGGCTTTATCGCGCAGCCTTCGGTAGACCTCAAGGTTAGGCTTCGCGGTGGCTAAGATGAATACGCGCTCATTCAGGAGCTTCGCTAGGTTTCCACCCCATAACTTAACGCCTCTTATCAACCTTGTTTAGATAGACGCCAAATGCTTCACAGGCTTGTTTCGAGAAATTTATAAAATCAGCGTCCGAGCGTGTTGTGAAAAGATTCGAAAATCTCATCTCTGACATGAGATTCAGATAGTCGGCGGTGACGCGGTGGACGGAGTTATTTTCACTAAACGTCCTGTCAAAGTGGCGTCGAAGAGAAGTGGATGTATCCCCGCTTTGGCGGAAAGTGTTGATCGCATTCGAATAAGCAACCATTTGTTCGCAAGAGGATTTTTCCACGTGACTGACTTGTGAGTTTGGCGCTAACGCGGCCTCTGTAAATCGTTGGCAAAATTCATCGGTTGCCGCTTGAAAATTGGATGCTGGCAACGTATTTACTGTGTATGCTACTCCAGAAAAAAGCTTAATAAATGCGAAATCAATTTGCTTTGATTTGAGCTCCATCCCACGTAGCATCTGAAACTCGTTAACCGTCGCCTTGTTGCTGTAAATGGTTGAAGCTAAATTTGATAGAGCGACACACTTCTCGTCCTTGGCGAAGGACGGCAGTGTCGTGGCACAAAGGCTCGAGAACAACAAAGAGGTAATCAAATTTTTCATATAGCGTGGCTGTTATTGGCGCAACGGATCGTTCGACTCAAGGTGTGTCGAAGGCGTCCCTCCCTGAACGAGTTGTTAGGCTTTTAATAGATCACTGACAAGCCTAATAGCTTGCAGAGTTTTAGAAGAGAAGTGGCTGTTGTCTCTCAAGCGTGAGTACATCTCTTGTAGCTTCTGCTCAAATGCAGGAATGAATTCTGGATCGATCTCTCCCCAGGCTTGAGCGAGGCATGTGGTTCGCACAGCAATAGTTTGTATTGCCTGATCTGGCTGTGGGGATGGCATCCGAAGCTCCTTCTAAAAGTCTAACGTGGAGGTAGTCTGCCTGCGCGGCTTTTTCGCAGGTCCGGTGGAATGATGGGTTGGGCCGCGCACTATGACAACCCCCAGTGCTTTTCCAATCGAGAGACCTCATCAAGCAGCATTTGTTTTCGCACATCGTCGCCTCTGCCACCACCGACATACATAGTGCGAGCTGCTTCGAATTTTTCAATCATTGCCGTCGTCATGTGCGACCGTAGGCTTGAATATTCAGGAGAGCTTCCAAAGCTGCTTCGGTTTTCGGGTGAATGGAATTCTGCGACGGCCAGTTTTGCTTTCCAAGTGGCAATCAATTTCATTCGGTAGTCATGCCTCTTTTGCCGCTTTTCGATTTCCCATTTGATCCAAGGCACAAGAAGCCCGGAGATGAAGCCTACTAAGGCAGATATAAGGCCAATAATGGTTTCTTTCATGTTTTAGGTCCAAGCATCCTAAAATGAGCGTCCTTCTAGAGGCGTTTTTTATCGTGTTGCACCCTCATTTCTTACTTCTGTGAATGCTAATATGTGGGCCAAGGTAGGCCATGACAGAACGAGCATCGTAGGCGTTTGCTACGTCAGCCGGCTTATTGCCCTTAAAAGATTTGATAACGAGCGAAAAGTTTGGAAGCACCATTGGTATTGCCGCACCCGGGGTATAGGTAGTTCTCGCGGTTGCAGTTAAACCAAATGAATTTATGGTGGTGTGAGCTGTGTTAGGCATGTTCATAGTTATGCCTTTCGGTTTTTTGAATTGCTGACAATGACGAAGTAGTCAAGGCTATTTTCAACTGTCAACTCGGCTGCGCGATACATGGCGTGCATTGAGGTGGTTTGTTGGTTTGTAAAACCGTTTGTGTCCACGCTTATTGAAAAATTGTTCTCATCAATACGGGAGTCTGTGCAGCCTCATGTAATGCCATATTTGCCGTATGGGGTAGAACAGGAAGAAAGCATGAGGATGGTGCAAATGGTCGCAATTTTCTTCATGCTGTAAGCGCATCTTCGGTAAACGCTAACGTATAGTGGACGTCAATTTTGCAGGGTTTCTCGGACTCGTGAAGGGTAACTTATCAGCCTTCATTGATACGGTTCTTTGGTTTTAGTTGGTTTTTCGGATGCTGTCATTTTGCATCTAGCACTAAATGCGCGATCAAACCCTGCAAGCACTCAAACGTGCCAATAGAATTGCACGGCTGCTTTGTGGCAACTTGACCAATGGGCGCTCCTGGCCGGTACCTGTCAGCCAACGGACATGAGCCAGCGACCGCATCCGCTGCAAACCACCCGCCCAATCGAACTGCGCCGAGGCCCGCATTAATTTGCAACTCCCCAGCGCCTCACCCATCTGATTCAGAGCCGCCCGACTTCATCCCCCCCAGTCTTTGAATTACTAAAGTTGAGGAAAATTTGGACAAATTTTGTACTGACCTTGCCCTTGGAAAACGAATCCCTTGCTCAGTAGTTCAATGCAAGCGAGGAGAAACGGAATGACGAAGATGGTGAGGTCGCGCTACACGCTGAAGTTCTAGCAGGAGGCGGTGCGGCTGGTGGAATCTGGGCAGAGCATCGCGGCGGCTGCGCGCAGCCTTGGGCTGGCTGAGCAGACACTGTTCAACTGGGTCAAGGCGCAGCGCGAGGGTTGGCTCAGCGGTGCGGACAGCAAGCCGGTGAGCGCAGAGCAGATGGAGATCAGCCGGCTGCGCGCGGAACTGGCGCGGGTGAAGATGGAGCGCGACATTCTAAAAAGGCGACGGCGTACTTCGCGAAAGAGTCGCTGTGAAGTACGCCTTCGTTTGGCGACACCGCAGCAGCTGGCCGGTTTCGGTGATGTGCGAGGTGCTCGGCGTCAGCCCCGGCGGTTACCACCAGCACTTCGTGCGCAAAGAGTAGGGCAGCTAGCGTACGCGATTGAGCGACGACGCGCTGCTGGTGCGCATCAAGGCGATTCACACCGAGAGCAAAGGCAGCTACGGTTGGCCCAGGGTCTGAAAGGAGTTGCTCGCTCGCGGCATTCGTGTGGGCAAGGACCGGGTGCGCAAGCTGATGCAGCAGCACTGCATCAAGGTGCGCGGCAAGCGCAGCTTCAAGGCTACGACCGACAGCCCGCCACGATCTGCCGGTAGCGCCTAACCTGCTGGATCGACAGTTCGATGTGGCCGAACCCGATCAGGTCTGGGCTGGGGGCATCACCTACATCGACACCGATGAAGGCTGGCTGTATAGGATTTACATTTCTAGGGCAAGGTCAGTACACTGGGGACATGGAGTGGAGCCCTGACCCCTTCTTGTACCCGCCGTACCTAAGAACTCGGATCAAACGCCGTCGCGGCATTGGAGTAGGTCCCCGCTACGTTCCATGGCTGAAGGTGCGAGATGTGCCGTCGCGCGGCACGTCCGTGATAAGTCACGGAATCCTCAGCGGGAGAGCACATCACCTCCTTTCCGAACTCGAGGCAACATACTTCTACTTGCTGGAGCGCCGGTCCAGTACGGTCGAGATTCGTGAGCAATGGCCCATTCTCGACATTGATCGAACGCTAGAACTGTGCGCCAAGTTTGGCGTACGCCAAGGCGTGAGAAATGGCTATCCCGAGCCGTTCACGGTCGACTTTCTGATTACTGAACGGGTCGACGGCAAGCTACGGTATCGAGCTGCCAGCATCAAATCGCCTGAAGATGCCCAGGATCCGGGGATTCGGCGCCGACTTGCCGTCGAGCATGCCTGGTGCGAGGAGAGGGGCATTCCCTGGGCGCTCGTGAACACACAGCGATTCAACAAGACGATGCTCGAGAACTTGCGCTTCCTGCGTGGTTGGTTTCGACATCGCTATGTGCCCGATCCGTCGCTTGTAGACAGGTTCGCGAGTCATTTCGAGTCCTTGTATGCGCCAAATCGTCCCCTATGCGAAATCTTGATAGTACTGTCAAAAGCGCTCAGACAGCCAACGCCGACGGTAGAAGACGCGTTCCGTTACTGCGCGTGGTCCGGCAGGATTCAGCCGTCTCTTGCGCATCCACTATCGCTCGACGCACCAGTCGTCTTGGAATCGTCGGTAGTACATGCCTGACTTCCAGCCACAGACCGACAGTCCGGCGCCTGCCCCCGGGATGGTCCTCCGAATCGGTACGGAGTCCCACCGGTATTTGCGTTTGACCCATGTGTTTGGGACCCGCATTTATGCCATGTGGGTTGGGGAACCGGAGGCTGCACGATACGCCCGTAGACCTACGGCAATGTCGCTCACGGAATTCCAGGCGCTTTCAACGTCCCCTGCTGCAACGTGGGGGCGCATCGTCCTGCCACCTGCTTTGTCTGGAGAACCTGAGCCGGAATCAAGTAGAGCTGTTCTATTGGAAAGCGCCTGGACCTTGGTAGAGCCGCTGATTCGCGCGTTTGAACATGAGGCGAATCTGTCCCGCCAGTCGTTCACTGCGCTGATCCGTGAGCACGCCGCGGCAACCGGATCCAGTCAGTCGACCCTGCTACGAACTCTTCTGAGGTACTACTACTTCGGCGGTACGCGCCTAGCTCTTCTCCCTCTGCCGCCTGGGACAAAACCCGGTCAAGCCGGCTACGCCGATACCGCAGAGGGGGAACAGTCACCCGTTCGGCGGCGCGGTCGTCAGCCGGCACTTGCGCAGGAACTGGGACGAAACGACTTCGTCGTGCGTCCCAAGGACATCGAGGATATGGTCGCCTGCTTCAAGCGGCTATTGCGCAAAGGCCCGACCTTCAAGACTTCCGCGCACGAGGACTACCTCGCGGGTGAGTTCCGCACTCGGCATCCTGAGCTCTACAAGGACTATCTGACTCACCAGGCCCCAGAGCCCGTCACCGCGAGGCAATTCCGCTACTACGTCGATGAACATCTGCGGGTAAGCGAGGAGCTAGCCAGGAACATTCGCACGCATGAACGAAATCCAGGCTACTTGGGCTCCGTCCGTGCAGCTGGACCGGGCGAGATCTACGAGATCGACGCGACCGGCGGTCGTCTGCACTTGGTCTCCGGCGACAGCCCGCCAGTGCATCTCGGAAAGCCGACGATTTACCTTCTCATCGACCGCTGGAGCCGATATGTCGTCTCTGCGTACATGTCGCTCCGAGCGGCGTCATACGAGGAGGTTCGCCACGCCTTGCTCATCGCTTTCACCTCACGGGAAGCGCGCTTCAGCCGGCTTGGCGTGAATGTCACGGACGAACGCTGGCCCGTTGGACGAATGCCAGCGGTCATCTGTCCCGACCGCGGCTCGGATTTCATGAGCGACTCGATGGAGCAGAGCGTTGTCAACAATCTGCGTATCGACTTGACACCGCTGCCGCCGCTGTGCCCGGACGGCAAAGCCATCGTGGAGCGGCTGATTCGCGAAATCAAGCGCCGCATGGCCGCTTCCGGAATCGCAGGCGTCTATGCAGATAGACCGATGGATCCGAAGTCCAAAAAGGCCGCAAGAAAGGCAGCAGCAGCAGCAACGCGTACGCTTGCCGATGCGTATCGACTACTCATCGACATCATCGTCGACCACAACAACCGTCCTCACCGCACTTTGCGTCGCAGACGTCTGCTAACAAACGCTGGAGTTCGTCCAACGCCTCGCGATGCCTACTTGTGGGGGCTCAAAAACATCACCGGCCTGCGATCTGCGCCTCTCAGCGACGACGACTACTATCGGCTGCTGCTGAACACCGACAAGGCAAGCATTGCGAACGGCGTGCTCAGCTACAAGAGTCGCCCCTACCTGCCCAGCAACGAAATGGCCGTCGATCTGGCACGGCACTCGACCCGCCGACCGAAGTCAATAGACATCAGGCTGGACAAGACATTCCCGACCGAAATCTATGTGCCGACCACGCGAGGGACCTGGGCTAGCTTTCAGATGTCGGCCGGGGCCGCCAACGAGCTCGCCGGCGTCTCGCTCGACGAGGAGGATGCTTTCGCTGGCCGCACGGCGTTACTGTGGGCTCGCGCCGACCATGACGGCCGAATAGCCCGTGTTGCGGCAAAGAGTTCGAACCGCACCGCTTCGCAGAGCCGTGCCGGGGCTCAACCATCGCCTGACACCAATATGGTTGACACTGATGCAGCGGTGAGCCAAGCTAGCCCACCCCGCACGAATCGTGGAGGCAAGCCGACCGCCGCCAAGTTGCCGAACGTCGAGCAGATTGCGGCAAGGAACCAAGAGACGGCTCGGATGAAGGATCAACTTCACGGGAGAGTGACCAACCGGGAGTTAGAACCCGAAGAGCCCATTGCAGCAGATTGGATGCGCCTCGAAGAAGAGGAGCGGTTACGTAGCCTCGAACTGATTCGAAAACATAGGAGCAAACGATGAGAGAAATAAACATCGAATCCTCTATCCAGGCAGCCTGCTATACCGACACCGGTGTCAGCCGCTTTGCTGGCAATCCATTTATCGAGGCATTGCCAGTCCTCGAGCAAAACAAACTCGACTTCCTCACCCTGCTGTCCCATTATCCGCCACAGCCTACCGCTGCGACTCGGCGATCAGGCGAGGTGGTTCGGATCATGGAATTGTCAACAGTCAATGACCTCGTGTTTCCGTTTCCCGAATATCAGAAGGCAGGACTGGCACTGGCCACGATGATGCGAGACACCTACGTTGCCCGTAATCCACTGTCCGTTATCGATCGGCAACGACGTCACGCTTTGGCAGCCAATGGCTCAGACGGTTTCCCGTTCCCCGCTAACTGGAAATCATCCGCCAAAGGTCATTTCATGATGGCTGTTAGCGGGATGGGCAAGACAACTTTCGCCCTTGCGTATTTGCTTCGGTATCCACAAGTGATCGCGCATACAGCGTATCGAGGCACGGCGCTCAAGTGCCATCAGGTTGTCTACGTTGTCCTCCGAGTGCCCCACGATGCAACTCTCAAGAGCCTTTGCATCCAGTTCTTCGACGAGATTGATCGGCTGCTTGGCACCAATTACGCACGTCAGGCTAGCGCGATTCGCAACGTCGCTCCTATGGTGGAACTGATGAACCGCGTAGCGACAGCCGTGTCGCTGGGATTCATGGTTGTCGACGAAGTCCAAAACTTGCGCAGTGCTCGCGGTGACAATGCCGAATTCGTCCTCAATCTTTTCAGCGAGATCATCGAGCGGCTCGGCATCAGCCTGCTAGCACTGGCAACACCAGCAGTGCAGTCGGTCATCGAAGGTAGCGTCCGTAACGCACGAAAGCTTGCGTCCTATGGAGAGACTGTGTTGCGGCCGATGTCAAGGACAGACCCTCAATGGGAGGACTTCTGCGAGACGTACTGGGACTACACCTATGTAAGCAAGAAGGTGCCTCTGACCAAGCAGATCCTGGACGCATGGCATGCTGCGTCCGCTGGCAATACTGCGTTCGCCGCACTGGCCTTCACCTTGTCGCAGCGCAATGAAATCGGCGGCCGCGAGGTTATCGACGCTGCCGCATTCGCTCGCACAGCAGCCACAGACATGGCATTCCTGCAGCCTGCGATCGCTGCGCTTCGTAGTAACGATCCCAGAAAGTTGCGTGCTTTCGATGACCTGATCTTCAGCCCGCGATATCGCGCATTGAGAAAGCTTCTGGGTGCCAAAGAGGAGGCGCCTGCAAAGAACGCTGGGGATGAGTTCGACGATGTCCCTGAGTCGGACACGCCAGCGACGCTTAAGACGAAGCGTCTCCGCAAGGCCAACGCCAAAGCGCCGATTGAGGTTGACTTGCCCGAGGAGGATCCACTGTCTCGCTGAGTGGCGCCTACGACAAACATCGCCTAGGACCGAAAGTGCTCTCCTCACGCATTGCATACGCGCCCGAACTACTCCCGGACGAATTGTTCTATTCGTGGTTGGCTCGCTTGGCGCAGCTCAACGCCATCGGCTCGCCACGCGAATGCCTGATGAGGATATTCGGCATCAATAGCATCGTACCGAGCGTCGATCTTCCAACGCGTCTTCTTGCGGCTCAGCAGCAAATGGGTGACTGCTCTCCGTTCGAGACTCTCGATGACTTGCTGGAAGTCGGAACTCTGCTGCCATACCATCGACCGTTCCTCAACCCAGCCGCATACTCTCGGGTTCGCGAAATCTTGGTACACGGCGACGGCAAGGGGCTCAAAGTCGTGATGGGGCGAGTAGCCAATCGCTTCGGTGCTAACCCTCCTCTACGCAGTTGCCCTGCCTGCCTGACCGAAAGCGTAACCCGCCACGGCTGCTTTTACTGGATGCGCCGTCATCAACTCCCTGGCGTCAGTCACTGTTCTATTCACGCCATTCCCCTGCAGGCCTTGCCGCTTGAGGCCCGTACACACCGACAAAGATTGGTTCTTCCTGTCGCCGTTGGCCAGACGCCCGTACGGATCACGTCTGGCGCAGGTCAAGTGCGGTTCGCGGAGTTGTCGGAACAACTGGTATCAGAAGCGATGCCGGCGCTCGACCCTCACCGCCGTTCTGCGACTTACGAGGCCGCCACACGGGCACTAGGATTTGTGACACGACGTGGCCGGGTGGACTTCGCGGAACTTGCCAGCGCCCTACGGCGTCGTTTCGAGGAATTCGAAGGGTTTGAACATCAGGAGCGACTTCTCGCCAGCGCAGCCTCCCCACTCAGTTGGATTAGGCCGTTGATTGAGATACCAGAGCGCTCACTGCACCCGATCTGTCATCTACTACTCATCGAGTTTTTATTTGGGTCCGTCACAGTCTTCAAGTCGGCTTATGCGATCCATGACGCGCAGGGCACCTCTGTGCTCATTCCTGCCTATCCCGATATATCGCAATCAACGACAATTCGATTGTCAGCCGGTCATGAGGCTGCATTGAGAGATACATCGATGTCCTGCCGGCAAGTTGCGGCACTGACTGGACACAGCGTGACAACTATTGTCGCTTGGCGGCGAAGCCAGACCATTCCCATTCGAGAACGGCGCAAGACGCTTAGTCCGTCCAAGGTGGATCAGATACTCGGAGCACTGGCTTCGCAAGCTTCGCTTCCTTCTGTAGCCGAGCGATTCGGCGTCTCTCTCAGTTCGGTGTATCGCATCCTTGCTGAGCACCCCTCAACCCGCCAATCGCGAGGTGATCAGGCCCTCGCTGCTCAGACGACGCTACGTCGTGGGCGCTGGAGTGCCTCTTTGCAGTCTTGCCAGAACCAGAAGGAAGGTGGAGTTGTGGCGGCGCGTGCAAAGGCAGGCGCCGACTATGCTTGGCTCTATCGACATGACCGCGCATGGCTCTTGGCGACAACGCGCGTAACCCCTCGCCCCCAGCGGGCGTCGCTACGCGTTGACTGGGTCCGTCGAGATGCCGATCTCAGTCAGCGACTTTTGCATCAGGTCGAGCTCCTTCGCGCTGAGCATCCGTCCCGTCGATTGACAAAAACTCGCCTGCTGCGCGTCCTCGGTGAAGCGATGGTCCGGCGCAACCTGCACAACCTACCCACGCTCGATACGCATCTAACTCAGGCAATCGAATCGGCATACGCCTTTGGCGTGCGCCGCATCGAATTTGCCCTTGCGACCTTGATTAGCAACGGGCCAGACCTGCAGCTGTGGCGAGTCAAACGTCTCGCAGGACTACGAGTGTGGTCCGCCGAGCTTACGGCGTACGCAAATAGCCAAACTGATAAATTAAATGCTCAGAATACCGTACGTACCCACAGCCTACCCTGATGAAATTCTTGCATCACTGTTCACACGGCTAGTCCGACATAGCGGCACCGGCCTGTGGCGAAGTCTGCTGGAACACGCCGGCTACGGACGTCGCACGATCTCGCCATTCTTTGCAACTCCAATGCGAGAGGACAAGCTAGATAGGCTCCTAGGCGCCGTGGGTTACTCGTACCCTGCAATGTTGCGAGAGCTGAGCGTGATCCCGTTCTGGCTAGCATTTACCAATGCCACAGATGCCCGGTATCGGATCAACATCGATCCTGCTGCTGGCAGGCTCACGGAGTTGACACGGCTGGGGCGCATGAATGCTCCGCCAGGAGCTCGATACTGCCCGAACTGCCTGGTCGAAGACCTCACCACCTTCGGTGAGCCCTACGTGCATCGCAGCCACCAACTTCCCGTAGCAACCGTGTGTGCTACTCACGGCACTCCGCTGCGCGTCAGTTGTCCAGCATGCGAAGTCACGGTGCTGCCATTGAACCGAAGTCTTCTTCGAGCACCCACCTTGCACTGTCAGTGCGGGCACGACTTGTCGATCGCCGTTGCGTCGTCGCTCAGTTCACAGGAAAGCTACTTGCGGCTGAGTCAGTTTGCGGCCGACGCGCTCTCCAGCACTGCGATCACATGGACAGGCGAGCAAGTTCATGCGGTACTGGAGCAACGAACTGGCGTCGGTCGAAGAAACTATCGCTCAGCTGCCATCAGCCTACTGCGCGAAGCCTATGGCGATGTGGACCAAGGCCCGTCGACAAGAACTACCGTGACTGTCGGCTGCTTACATGCAGAGCCGCTTCGGTTGAATCTCGGCTCAACTATTGACGCACTGAGATCGCCCGAGCTATGTGCACTTCTGTCGGCCGCTGGACTGACATTCGAGGAGTTCAAGCAGGCCGCGGCTAGTGTCAAGACAACCACCACGATACGGACGGCTTCCGCCTCGCCGTTACCCCTCACGCTTGAGCAGGCGCAAGGGGAGTTCGAGACGTTCGAGGAAAAATCGCCAGGGCGTGCCGGCGCGCTTCTGCTTAAACGGTCTCCATACCTGTTTTGGCTACTCCGAATCCACGGCTCAGCCATCCTGAAAGCCCACGGATACCACTACCGGCCCATACCGACCGCGCAGGCCGATCGCGACAGAATGGAATGGCTACTTCGTCAAGGCGGTCGCGTTGCAAAGGGCGGCCCCTGGTATCGGCTGCTGATTCGCGATGCGGGCTGGCTAGAGGAACGCACCCGCGAGCGCCGGAGCGAATCAGGGCTGCGCCGCAAAGAGGCAACCCATCAAGAGCGAACCATCGCGCTGTCCAGGGCAGTGTTCTCCGCGCTCCAAACGGAAGAACGGCCCGCACGCATTCACGCCGGGCTGCTCGCAAGGTTTGCCCAAATCTCTATGCACCAGGCGCAAGCCGCGATAGCGCGGTCACCATCGCTGCAGCAACTGATCGAGTCGGTAAATGCGGGGAAGGACCGTCGCCTAGCTTTCTGGGCGGCCAAGACCCTCCTCGACGCAGGGCAGAGCCCGAGCGCAAGCGACGTCCTGCTGCGCGCTGGTCTGAACACGACCAGAGTGAACCGTCAATACTGTCAACAGGCCATCGAATGTCTAACCTCACAAGCCATTCGAGAGCGCTGAGACCGGCCTTGCAGGCCGCCCGATTTTGTAACCATTTGATTTTAAATGTCACCTTTTGTACGAAGGGGTACCTGAACAGATGCGCGTCACTGTGGGCCAACGCGTTGAAGGACAGTGCTGCCATCTTGACTGCATTCGACAATAATTTCCGTACGTCGGAAGCTCATGGAACGGGAGTCCTCCGCAAGTATTCGTTCACAATGGCGTCACTTTCTGAAAATCCACACACCGGCTGCCGTAACCGCTTTTCATCACGACAGGCGAGGTATACAGGCGACCCACGAAGCTCCAGCTCAGGAGGGCTCAAGAAGACTTGCCACCGGGGTCGGATTGGTTGCTAATCCGTTCTCGAAGCGCGCTGTCTTCGAAGTTCAAACTGTTTGACCAGCGCGTAAAGCGCGGGGATCACGGCCAGCGTCAGTACGGTCGAAGAAATCATGCCACCGACCATCGGTGCGGCAATGCGACTCATCACTTCCGAGCCAGTGCCGGTCCCCCACATGATGGGCAGCAGGCCCGCCATGATGGCAACGACCGTCATCATCTTGGGACGAACCCGCTCGACGGCTCCCTCCATGACGGCCTCGTAAAGGTCGGCAACTCCAGGCTCTTTCCCTTCGGAGCGGCGTTTTTCCTTGATTTCTTCCCATGCGTGGTCCAGGTAGATCAGCATGACCACCCCGGTCTCAGCGGCGACCCCAGCCAAGGCAATGAAACCCACCGCAACCGCGACGGAGAGGTTGTAGCCAAGCCACCACATCAGCCAGACTCCGCCAACCAATGCGAACGGCACTGACAGCATGACGATCAGCGTCTCCGTCAGGCGCCTGAAGTTCAGGTACAGCAGCAGGAAAATGAGCAACAGCGTCACCGGTACAACGAGTTTCATTTTCTCGATGGCACGCTCCATGGACTCAAACTGACCGCTCCATGTGGCGTAGTAGCCGGGCGGGAACTTGACCTGCTCGTTCACTGCCTTGCGCGCCTCGGCGACGTAGCTACCAATGTCACGCTCACGGATGTCCACAAAGATGTAGGCCGACAGCAAAGCATTTTCGGTGCGGATGCCCGGAGCCCCCTTGGCCACCTCCACGCGAGCAACCTGGCCCAGCGGAACCATGGCGCCACCCATGGTCGGCACCAGGACTTCGCGGGCGATCTGCTGCGGGTCAGACCGCAATTCGCGCGGGTAGCGAACCGTCACGCCAAAACGTTCTCGCCCTTCCACGGTGGTGGTCACCATGTCCCCACCCAGCGCCGTACCGATGACTTCCTGCAGATCACCCACCGCCAGACCGTAGCGTGCCAGTTGGGCGCGGTCAGGCTCGATGTTCAGGTAGAAGCCGCCTGTGATCCGCTCCGCGAACGCCGAGGTCGTGCCGGGCACCGCTTTCACTACGGTCTCGATCTCCCGCGCCAGGCGCTCCATTTCGTTCAGGTCCTTGCCGAAGACCTTGATGCCGATGGGGGTGCGGATGCCGGTGGACAGCATGTCGATGCGCGCCTTGATCGGCATGGTCCAGGCATTGGAGACGCCCGGAAATTGCAGCGCCTTGTCCATCTCGGCGATCAACTTGTCGGTGGTCATGCCAGATCGCCACGCTGACTCCGGCTTGAGATTGATGACTGTCTCGAACATCTCCGTCGGTGCGGGGTCGGTGGCCGTGTTGGCTCGTCCTGCCTTGCCGTAGACCGATTCAACCTCTGGAAAACTCTTGATGATCTTGTTTTGCGTCTGAAGCAACTCGGCGGCCTTGGTGATCGACATGCCGGGCAGCGAAGCAGGCATGTAGAGCAACGTGCCTTCATTGAGTGTCGGCATGAACTCGGATCCTAGCTTGCTGGCCGGATAGAACGACACCCCGAGCACGGCCAGGGCCATGGCAATCGTCACCTTCTTCCAGCGCATCACGCCAGCGATGATGGGTCGGTAGACCCAGATCAGGAACCGGTTCACCGGGTTGCGAGACTCCGGCATGATGTGTCCGCGAATGAAAATCATCATGAGCACCGGCACCAGCGTCACCGACAGCAGCGCTGCGCCCGCCATGGAGAAGGTCTTGGTGAACGCCAGCGGCGAGAACATGCGCCCCTCCTGTGACTCCAGCGTGAACACGGGCAGAAACGACACGGTGATGATCAGCAGCGAGAAGAACAGTGCCGGGCCGACCTCCTTGCAGGCTGCGATCATGGCCTCGCCCCGCTGCTTGCTGTTGTGCTCGGGCGGGAGCCGTTCCAAGTGCTTATGGGCATTCTCGATCATGACGATGGCCGCATCCACCATGGCACCAATCGCAATCGCGATACCGCCCAGACTCATCAGGTTGGAATTCATGCCCAGCAAGCGCATCGCGATGAAGGAGATCAGCACCCCCACGGGCAACATCAAGATAGCCACGAGGGCTGACCGAATGTGCATCAGAAAGACCATGCAGACCAAGGCAACGATCAGGCTCTCCTCAATCAGCGTGCGCTTGAGCGTATCGATGGCCCGATGAATCAGGTCGGATCGGTCGTAAACAGCCTGGATGCTGACGCCCTGCGGCAGCCCTGCCGAAACTTCGGTGATTTTCTCCTTCAGGTTATGGATGACCTCCAGGGCGTTTTGGCCATAGCGGGCCATGGCGATGCCCGAGACCACCTCTCCCTCCCCATTGAGTTCGGTCAGGCCGCGCCGTTCATCAGGAGCGAGTTCAACGCGAGCGATGTCTCGAATCAAGACTGGCGTGCCTTTTTCGGCCTTGACGACCAGGTTCTCAATGTCCGCCGCTCCGCGCAGATAGCCTTTGCCGCGCACCATGTACTCCGTCTCGGCCATCTCAACGACGCGCCCGCCGACGTCGCGATTGGAGTCGCGCACGACCTGTGACACCTTGGCCAACGGAATGCCGTAGGCCCGCAGCTTCACCGGGTCGACGGTGATCTGGTAGGTCTGGACAAAGCCACCGATGGACGCCACCTCAGCGACGCCATGTGCCTTGGTCAGCTGGTAGCGCAGGTACCAATCCTGCAAGGTACGCAATTCGGCCAGCGTCCGGTCCTTGGCGATCAACGCGTACTGGTAGACCCAACCCACCCCGGTGGCATCAGGGCCGATTTGCGGTGTGACCCCCTTGGGCATTCGGCTGGATGCGAAGTTGAGGTATTCCAGCACACGCGAACGTGCCCAATAGATGTCTGTGCCATCCTCAAAGATGATGTAGACGAAGGATGCTCCGAAAAACGAAAAGCCGCGCACCACCTTGGACTTGGGTACCGACAGCATGGCTGTGGTCAAGGGATAGGTGACCTGGTCCTCGACCACCTGGGGCGCTTGTCCCGGGTATTCGGTGTAGACGATGACCTGCACGTCCGACAAGTCCGGCAACGCATCCAAAGGCGTTCGCAGCACCGCGAACACCCCTCCTGCAATGACAAAAAGCGTGGCAAGCAGCACCAGGAAGCGGTTGTTTCCCGACCAGTCAATGATCTTCGCGAGCATGTGGTTCCCTGAAGATCAGTTATGGCCGGCGTGCGGAGTGGTCGCCGCTTTGCCCACTGGTTTCACGGAGGTGAGCACCCATTCACCCTGTCCACGCTCAACGAACTCGAAGGCGACCGACGCGCCAGGCTGCAAGCCCGCCAGCAGGCCGTTGTTGGCAACCTTGAACTCCATGGACATGGCAGGCCAATGGAGGGAGGGTATGGCACCATGGGCCAGGGTCACTGTGCCGGCCTTGGCATCGACCTCTTCCACCTTGCCCTCACCCTGATGCCCAACGGATGCAGCTGGCTTAGTCGTATCTGAGGAGATCGCAGGGTTGGCTCCATGTGCTGCGTGCCCAAAACCGCCCACGGCTGCCTTGAGGTTGCTTTCTGCATCGATCAGGAAATTGGCAGCGATTACCACCTGCTCCCCCTCGCGAACGCCCTCGGTGACTTCAATGCGGTCGTCGCTGCGTGCGCCCACTTTAACCTCGCGTGGTTCGAATCGGCCTTCCTTGAGTTGCACCAGGACGATCTGACGCGTGCCACTGTCTATCACGGCCGAAGTCGGCACCGTCAAAACCGAGCCCTTGCTGGCGGTCGGGAGTTCCACCCGGGCAAACATGCCCGGCTTGAGCAAGCCACCCGTGTTCGGCAAGTCCACGCGCACCTGTACCGTTCGGGTTTCAGACTTCAGGGTGGGGTACACATAGCTGACTGTCCCCTGGAACACCTTGTCTGGGTAGGAATTGATTTGCACCTTGGCCTTGCCCCCCGACCTGACCAACCCGATGTCTTGCTCGAAGACATCCGCGATGACCCAAACCGAGGACAGGTTGGCGACCTGGTAGAGCATTTCGCCCGGCATGAAGCGCATACCTTGGACTGCCTTCTTGTCGGTGATGATCCCTGCCACCGGTGAGCGGAATGTCAGCGTGCGGCGTGCGTCGCCGGATTTGGCCAAGGTCTTGACCTGCTCGTCCGAGATGTCCCAATTGCGAAGCCGCGCCAGGCTGGAGTCGGCCAGCTCACGCATGCCACGCTGTGCCTCACCAGAGGCCTCCTTCAATGCGTCGACGCCCTGTGCCGCAATGGCGTACTCGCGCTGAGCTGACACCAGTTCGGGGCTATAGACCTCGAAGAGTGGCTGCCCCTTGCTCACCGCTTGTCCGGTGACGTTGACATGCAGGCGCTCGACATAGCCCTCGAATTTGGCAGCGATGGTGAAGGTCTGGCGCTCGTCTGGTTCGATGCGTCCGGCGGCATGTACCACCTTGTCCAGAGAGCGCAGACTCACCGCCTCGGTGCGAACGCCGAGTTTCTGAACCTTTTCGGTGCTGATGCGGATTTGATTGGAGTTGCTTGCTGATTCTTCCTGCTCTCCCTCGTAGACCGGGATGTAGTCCATCCCCATCGGGTCTTTTTTCGGTGTGGGGGATGTGTCGGGCAACCCCATCGGGTTGCGGTAGAAAAGCACCTTGCGCTCCTTCTTGGCAGCAACGGCAGAAGCGCTCGACGCCGTAGTCTGGTCGCCGCTGCGGGGTTCGGATTGGCGCTGACCCACCCAATATCCGCCGCCCGCCGCCAACCCTGCGGCGATGATGGCCAGGAATGCGCCGGACTTGAAGCCTGTTGTCATTGTTCTTCTCCCACGATGCTTTCAATGTCGGCAAGCCGCTTCTGCGCGTCCACTCCGGCTCTGATCTGATTCAATTTGGTCTGACGAATTTGGCGCTGCGCGTCCAGCAAGGTTGCGAAATCTACCTTGCCCGTCTGATATCCAGCCAGCGCCGAGCGGAAGGTCAACTCGGATTGCGGCAACAGACTTTCCGTGCTTAATGCCAGAGAGCGCCGGGCAGACTCAAATCCTGCCACGTTGGTGTAAAGGTCTGCCAGGACTTGATTCATGACAACTTCCTGGCGTGAGCGCGCAGCGGCCAACATGGCCTCGGACTCCCGCTCCTGGGCACGTCGCGATTCTTGCTGCAGGGGAATATTCATCTCGACCATCAACTCCCACTCTTTGACCGACCCTTGGTACTGAATCGGAGAGATACCGACGTTGAAGTCGGGATAGCGGTTCTTGTAGGTCAACTCGCGGTTCTTCTCGGCAGCCCTGATCTGGGATTCTTCCGTGCGCAGCAGCGGGTTGTTGAGCCGGGCTCGCCGTTCCAGCGCCGCGAAGTTGACTTGCTCCAGCGACGGCAAGGCACGGATCTGCTCGGGTGCAGCCAAAGTCTCTGCGGTCGGGCGCCCCACGAGAGCATTCAATCTGGCCTGGAGTTGGCGGCGCTCAGCGTCCAGTGCAATCAGTTCGTTGCGCATGCTGGACTGCTCAACCTGCGCACGGATCACATCCTGTTGCGCTGCAAGCCCGCCCGCATATCGGACCTGAGCGACTTTTTCCAGCCGCGCCATCAGGTCGAGAATTTCCCGCGACAAGCGTTCGTTCTGGTCCAGGTAATAGAGCTCGGCATAAGTCGTCTTGATCTTGCCAGCCAGTTCAACCCAGGCGCCTGAGGCACGGCTCATAGCGGCTTGTGCTTGTGATTCGGCGACCGCACGCTTCAGACCGCGTTTGCCCATCCAGGGTAGGTCCTGCATCAGCAGGTAGCGGGTACTTCCGACACGCCCCGGCAGCAGGGTGGGGTTTTGTTCACCCATGCGCGTGATGTCACGCAACTCGGCTCGAAATTTCGGATCCGGCAAGGCACCTGCAGGCACGACGCGCTCAGCCGCCGCGTCCGCATCAAAACGCATGCTGGCGATTTCCGGGTTGCGTTCCTTGGCTGCTTGCAGCAGACCTTCGACGCTGGATCCAAGCCTTACCTCCTGCGCGTAAACCATCGGGCTCAGCGCAAGAGACACCAGTACCAGCCCCAACGACAGGCGATTCCTCATGGGCATCAGGACCTCCCTCTTGGTGCATGCAAGGCGGCATTCAAGCGGTCAATGACTTCGGCCCAGTCCGCATCTTCCAGGAGCTCTTCGCGCAACAGAGTCGCCTGAGCTGGCGTCCAGAATGGCGCATCCGCCAGTAGCACATCGGCCGGCAGTGGAGAGTGCGCCTTCAGGAACTCTCTGATTCCAGCCTCGTCCATGCGCAGGCCGAGCTGAGCAAACAGTTCAGAGAAGCGATGAAATGACTTTTCCATAGCGGTAGTCCCTATTTGTTCAAACACAAAAAATCTGAAGACATGTCCGGTGGGGTCTCAAGAAAGCGTCACGCTCAGCGCCAATACAACCGCTCCAGATGCCATCGCACCCAAGTAGCCGAAAACAACCGATTTACCGACCTGCGCTCCACCGGTCGTCCAGGCGATGCCGACCTTGGTCACCATGTTTGCCAACGTCGCGAGACCGAGCGCCGTGACGGTGGCCACCGTTGACAATCCTCCGGCACCATGCAGCCGAGCGAGCGAGATCAAGATCGCGTCCACGTCCGCTAGGCCAGAAACCGCCGACAGCACGTAGAGGCCGCTGGTGTCCAGCCACTGCTTTGCCGCGGGCACCAGGACGCTCATGACAGCGAGCAGCACACCAAAGCCGAGCGCGGTGCCAAGGTCGAATGGCGCCATCGCGCCGACCGTGCCCTCCCCCACTACAGTGCGGTCCATCTTGCGCCACTGCCATAGCGCCATACACAGCAGCACCACGCCAGTGACCATCAGGGCGCTGCCGTAGGTGGACAGCAGCGTCGGCTGGATGATGCCCAGCAGCACGACCATGCGAAAAAACATGACGCCACAGGAGGCCAACGTGCCGGCTACCGCCGCGCCGGCCAGCGAAGGCTGCTCGCGTGCGTAGCGAGCCAAAGCCAAGGTGGTGGCCGTGGAAGAGGCCAGCCCTCCCAGGATCCCGGTCCACAGCACGCCCCTTTGCACACCGGTGATCCGCATGGCGAAGTGGCCCGTCAGCGACAGGCCCGCAATCAGGATGACTGCCCACCACAGCTGGTATGGATTGAGCGCTGCATAGGGTCCCAGGCCCGCATTGGGCAGGTAGGGCAGGATGACCATGGACAACACCAGCAGCTGCAGCGATGCCGTCAACTCGCGGTGATCGATCAAGCGCAGCCAACCGTGCAAGGTCGGCTTGAGGTCCAGCAACACAGCGCCAATCACCGCCGCCGACAACGCCAAGGTGATGTTGCCGTGTGCCGCAAAGGCACCCAGAACCAAAGTGAGTAGCATCGCCACCGGGGTCGTGGCACTCAGGTTGCCCGACAGTTTGGCATTCCGGGCGTAGGACACCGTCAGCAGCAGGGCGAGTCCGAGCAGCGCACCCAGCAAAGGCCAGGCGCCGAAATCTGGCTGCAGATACCCAAGCACACCGCCGAGCAGTCCGGTCAGCGCAAAGGTGCGCAGGCCCGCAACACGCCCACCCTCCGGCAATTCGCGGTCGTGCCAGCCGCGCTCCAGGCCAATCACCAGACCGACAGCCAGCGCGGCAACCAAGCCCGGGGCGCCAGGTGGTAGTTCGTAGCCGTTCATAGGCGCGCTCAGTTGAGTGCCTGCACATTGGGCCAGTTTTTCATCAGGTCCGTAGCCGAAGCGCGTTGCCGATGACCGAGGCAGAGCTGAAGCTCATGGTCAGTGCCGCGATAAGCGGTGAGACTAACCGCACGATCATTAAATATTTTGTACAAGAACGCATTTTACGAAGCTTTATTTTATTGATTATCCGTGTTCATTCTGCTCCTAAAAACCTTACGGAAGCATGGCCAAAAGATTACAAATTAGTCATCTTCAGCTCATGATTCCTTGATGGAAGGACTATCGGGATTTAGATCCGGCGCGGACCTATGACAAGGTGTCGAGCGTCGGCATGTTCGAACATGTCGGCCTGGCCAACCTGCCGGCCTACTACGCGGCCGTGCAGCGGGTGCTTCGGCCTGGCGGCTTGTTTCTTAACCATGGCATTACCCACGACAAGGAAGGATGGGACCGCACCATCGCGACGGAGTTTATCAATCGCTATGCGTTCCCGGATGGGGAGCTTGACTGCGTGAGCAACATCCTGCTCGGGATGGAGCGCGCCGGATTCGAAATCCACGATGCTGAAGGTCTGCGACCCCATTACGCGCGGACGCTGCGGCACTGGGTCCAACGCCTCGAAGCGCACCGTGACGAAGCCTTGCGCGAGGTCGATGAGGTCACGTTCCGGATATGGCGTTTTTACATGGTGGCCTGCGCGCTTGAATTCGAGTCGGGTGGAACGGGCATTTACCAGATCCTCGCTTCCAAGCGCGATGGAGGCAAGTGGCCCGTGCCGCTGACCCGCCGCGATCTTTACCATGCGTGAGCAGCCGTCAGCGTCGCGCGCCCCGCCTGCGCCCTGCGGCTGGCTCCTTTGAAGAGCAGCGAGGCAGCGATTGAGCGCCACGCTGGTGGCGCGTCGAAGACTGCGACTTCGTTGCCCCCTTCATGATCCTCAACGGGTGCCGTATCGAGCAATGCAGCACGATGTAGCAGCAAGGCGGCATGGCCTGGTTCCATGAACACCTGCGCGAGTTCAGATTGACTCTCTCCTCCAGCAAGCTCAGCCGCTCCATCAACTGGTTCTGGCTTCGCAGCAGATCCAGGATCATGTCGTGGCACGCAGGCACCGTCTCGGGCAGCTCGGGCTGTCCGTTCTCTGGCGGTGGGGTGGCACTGCGGGTCATGTTGATCAGTCTAATCGCAACTCAGTGCGGGTTCGCTGGGGCTGCAGAGGGGGCTGAACAGATACCTGAAGGGTTGGGTGTTGATCCGGAACTGATGCTCAACCAACAGGAGTTGCTGGCCGTTCAAGGGGCGGGCTATCCGCGTGCCCTCCTGCCTCGGGGACAAAGCAAGACCCGGCCTGGATGGGCGGGCCCTGGCAACTCGCTGGCCCCGGGCAGCGGACAAGGACTCGCGCGCCTCCATGTATGCCAAAAAAAACTCTGGCTGCTTGAATCATCAAGTCACCAGAGTCCCGAATCGGTGCACCCACCGTTGCTTGCACTCACACAAAGTCAGCACTGTTGTGCTGGTTGTGCCACAAGATGGCTATTCAGCGACTTTTGTGGCCTTGCTGGATCAGCGAATCAAGGCGGGCCACTTCGTTGCTGTTGGCGATGATCTTCTGACCATCCGTGGTTTCGTAGGCCTGCCCTTGTTTCAAATAAACCGCACGGCCGAAATTATTCTCCTGAGCCATCTTCCCGTCCTTAAAGACGTACAGCGTGCCGCCGTCTTTCAGGCTGTAGGCCTTTGACACATTGTTGGACACAGCATCCCCGGCGAACGACGGCGCAGCGAATGCACCCAGCACGGCAATCAGGGCGGCGATAGAAAGCTTGGTTTTCACGTTGATTTCCTTTTCATTTAACAACATTGCGAGCGCTGCTTCATTCAACTGCTCGGCGTTCATTATCGTGATCCAAGCCTGACGAGAAGATGTCCTGGGAATTACATTTCCGTCATCTGGCCCTTCCCATTAGCCACTTTTTGGTGGCAGGGTTCGGACCAACTCGAGCAAGCGGCCCTGACTGCGGATGCAGATCCGCAGTCAAAGGCTGGCTGTGCCCGGCGTATGTGCAACAAAACAAGCACGCTGAGGACGGTAGCAAAGAAGCACCAGACCGAAATGAACCAGGTGGTATAGGCAACATACGCCGCAACCGCCGACACAAAGGCCGCAATCCCGAACACCAGTAAGCGTGGGCTGAAGGCCCTTGTTGTGAGGGCAAGTCTTGCAAGGCAGGATGCGTCCATATGGAACACAGTGGACACACCCCTGAGTGGACGGGGCCAAAGGTTGAGCGAACGCTGCGTAACGGCAAGCACCTCTACGTTTCGGCCTTCAAGGCATGGCTGGTCGGGCAAGCCCGCAGACCCGGTGTTTCGGTCGCCGGTCTGGCGCTGCGCAACGGCGTCAACGCCAATCTGTTGCGGCACTGGATGAAGCTGGAACATTGGCCAGGCCACGTGCCTGCGCTGCTGCCGGTCACGATCGCGGCCGAGCCGGCGTCCTGCGAGGTAGCAGCAGCGACGAGGGCTTACCCGTCCTCGGGAACGATGGAGATCGAATTGTGTGGCGCCGTGGTGCGCCTGAGTGGTGAGATCGATGTCGCGCAGCTCAAGACGGTGCTGGCCGTGCTGCGCTCATGATCGGCTTGCCGGCAAACACGCGGGTGTGGATCGTGGCTGGTCACACCGACATGCGCAAGGGTTTCGACGGATTGGCCGCGCTGGTGCAAACCGTCCTGAGCGAGAACCCGTTCAGCGGCCACGTCTTCGTCTTTCGCGGACGGCGCGGCGACATCATCAAGGTGCTGTGGTTCGATGGCCAGGGCTTGCTGCTGCTGAGCAAGCGCCTGGAGCGGGGCCGCTTCGTCTGGCCACAGGCTTCGGGCGGTGGCGTATCGTTGACGCCCGCGCAGTTGTCGATGCTGCTCGAAGGTATCGACTGGCGTATGCCGGCACGCACGCACCGCCCGGATCTGGCGGCCTGACAGCGGAGCCTCAATCTGAACGTCTTCGGGAGGAAGACTGCGGCACAATAAGACCGTGTCGACGTCCCATCAGCCCTCTCACACCATCGAAGAGTTGCTGCGCATCATCGAAGCGCGCGACAGCGAGGTGGCGCTGCTCAAGCTGATGGTCGACAAGCTCAAGCTGCAACTGCTGCGCCGCGTGCGCGCCGAGTTCGGCAACTCCAGTGAACAGTGGGCGGCACAAATCCCCCTGATTGATGGCAGCGAGGCTGCGGTGGCGATGCGTGCGAAGGCAGCCCCCGCCCAGACTTGCGCCAACGACGCGCAGATCGACCGCCGACTGCCAGCGCACCTGCCGCGTGAAGTCCAGGAACATCTGCACGGGGCGAGCGACACCCACCACGACAGCACGGGTCAACCGTGCGGCTGCACGGCTTGTGGCGCTCGACTGCGCAGAATCGGGCAGGACATCTCCGAGCAGCTGGAGTATGTGCCGGCGCACTTCAAGGTCATTCGGCATGTGCGCCCCAAGCTGGTCTGTGTGGGCTGCCAAGCGATCTTCCAGGCCAGCGCACCCAGTCGCCCGATCGCACGAGGCGTCGCGGGTGCAGGTCTGTTGGCCCATGTGCTGGTAGCCAAGTATTGCGACCACCTACCGCTGTACCGCCAAAGTGGCATTTACGCCCGCAGCGGTGTCGAGCTTGACCGGTCTACGCTGGCGGGCTGGGTTGACCAAGCCGGCCAGTTGCTCGACCCGCTGGTGGCAGCGCTGGGGCGCTACACCTTGGCGGCCGCCAAGGTCCATGCCGACGACACGCCAGTGCCGGTGCTGCAGCCAGGCCGTGGCAAGACCAAGACGGGGCGCTTGTGGGTGTACGTCAGAGACGACCGCGCGGCGGGTTCGAGCGAGCCGCCAGCGGCCTGGTACCAGTACACACCCGATCGCAAAGGCGAACATCCGCAGCGCCACTTGCGCAACTACCGTGGCATTCTGCAGGCGGATGCCTACGGCGGCTGGGGCAAGCTCTACTCGGGGCCGATCACCGAGGCGGCATGCTGGGCACACGCCCGCCGACCTTGGTGGGATTTGTACCTCAGCAGTGGCCGGGACGAGACCTCCATCGCAGCACAAGCGCTCAGACGCATTGCCGAGCTGTATGCGATCGAGCGCGATATCCGGGGTCAAGTCCCTGAGGTCCGACGCGCGCAACGCCAAGCGCGGGCGAGTCCGTTGCTGCAGGATATGCACGCCTGGCTAAGCCAACTGCTGGGACGGGTGTCGGCCAAATCGGAGTTGGCGCAAGCCATCGGCTACAGCCTGACGCGCTGGCGGGCCCTGACACGGTATTGCGACGATGGCCGCATCGAAATGGACAACAACGCAGCCGAACGGGCGCTGCGCGGTGTCGCCCTGGGCAGGGGCAACTACCTGTTCATGGGCTCGGACGCGGGCGGCGAGCGCGCGGCTGCCATCTACAGCCTGGTGCAGACCGCCAAACTCAACGGGCTCGATCCCGAGGCCTACCTGCGCGAGGTGCTCGGCCGTATTGCCGAGCATCCCATCAATCGCATCGAGGAACTGTTGCCCTGGAACTTGACGGCGATCGGTACCTGGCATGTGGAACAACGGCTGGTGGCATGAGCGCACCCGGCATTGACGCGCGGGTGCTCGAAGCCCTGCAGCAAGCCAGCAGCCTGGAGCTGTACCAGCTCAGCACGGTCATCGAACGCCTGCTGGCTGACCCGCGGCGCATCCTTGCCGTGCGCAAGGACCTGCATCTGGGGCAGACCGTGCGATTTGTGGACTGGCGCGATGGCAGTCTGCGCGAGGGCAAGGTCGTGGCCATGCGCGACACCCAGGTCACGCTGCACGAGTTGCGCGAACGCCGTGAGTGGAAGTTGCCTTATGCAGCCATTGAGCCGCCGCAACCCGATCGGGCGGTGCATCCCCTGGCAGCAGAGCCAGAGCCGCCCCAAGCCCCTCAGCCAACCCGCGACGACTTTCGCCGCGGAGAGAAGGTAGCCTTCGAGGACAAGTACCTGCAGACCGTGGTGGGCACCATCGTGCGCATCAACAGTCGCACCGCCACCATCGATCCCGGCGACGGCACCCTGTGGCGCGTCGGCTTCGCCTTGCTGCGTCACGTCCTCGACGTTTGACCTCTCCGCATCCCTCCGTCAAGAGGGTGATGTGGCGACGCTTACGAACACCACGACGCATGGGTGGCTGGAGAACATCAAACGTGACGCACGTCCCAAGCAAGTAGAGCGCCATCGTCGCGCGAACGTAGAAATGGGGCGAGTCGTACAGGATGTGCTGACCGATCACCCGGGCCGTGATGGGCAGGTTCACGAGCATCACCAACAAGTACAGACCGACGACACCGCCTGCCACGGCGATGGTCTGCAGGACGAGGCGGCGCCACGGGCTGCGCTCCATCACTAGGACCGCCAGCGGCACATAGAGCAGACGAAGTTTCCCTAGCTTAAATCTATTAAAATCAAAAGCTTACATCAAACTCAAGCTCGGAAAACTTCAACTGTCTAACTTAGACAGATCACTGCGCCTTTGGACTTGCCGCACCGTCACGACTCCAATGGCCAGCAGGACTGCACCTGCCGTGAAACTCACATGTGCCGAAAAGCACATCAATTATTCTCCAGAGGGGACGGCGATGAGGAGTTACAACTTTAGTTGTGTGAGCGGCAACCAAACCCGGGGCACCAGGTGGTTCGTAGCCGTTCATAGGCGCGCTCAGTTGAGTGCCTGCACATTGGGCCAGTTTTTCATCGGGTCCGCAGCCGAAGCGCGTTGCCGATGACCGAGGCAGAGCTGAGGCTCATGGCCAGTGCCGCGATGAGCGGTGAGAGTAACCACCCGGTCATTGGATAGAGTACGCCCGCTGCTACCGGAATGCCCAAGGCGTTGTACAGGAAGGCGAATGCCAAGTTCTGTTTCATATTGCTGACGGTGGCTTCCGACAGTTGCCTGGCCATGGAAATCCCACGCAAATCACCCTTGACCAGGGTAACCTGGGCACTGTTCATGGCTACATCGGTACCGGTGCCCATGGCGATACCGACATCGGCTTTGGCCAGTGCTGGTGCATCATTGATGCCGTCGCCGGCCATGGCGACTACCCGGCCTTCGGCTTGAAGTCTGGACACCAGGGCCAACTTGTCTTCGGGCTTGACCTCGCCGTGGACTTCATCGACCCCCAGACGTGCGCCAACCGCCTGTGCGGTAGTATTGCCATCACCCGTGGCCATGACGATGCGCAGGCCTGCCGCCTTGAGCGTCGCAATGGCTTCTGGCGTGCTGGCTTTGATGGGGTCGGAAACCGCCAGCAACCCGGCCAATCGGCCATCCACCGCCAATTGCATGACACTGGCGCCTTCCCGCCGCAGGGCTTCGGCCGGGGTGCTCAGTTCGCTCATGTCCACATGGTTTTGCTGCATCCAGGTGGCATTGCCCAGCAACAGCCGCCGACCACCCACTAGCCCACTGACCCCGATACCGGATTCTGAGTCAAATTGCTCAGGTGTCTCCAGGGCGAGGTTTTGTTTTCGTGCCGCTTGCACAATCGCATCTGCCAAGGGGTGTTCGCTGCCTTGGTCCAAGCTGGCGGCCAGGCGTAGTACCTCGTCGGCGGAATATCCAACTACAGGCACGGCTTTATCAAAGACGGGTTTGCCTTCAGTCAAAGTGCCGGTCTTGTCGATGATCAGCGTATCGATCTTGCGCAAGTTTTCAATCGCGGCAGCGTCCCGAAACAGCACGCCGTGGGTGGCTCCGCGTCCTGTTGCAACCATGATGGACATGGGTGTCGCCAAACCTAAGGCACAAGGACAAGCGATGATCAGCACGGCCACCGCGTTGATCAAGCCGTAGACCCAGCGTGGCTCTGGACCAAACAGCCCCCAGGCGAAAAAGGTGAGCAGCGCAATCACCACCACCGCAGTGACAAAGTAAGCTGCCACGACATCGGCCATGCGTTGCATGGGGGCTCTGGAGCGCTGCGCCTGGGCCACCATCTGGACAATTTGCGACAGCACGGTGGCCGATCCCACACGCTCGGAACGCATGACCATCGCGCCGCTGGTGTTGAGCGTGGCCCCGATCAGCTTGTCACCCACGCGTTTGGTCACAGGCATGGGCTCGCCCGTCAACATCGATTCATCCACCGAACTGGAACCTTCGGTGACGATGCCATCGACCGGCACTTTCTCACCGGGTCGTATGCGCAGCAGATCTCCCACATGAACATGGCTCAGGGGCACGTCCTCGTCGCTGCCATCAGCACGGATGCGGCGTGCGGTCTTGGGGGCCAGACCCAGCAGGGACTTGATGGCCGCTGAAGTTTGCGAGCGGGCCTTCAATTCCAGCACCTGTCCCAGCAAAGTCAGAGAGATGATGACGGCTGCCGCCTCGAAGTAAACGGCTACCCGACCCATCGAAATGAACGAGTCTGGGAACACCTGCGGTGCCAGGGTAGCCACCACACTGTAGAGGAAGGCTGCGCCCGTGCCCAGCCCAATGAGCGTCCACATGTTGGGACTGCGCAAGCGGATGGAGTCCCAACCCCGAATAAAAAACGGCGCACCGGCCCACAGCACGATGGGCAACGACAAGATGAACTCCACCCAGGTCTGGGTACGGATTTCCAGCCAGCCAAATTTGTGACCAAACATCGCCAACACGGTCACCACCACCGTCAAGGGCAGCGTCCACCAGAATCGATGCTGAAAATCCTTCAGCTCGGGGTTGTCGTCTTCTTCCAGCTCAGGGATGACAGGCTCAAGCGTCATTCCGCATTTCGGGCAATTGCCCGGATGATCCTGCCGGATCTCCGGATGCATGGGACAGGTGTACACCGCTCCCGTGGGGGCCACCGGGGCCGCAGGCTGCCCTGCTGTGTATCGCCCGGGGTCCTGCTCGAACTTGCCTTTGCATTTGCTGCTGCAAAAGAAATAGCTGTGGCCGGAGTGCTCGACGCGATGCATTGACTGATCGGACACCACCATGCCGCAGACTGGATCTTTCAACGCAGCGTCTCCCATCATCGCGGGATGGTCTGCGCCATGTTGTCCCTCTTGCCCGTCCGCGTGGACATGGTGATGCGCGTGATCGTGTGAATGATCAGCGGTATGTTCTGTCGTCATGGAACGTCTTCTCAGTTGTTGTCAGGTCAGTAGCACAGGGGTATCCGGCAGTTCGTTAGCAGTAGTCCCGCCTGCGGGATAGTGGTCGGCCAGCACATTCGAGACAGACTCGATTCCAAGCAAAACACCGGCGTGAAAGTCGGATTTCTCAAAAGCAGCCTCCACCTGACGACAGACAGCATCCCACGTCTTGGCGCCCGCCCGCACATGAATCCCTCGATCCGCTACGATCTCGACCGCTCGGTCTGCTAGGAGGACATAAATCAATACGCCATTGTTGTATTCCGTGTCCCACACCCGCAGCTGAGCGAAGACTTCAATGGCGCGCTCGCGCGCAGTCTGCCCCTGGTAAAGGGGGGCGCCTGACAGGGCGCCTTCAATAGCGAAAATTATTTCTCCGCAATGAACGGCCTCACAGCTCTTGATGGCCTGTTCGATGGCGTCAAGCGTTTTTTGTGGAAACCTTTTTCGCACCTGTTGGTTGGAAAAAACCAGGTGTTTGAAGATGCGTCGAAAATCCATGGTTACCACCTCCCCGACGAACCGCCGCCGCCAAAGCCACCGCCGCCCCCTCGGAAGCCTCCACCACCGCCCCAGCCGCCACGGCCCCCTCTGTAATGCCCACCCATCCCGTGATGCAACGAGCTGATGCCGAGCAATGTGACGAGCGCAGCAGCGGCTCCGGCCAACACGGCGATCAACAGGGTCCCCACGACCAACCAGGCCACCGCTGTGACGACGATGCCAGTGATCAGCGAGCCGGGGACATTACCCATCACTCTACGCAATACTCCACCCACCCCGAGTGCCACGATGAACAGGAATGGAATCAACTGGCGCAGGCTTTGGTCGCTACGCGACGAGCGACCTGTCGGCTCAGGTAACGATTCGCCATTGACAACCTTGATAATTTGTTCAATGCCGACTACAACGCCACCGAAGAAGTCCCCCTGTTTGAAGCGAGGCAGGATGCTCTCACTGATGATGCGTTTGCTGGTGAGGTCCGTAAGAGCCCCCTCCAGCCCATAGCCGACCTCGATGCGCAGCGAGCGGTCATTCTTGGCCACGATGAGAATGACGCCATCGTCCACTTTCTTTCGTCCAAGCTTCCATTGCTCAGCCACACGGATGGCATATTGCTCAATCGCTTCCGGCGCCGTAGTTGGTACCAGCAGTACCGCCAGTTGGCTGCCTTTTTGAGCCTCAAAGGCCGTCAACTGCTGTTCAAGGGTCGCTTTTTGTTCTGCCGTGAAGGTCTCGGTCAGGTCCGTGACATGTCCCTGCAGGGGCGGTACGGCTACCTGCGCAGTGGCGCTCCAGGGCAACGCGAACACCAACGTCAGCCAAAAGGCTGCGATTAGGCGTAGCGCTCCCCGCTGGGTTGTCACTTGGCGGCCCCTGGTGCTGCATCAAAACTGACACGGGGTGACTTGGAGATTTCCTTCTCGTTCTCGACCGTGAAATTGGCTTTGACCTTGAGGCCAAATACCAACGCGGTCAGGTTGGACGGAAAGGAGCGCACGGTCACGTTGTATGACTGGACCGACTGGATGTACCGGTTGCGCGCAACGGTGATGCGATTTTCTGTGCCTTCGAGTTGTGCCTGCAGGTCCCGGTACGCCTGGTTGGCCTTCAAGTTGGGGTAGTTCTCGGAGACGACAAGTAGACGGGACAGTGCACCCCCCAGCTGTCCCTGTGCCTGTTGGAATTTTTGAAAGGCGACTGGATCGTTGACCAGTTCGGGCGTGGCTTGAATGGCCGTCGCTTTAGCGCGCGCCTCGATCACCTGGGTCAGGGTGTCCTGCTCGAACTTCGACTCCCCCTTGACGACACTGACCAGGTTGGGGACCAGGTCGGATCGACGCTGGTATTGGTTGACCACTTCGGACCAACTCGCCTTGATTTGTTCATCTGCGCCTTGCAGTTGGTTGTATCCACACCCCGTCAAGGCCAAGACCATGAGGCTCGAAAAGAAAAGATAGAGAACTCGGCGCATTTTGATGACTCCAGTAAGGAAATTGGTCTCAACCGCAACAACAACCGCTTTTCTTGCTCACACCGGGCTGCGGTGCGACCGCTGCAGGTGTGGCCGCATCCACAGCTCCAGACACCAACTGGGCGGGGTAGTCTTCTGTGGCCAAGGCCGCAATCAGGGGCGAGACACCTTGTGGCAAGTCGCCCCCCACATGGACCCGGCCACCAGCGAGGTCGACCTCCACGCGGCGGACCCCCTCGACTGCTTGCAGGACTTTCGTGACATGCTTGACGCACGATCCACAAGACATGCCCTGCACCACCAATTCAACGTTTTGCATCGACTGCTCCTTGAGATGAGAGACCTTCCGCTGGCGATTTCACTGCGCTGTGGGTGCTCCAATGCGGGGAAAAAACCGTGGCGTGCGCTGGGCGTAGCGGTCATAGACCTCTCCGAACTCGGCACGCATCTCGCGTTCCTCGGTGATGGCGAGGCGTCCGTACATCACCAGCAAGAAGGGAAACATCGCCAAGGTCAGGATGGTGGGCCATTGAAACAAGAAGCCCAGCAAGATCAGCACGAACGCCACGTACTGCGGATGCCGGATGCGCGCATACGGGCCTGCTGTGGCCAGAGAATGGCGTCGCTGCGCGTGGTAGAGCACGTTCCAAGCCGAGGACAACAGGTAAAAGCCGAATCCCAACAAAACGTAACTCACGATGTGCAAGACACCGAAATGCGGGTCACCCTTTTCGCCCAGCAGCGTGGACCACAAGTGCCCCGTATCGTGCGACAACAAGTCCAGCCCCGGAAACCGCGTCTGCAACCAACCCGACAGCAGGTAGATCGTGAGGGGGAAGCCATACATTTCCACGAACAAGGCCACGACGAACGCAGCGAAGGCGCTGAAGGTCCGCCAGTCTCGCGTCGTGGCGGGTTTGAAGAAGCTGAAGGCGAACATGATGAAGATCGCCGAATTGATGATCACCAACGACCACAGTCCGTAGGCAGGTTCAGCATGGTTCATGGTCGGTCCTCCGGTTGAGAGATGTTGCTTTTTCCTGCTGAATCCGGGGGGGTCTTGTCTTGGTGGTGTTGGTGTCTGACCTTGCCCCTGGAAAACGAATCCCTTGCTGAGTGGTTCAATACAGGCAAGGAGAGCAGGAATGACGAAGACGGTGAGGTCGCGCTACACGCTGGA
>Ga0208374_1000153_pt1 | contig 42346 bp, 49 predicted proteins | sample RifOxyC3_FD_184037 | JGI IMG/M metagenome (GOLD analysis project Ga0208374, IMG submission 184037) | Groundwater microbial communities from Rifle, Colorado - Rifle Oxygen_injection C3 (SPAdes) | ecosystem: Environmental > Aquatic > Deep subsurface > Groundwater | place: Rifle, Colorado, USA...
GAATTCGGCCCAGCGCTGGCTGGCCGACCATGGCCTGCAGACGCCCGAGCAGCAGGCGCAACACCTGATCGCCGTGACCGCCTCGCCGGCAGTCTCGGCCGCCCAGGGCTATGCCCCGGCCAATACCTTCGGCTTCTGGGACTGGGTCGGCGGGCGCTATTCGGTCTGGTCGGCGATCGGCCTGCCGCTGGCGATCGCGATTGGCGCCAAGAATTTCCGGGACTTCCTGGCCGGCGGCCACGCGATGGACCGCCATTTCTGGGAGGCTGCGCCCGAGCACAACATGCCGCTGCAGCTGGCCTTGCTAGGGGTCTGGAACCGCAACTTCCTCGACTGCCCGACCCACCTGATCGCGGCCTATGCCAGCCGGCTGTTCCACTTCGCGCGCTTTCTGCAGCAGCTCGACATGGAATCGAACGGCAAGTCGACCCATGTCGACGGCAGCCCGGTCGAGATCGGCACCGGCCCGATCGTCTGGGGCGGGCTCGGCATCGAGGGCCAGCATGCCTATTTCCAGCTGCTGCACCAGGGCCAGCACAGGGTGCCGGTCGACTTCATCGGCGTGCGCAGCGAGGACTGCCCGCTGCCGCTGGCGGCCGAGCACCACCGGGTCGCGCTGCTCAACCTGGAAGCCCAGGCGCAGGCGCTCGCGCTGGGCCGCGACGCGGCGGCGACCGAGGACGAGCTGCGCGCCAGCGGGCTGGACGAGGCCAGGATCGCGGAGCTGCTGCCGCACCGCACTTTCCGCGGCAATGTGCCGAATTCGACGCTCTGGCTGGCCGAACTGACGCCGCACACGCTGGGCGCCATGGTCGCACTCTATGAGCACAAGGTGTTCTGCCAGGCGGCGATCTGGGGCATCCACGCCTACGACCAGTGGGGGGTCGAGCTTGGCAAGACCATGGCCCGGCAGATCGAGCTGGCGGCAAGCCAGGGCTGAAAACAAAAAAGCCTGCATAAGCAGGCTTTTTTGATCAACTGAACCGAAATTCTGGTTGCGCGGGCAAGATTTGAACTTGCGACCTTTGGGTTATGAGCCCAACGAGCTACCAGGCTGCTCCACCGCGCGTCAAGAATTAGATTCTAGCACGAATTATTCGGCAGTCGGAGCTTCAACCGAAGTTTCAGCGCGGTCGACCAGCTCGATCAGGGCCATCGGGGCGTTGTCGCCAACGCGGAAGCCCATCTTCAGGATGCGGGTGTAGCCGCCCGGACGGGTAGCCGAGCGCGGGCCCAGGTCGTTGAACAGCTTGGTGACGACGTCGCGGTCACGCAGGCGGTCGAAAGCCAGGCGGCGGTTGGCGACCGAGTCGACCTTGGCCAGGGTGATCATGCGCTCGACGACGCGACGCAGTTCCTTGGCTTTCGGGACGGTGGTCTTGATGGCCTCGTGCGTCAGCAGCGAGTTCATCATGTTGCGCAGCATGGCCTGGCGGTGGGCGCTGGTGCGGTTGAGTTTACGAAGTCCGTTTCCGTGACGCATGGTAGTTTCCTTTTGAGTATTTACCTACGGCCGTATCAGGTACCGCAGGGGGTCAGGGGCAGAAAAAGGGATCAGTGCTTTTCCAGGCCGGCGGGCGGCCAGTTTTCCAGCTTCATGCCCAGCGTCAAGCCGCGCGAAGCCAGCACTTCCTTGATTTCGTTGAGCGACTTGCGACCCAGATTCGGGGTCTTGAGCAGCTCGTTCTCGGTGCGCTGGATCAGGTCACCGATGTAATAGATGTTCTCGGCCTTCAGGCAGTTGGCGGAACGCACGGTCAGTTCGAGCTCGTCGACCGGGCGCAGCAGCACCGGATCGAACTGCTGGGTGACACCGCTCTTGACGGCGCCATTCTCGAACACGTCAGCGCCTTCAAGCTGCGCGAACACGGCCAGCTGCTCGACCAGGATCTTGGCAGCGGCACGCACGGCCTCTTCCGGACCGACGGCACCGTTGGTCTCGATCTCGAGCACCAGCTTGTCGAGGTCGGTACGCTGCTCGACGCGGGCGTTCTCGACCGCGTAGCTCACGCGCTTGATCGGGGAGAAGGAAGCGTCCAGCAGGATGCGACCGATGGCTCGGGTCGAATCGTCGCCACGGCGCACGTTGCCCGGCACATAGCCGCGGCCCTTCTCGACCTTGATCTGCATGTCGAGCTTGGCACCGGCCGACAGCGTGGCGATCGGATGCTCGGGATTCAGGATCTCGACGTCGTGCGGGGTCTGGATGTCAGCCGCAGTGACCACGCCAGCGCCGTCCTTGCGCAGGCTCAGCGTGACTTCGTCACGGCCATGCAGCTTGAAGACCACGCCCTTGAGGTTGAGCAGGATGCTGACGACATCTTCCTGAACGCCATCGATCGAGGAATACTCGTGCACCACACCCGCGATCGTCACTTCCGTCGGAGCATGTCCCACCATGGAGGACAGCAGCACACGGCGCAGGGCATTGCCCAGCGTGTGGCCGTAACCGCGCTCGAAGGGCTCGAGCACGACTTTGGCCTTGTTGGCCGTCAGTTGCTCGACGTTGATGTTCTTGGGCTTGAGCAGATTATTCAGCATTCGGACTTCCTTCAATACCCTCGGCTCGTTACGCCGATAAGGCCGATGGAGCACAAATCCCGGACTCCGCAGCTGAGCAGAATCCGGGCACTAGGGAGACTCTCGCGATTAACGCGAGTACAGTTCGACGATCAGCGATTCGTTGATGTCGGAACCGAACTCGTCGCGGTCAGGCGACTTCTTGAACACGCCTTCTGCCTTGTCGGCAGCGACTTCAACCCAGGCGGGGAAGCCGATTTGCTTGGCGAGTTCCAGCGCTTCGATGATGCGGGCTTGCTTCTTCGACTTCTCGCGCACGGCGATGATGTCACCAGCCTTGACCGAGTACGACGGGATGTTGACGCTCTGGCCGTTCACCTGGATCGCCTTGTGCGACACCAGCTGGCGTGCTTCGGAACGGGTGGAGGCAAAGCCCATGCGGAAGACGACGTTGTCCAGGCGGCATTCCAGCAGCGACAGCAGGGTCGCGCCGGTGTTGCCACGGCGACGGTCGGCTTCAGCGAAGTAGCGGCGGAACTGGCGCTCGAGCACGCCGTAGATACGCTTGACCTTCTGCTTTTCGCGCAGCTGCAGGCCGAAGTCGGAGGTACGCTGACCCGAGGTACGGCCATGCTGGCCCGGCTTGGTTTCAAACTTCGACTTGTCGCTGATCGAGCGGCGGGCGCTCTTGAGCAGCAGGTCGGTGCCTTCACGGCGGGAAAGTTTGGCCTTAGGGCCGATATAACGTGCCACGTTGATTCCTTTTATGCACTACCGCAAGACTTGACTTGCGGGAGCCGCCCCAGACACGGGGTGGCGGTGGTCTTAACGACAAACACCACCGCAGCGACACTGCGGTGGCGACCAAAACAAAAGCCTTGGATTATAGCGCTCTCGTACCGATCGGCAAGCGATCAGATACGACGACGCTTTTGCGGACGGCAGCCGTTGTGCGGCACCGGGGTCACGTCGGAGATCGAGGAGATGCGGATGCCCAGGGCGCCGAGGGCGCGCACCGAGGATTCGCGACCCGGACCCGGGCCCTTGATTTCGACGTCCAGGTTCTTGATACCCTGTTCGATCGCGGCACGACCAGCCACTTCGGAAGCGACCTGAGCGGCGAAAGGAGTCGACTTGCGCGAACCCTTGAAGCCCTGGCCACCCGACGAAGCCCACGACAGGGCGTTGCCCTGGCGGTCGGTGATGGTGATGATCGTGTTGTTGAACGAAGCGTGGACATGCGCGATGCCGTCAGCAATGTTCTTGCGAACCTTCTTGCGCACGCGGGCGGCGGCGCTGCTGGATTGTTGCTTAGCCATGGTGATCCTTCAATCCGGTTTATTTCTTCAGCGACTGTGCTGCCTTGCGCGGGCCCTTGCGGGTACGAGCATTGGTCTTGGTGCGCTGACCGCGGACCGGCAGGCCGCGGCGATGACGGAAACCGCGGTAGCAACCGATGTCCATCAAACGCTTGATGTTCATCGTGGTTTCGCGGCGCAGGTCGCCTTCGATCGTGTAGGAGTTGACCACGTCACGAACTTTTTCGAGTTCGACGTCGGACAGATCCTTGATCTTCTTGTTGTAGTCGATGCCACAAGCTTCGCAGATCTGGCGCGCACGGGTGCGGCCGATACCGAAGATGGAAGTCAGGCCGATTTCGGCGTGCTTGTGAGGCGGAATGTTGATACCAGCAATACGTGCCATGGTGGTCCCTTAAACCTATCAGCCTTGACGCTGCTTGTGTCGCGGGTCGGTGCAAATAACGCGCACGACGCCATGGCGACGGATGATCTTACAGTTGCGGCACATTTTCTTGACCGAAGCCGAAACTCTCATGTCATTCTCCTGAAGAAATCTCAAAACTCTTTACTTGGCGCGGAACACGATCCGGGCACGCGTAAGGTCATAGGGCGTCAATTCGACCTTGACCTTGTCACCAGGCAGGATGCGTATGTAGTGCATGCGCATCTTGCCCGAAATGTGGCCCAAGACCACGTGCCCGTTTTCCAGCTTGACCCGGAACGTGGCGTTGGGGAGGTTTTCTACCACCTCGCCCAGCATCTCAATCACATCATCCTTGGCCATTTCTCAGACACCCGGAGCTGCCTTAAAGTTGGCCTTTTTCAACAAGGACTCGTACTGTTGCGACATCAGGTAGTTTTGCACCTGGGCCATGAAGTCCATGGTCACCACCACGATGATCAGCAGCGAAGTACCGCCGAAGTAGAACGGAACGTTGTACTTCAGGATCAGGAACTCCGGCAGCAGACAGACCAGCGTGATGTAGATCGCACCAGCCAGCGTCAAGCGCACCAGCACCTTGTCAATATGCCTGGCAGTCTGGTCACCCGGGCGGATGCCCGGAATGAACGCACCACTCTTCTTCAGGTTATCTGCGGTCTCCCGGCTGTTGAATACCAGCGCGGTGTAGAAGAAGCAGAAGAACACGATCGCCGCAGCGTAGAACGCCACATAGATCGGCTGTCCCGGCGACAGTGCCGAAGCAATGTCGCGCAACCAGCGCGTACCGTCACCGGTACTGACCCAGCTCACCACGGTAGTGGGCAGCAGGATGATGGACGAAGCGAAGATCGGGGGAATCACGCCAGCCATGTTCAGCTTGAGCGGCAGGTGCGACGATTGACCGCCATACACCTTGTTGCCCACCTGACGGCGTGCGTAATTCACCAGGATCTTGCGTTGTCCGCGCTCGACGAACACCACGAAGTAGGTCACGAGGATCACCAGGGCGACGATGAAGATCGCCGCCAGGGGAGCCATCGCACCGGTGCGAACCAGTTCGAACAGGCCGCCGATAGCACTGGGGAGACCCGCAGCGATACCGGCAAAGATCAGGATCGAGATACCGTTGCCCAGGCCACGTTCGGTGATTTGCTCACCCAGCCACATCAGGAACATCGTACCGGCGACCAGGGTCACGACGGTGGTCAGGCGGAAGCCGAAACCAGGGTCGATCACCAGGCCTTGCGTGCCTTCCAGTGCCATGGCAATGCCGAGCGACTGGAAGATGGCGAGGCCCACGGTGCCGATGCGGGTGTACTGCGTGATCTTGCGCTTGCCAGCTTCGCCTTCCTTCTTCATTTGCTCAAAAGCGGGCAATACATAGCCCATGAGCTGCATGACGATGGAAGCCGAGATGTAGGGCATGATCCCCAACGCGAACACGGTGAAACGCGACAGCGCTCCGCCCGAGAACATGTTGAACAGGTTCAGGATGCCGCCCTGCTGGCCCTTGAAGAGCTGGGCCAGCTGGTCGGGATTGATACCTGGCACCGGGATATGAGCCCCGATACGGTAGACGACCAATGCCAGCAGCAAGAATACGAGTCGACGACGGAGGTCGCCGAACTTGCCTGTCTTCGCGAGGGTTGCAGCGTTAGTGGCCACGAGCAGTTCCGGTTAAAACCCGATCAAACCAACGAGCCGCCAGCGGCTTCGATGGCTTCCTTGGCGCCAGCAGTTGCGCCGACGTTAGTCAGCTTAACAGCCAGAGTCAGTTCACCGGTCTTGATGACCTTGACCTTCTTGGCCATTTCCGGCACGAGACCGGCGGCTTTGAGAGTCAGCAGATCGACTTCTGCAACGCCCAGGGCTTGCAGGTCGGACAGAGTCACTTCGGCGTTGTACTTCAGAGTCTGGGACTTGAAGCCACGCTTGGGCAGTCGACGTTGCAAAGGCATTTGACCGCCTTCGAAACCGACCTTGTGGTAGCCGCCCGAACGCGACTTTTGGCCCTTGTGGCCACGGCCAGCGGTCTTGCCGAGACCGGAGCCAATGCCACGGCCCACGCGACGCTTGGCGTGCTTGGCACCGGCAGCGGGCTTGAGAGTGTTGAGTTCCATGTCTTGACTCCGATCAGATCACTTTGATCAGATAACTGATCTTGTTGATCATGCCGCGTACTGCAGGGGTGTCCTGCAGTTCGCTGGTGCTGTTGATTTTGCGCAGGCCCAGTCCGCGCACGGTGGCGCGATGGTCCTCTTTGCAGCCGATGGGGCTGCGAACCAGTTGAACCTTGATGGTGTTATTGGCAGTCATGATCTCTCCCATCAGCCCAGAATCTCTTCCACCGACTTGCCGCGCTTGGAAGCGACGCTAGACGGGGTGGTCGAGTTCTTCAGAGCGTCCAGAGTGGCGCGGACCAGGTTGTAAGGGTTGCTCGAGCCATGGCTCTTGGCCACGACGTCGGTGATGCCCAGCACTTCGAAGACAGCGCGCATCGGGCCGCCGGCGATGATGCCGGTACCCTTGGCGGCCGGCAGCATCATGACGTTGGCTGCGCCGTGATGACCCTTGACTGCATGGTGCAGGGAGCCATTCTTCAGCGAAACCTTGATCATGTTGCGGCGGGCTTCGTCCATGCCTTTTTGCACAGCGGCCGGCACTTCACGGGACTTGCCCTTGCCCATACCGACGCGGCCGTCGCCATCGCCAACCACGGTCAGTGCGGCGAAAGCCATGATGCGACCGCCCTTGACCACTTTGGTCACGCGGTTGACAGCAATCATCTTTTCGCGCAAGCCGTCGTCAGCTTCGCTCTTCACGTTAGCTTGAAATTTAGCCATTTGCGTATCCCGTCCAATCAGAATTGCAGGCCGGCTTCACGCGCGGCGTCTGCCAGGGCTTTGACACGGCCGTGGTAGGCGAAGCCCGAACGGTCGAAGGCCACTTTCTCGATGCCAGCAGCCTTCGCCTTTTCAGCGATGCGCTTGCCGATCAGCTCGGCCGCAGCCTTGTTGCCGCCATTGCCCAGCTGAGCACGCACTTCTGCTTCGACGGTGGAGGCCGATGCCAGCACCTTGCTGCCGTCGCCAGAGATGACGCTGGCATAGATGTGCAGGTTGGTACGGTTCACGGTCAGACGAACGGCGCCTTGCTGTGCAATGCGGATGCGGGTCTGACGGGCACGGCGCAAACGCTGTTCTTTTTTCGTCAACATGTTCGCAGTCCTTATTTCTTCTTGGTCTCTTTGATCACGACCTTCTCATCCGAGTAACGGATGCCCTTGCCCTTGTAAGGCTCGGGAGGACGCACGGCACGGACTTCAGAAGCGATCTGGCCAACACGCTGACGGTCAGCGCCCTTGATCACGACTTCGGTCGGGGTCGGGGTGGCGACCGTGATGCCAGCAGGCATCTCGATGTTCACCGGGTGCGAGAAACCAACAGCCAGGTTGAGCTTGTTGCCCGAGGCGGCGGCTTTGTAGCCCACGCCGATCAGGGTCAGCTTCTTCTCGAAGCCCTTGCTCACACCATTGACCATGTTGTTGACCAACTGGCGGATGGTGCCGCTCATTGCATTGGCTTCACGCGATTCGCCGATCGGGCTGAACGACAGTTTGCCGTCAACGCTTTCGACCTTGACCAGCGCGTTCTGAGCCAGCTCCATGGCGCCCAGGGCACCCTTGACGCTGATGGTTTCGGGCTTGATGGCCACTTCCACGCCTTGCGGAATGGCGACTGCCTGCTTACCTACACGAGACATTTCAGATACTCCTCAATGCGCGCGTTAGGCGACGAAACACAGAACTTCACCGCCGACACCGGCAGCGCGCGCTTTGCGATCGGTCATCACGCCCTGGGGGGTGGTGACGATAGCGACGCCCAGGCCGTTTTGGACCTGGGGGATGTCCTTGGTGCCCTTGTAGACACGCAGACCAGGACGGCTGACGCGCTCGATACGCTCGATGACCGGACGGCCAGCGTAGTACTTGAGGGCGATTTCGAGCTGGCTCTTGCCGGCTTCGGTCTTGACTTGGAATCCGTCAATGTAACCTTCGTCCTTCAGCACTTGGGCGATGGCGGTCTTCACTTTGGAAGACGGCATTGCCACGATGGACTTGGCGACCATCTGTGCGTTACGGATGCGGGTCAGCATATCGGCGATAGGATCACTCATGCTCATTTGGGGTACTCCTTGCGCCTTACCAGCTGGCCTTGGTCACGCCGGGGATTTCGCCGGCAAAAGCCAGTTCACGAACCTTGGCACGTGCCAGACCGAACTGACGGAAGGTGCCACGGGGACGACCGGTGATTTCGCAACGGTTGTGCTGGCGGGTCGGGTTGGCATTGCGGGGCAGTTTCTGCAGACCCAGGCGGGCTGCATCACGCTCTTCGTCGGAACGCTTGGCGTCACCGGCAATGGCCTTGAACTCGTTGTACTTGTTGGCGAACTTGGCGGCGAGTTTCTCGCGCTTCAGTTCGCGCTGGAGCAAAGCTTGTTTAGCCACAAACCACCTCAGTTCTTGAACGGGAAACGGAAACCAGCCAGCAGTGCCTTGCACTCGGCGTCGGTCTTGGCGGTCGTCGTGATGCTGATGTTCAGACCACGCAGAGCATCCACCTTGTCGTATTCGATTTCGGGGAAGATGATCTGTTCTTTGACGCCAACGTTGTAGTTGCCGCGGCCGTCGAAAGACTTGCCGGAGATACCACGGAAGTCACGCACGCGCGGCAGGGCCACGGTGACGAAACGGTCCAGGAATTCGTACATCTGGGCGCCACGCAGGGTGACCATGCAGCCGATCGGCTGTTGTTCGCGGATCTTGAAACCAGCGATAGCCTTGCGGGCCTTGGTCACGACGGGCTTTTGACCGGCGATCTTGGTCAGGTCGCCGACGGCGTGGTCCATGACTTTCTTGTCGGCAACAGCTTCGGACACACCCATGTTCAGGGTGATCTTGGTGATGCGCGGCACTTCCATGACGGACTTGTAGCCGAACTGCTCTTTCAGAGCCGGTGCGACCTTGTCGCGGTAGATTTCTTGAAAGCGTGCCATGGTCATGCTGCCTTGATTTCTTCGCCAGAAGACTTGAAGACGCGGACTTTCTTGCCGTCTTCAGTCACCTTGACGCCGACGCGATCGGCCTTGCCGGTGGCGGCGTTGAAGATAGCCACGTTGGACTGGTGGATAGGCATGGTCTTGTCGACGATGCCGCCAGCGATACCCTTCATGGGGTTCGGCTTGGCGTGCTTCTTGACCAGGTTGATGCCTTCAACCACCAGACGCTCTTCGTTAGCGCGCTGCACCACGGTGCCACGCTTGCCCTTGTCGCGACCAGCGATGACGATGACTTCGTCGCCTTTACGGATCTTGTTCATGTGTCGATTCCTTACAGGACCTCAGGGGCCAGGGACACGATCTTCATGAACTTTTCGGTACGCAGTTCACGCGTCACGGGGCCGAAGATGCGGGTGCCGATAGGCTCCAGCTTGGCATTGAGCAGAACGGCAGCATTGCCGTCGAACTTCACCTTGGCACCATCGCCGCGGCGGATGCCGGCAGCGGTACGGACGACCACAGCGTTGTAGACCTCGCCTTTTTTGACGCGGCCACGCGGTGCGGCTTCCTTGATGCTCACTTTGATGATGTCGCCCACGCTGGCATAACGGCGCTTGGAGCCGCCCAGCACTTTGATGCACATCACGGACTTGGCGCCCGTGTTGTCTGCAACATCGAGTCGAGATTGCGTTTGGATCATTTGATTTAAGTCCCAACTTGAATCCCAGCGGCCACCACGGCCACAGGCGATCAGTCTTGGGCCCGTCGTTGGCAGCCAGCACACGGTTTGCAACCGCGCTCCGGCCGACTTCGCTGGGCAGATACTTCCCCCACTACGGGCGAAGAGAGCGATTATCTACCAGTTCCACAATTTAGGCAAGGGGTTTTTACCGGCAAATGCGACAGCCGCCGCAGGGCCAGTGCCACCCTGCCCGCCCCCGGCCAGGCCCCGGTGCGCGCGGGTAAGATCAGTGCCCATGAAGCAAGAGCCGACCCCCATCGCATCGACCCGCATCGCCTTCATCGGCGGCGGCAACATGGCCAGCGCCATCATCGGCGGGCTGATCCAGCAGGGCCTGGACGGCGACCAGATCACGGTCGTCGAACCGGTGGCTGAGCAGCGCGCACGCCTGCAGGCCCAGTTCGGCGTGCGCACCGAGGCGGCAGCCGGCCCGGCGCTGCAAGGCTGCGGCCTGGTGGTCTGGGCCGTCAAGCCCCAGGTGTTCAAGCAAGTCGCGCAGGACTGCGCGGCGCATGTCGCCACTGCACTGCACCTGAGCGTGGCCGCCGGCATCCGCAGCGACAGCATGGCGACCTGGCTCGGCAGCGAGCGCATCGTGCGCGCCATGCCCAACACGCCGGCGCTGGTCGGCCAGGGCATGACCGGCCTCTACGCGCGGGCAGCGGTCGCCGCCGCGGACCGCGGGCTGATCGAGGCCGTGATCGGCACCACCGGCCAGTACCTGTGGGTCGAGCGCGAGGCCGACCTCGACGCCGTGACCGCGCTGTCGGGTTCGGGCCCGGCCTATGTGTTCTATTTCCTGGAAGCGATGCGCCAGGCCGGCACCGAAATGGGCCTGAGCGCCGAGACCGCGACCCGGCTCGCGATCGGCACCTTCGCCGGCGCCGCCCAGCTGGCCCAGGACGCCAGCGAGCCGCCCGAGGTGCTGCGCGAGCGCGTGACCTCCAAGGGCGGCACCACCTATGCCGCGCTGAGCTCGCTGGAGGCCAGCGGGGTCAAGGCAGCCTTCGTGCAGGCCATGCACGCGGCGGGCCGGCGCGCGCAGGAACTCGGCGACGAGTTCGGCGCCTGATCCGCGCGCTGCGCCGCAATCGACCGCAGCGCTTTCTCGACGACCGGAGCCGCGCGAGGTTCAGCCCAGCGCCTTGAGCGCGTAGTGGCCGGCCACGCCCAGGAACAAGGTCAGCCCGAGCCAGTGGTTGAGGCGGAAGGCGCGAAAGCAGCCTTCGCGCGTGCGCTCGCGGATCATGCCGTAGTGCCAGCCCACCTGGGCCAGCGCCGCCGCCAGCGCGAGGCCGAACACTAGCCCGCCGACTGCCGGCCACAGCAGCCCACCCCAAAGCGCGAGGTGCAGCAGGTAGAACGCGGTCACGCCCGCGACATCCCAGCGCCCGAGCGTGATGGCCGAGGTCTTCATGCCAATGCGCAGGTCGTCGTCGCGGTCGACCATCGCGTACTCGGTGTCATAGGCCAGCACCCAGAACAGGTTGCTGACGACCAGGCCCCAGGCCTGCCAGGGCACTGCCGCGACCAGGCTGCTCCAGGACCAGGCCGCCACTCCAGACTCGACCTGCATGACGCCAAAGGCCATCGGGATGCCGAAACTGAAGGCCACGCCCAGCACCGCCTGCGGCATCGAGACATGACGCTTGGCATAAGGGTAAACAAGAGCCACGGCCAGCGCCGGCAGAGACAGCAGGATCGCCGCCGGCGTGGTGGTCAGCACCAGCAGGAAGGCGGCGAATGCCAGCGCAGCACCGACGGCCAGCGCCTCCCGCACTGACATGCGCCCGCTCGTGATCGGGCGCTGCGCGGTGCGCTTGACATGGCGGTCGAAGTCGCGGTCGGCGACATCGTTGATGCAGCAGCCGGCGCTGCGCATCAGGATGGTGCCGAGCGTGAAGACCAGCAACAGATGCCAGCCCGGCCAGCCACCGGCGGCGACCCAGAGCGCCGACAGCGTGGGCCAGAGCAGCAGCAGCCAGCCAGCGGGCCGGTTCCAGCGGATCAGGTCGAGGTAGAGCGCGAGCTTGGCGCGCCAGGCCGGCAGCGCGGCAGCGTTGGCGTGGTTCATGCGGACAGTCTCTTGACGCCCGGCAGTTCGCAGGCGTAGATGGCATTGCGCAGCGCGGCGATCGCCTCGTAGCGCGTGAAGCTGCGACGCCAGGCCAGCACGACGCGGCGCGTCGGCGGCTCGCCGGCAAACGGCAGGTAGCGCAGGTAGGAGGCATCGCCCGGGCCCGATCCGGGCGGCAGGGTCTTGGCGCCGGGGCCAAGCGCCGAGCTCGGCACGCTCAGGCGCGGCACCAGCGTGACGCCCATGCCGGCGGCAACCATGTGGCGGATGGTTTCGAGCGAGCTGCCCTCGAAGCTCTTCCTGATGCCCTCGGCGTCGTTCGAGAAGCGGGCAAACTCGGGGCAGACCTCGAGCACATGGTCGCGGAAACAGTGACCGGCACCCAGCAGCAGCATGGTTTCCTGCTTGAGCTGCTCGGCCGTGACCTCGTCCTGCTGCGCCAGCGGGTGCGCCACCGGCACCACCGCAACGAAGGGCTCGTCATAGAGCGGAGCAATCGCGAGGTTGGTGTCGGGGAAGGGTTCGGCCAGGATGGCGCAGTCGATCTCGCCCAGGCGCAGTTGCTCAAGCAGCTTGGCGGTCAGGTTCTCCTGCAGCATCAGCGGCATCTGCGGCGAGCGCTGGATCACCTGGCGCACCAGGTCAGGCAGCAGATAGGGGCCGATGGTGAAGATCACGCCCAGGCGCAGCGGACCGGCCAGCGGGTCCTTGCCGCGCTTGGCGATCTCCTTGATCGAGGCGGCCTGCTCGAGCACGACCTGGGCCTGGCGCACGATCTCCTCGCCCAAGGGGGTGACGGCGACCTCGCTGGCGTTGCGCTCGAATAATTTTAGTTCGAGCTCTTCCTCCAGCTTCTTGATCGCCACGCTGAGCGTGGGCTGGGAGACGAAGCAGGCCTCGGCCGCCTTGCCGAAATGGCGTTCGCGCGCGACGGCGACGATGTACTTGAGTTCGGTCAGCGTCATGTGGGGTTCAGGCCTTCAGATAATCGGATTTTGTGCCGAGCCAGCGCTCGACATGCTGCTGCGCCAGGCGCGGCCAGCGTTCGAGCATGACAGGCGCCCAGGCGCGCGCCCATTCGAGCAGGTGGATGTCGGTCGCGAGGTCGGCAAAGCGCAGCATGGCGGCGCCCGACTGGCGCGCGCCGAGGAACTCGCCGGGGCCGCGGATCTCGAGGTCGCGCCGGGCGATCTCGAAGCCGTCGGTGGTCTCGGCCATGGCGCGCAGGCGCTCGCGCGCGGTCTCGCTCAGGCGGCCGGACTCGTTGGTCGAATACAGCAGCAGGCAGGCCGAAGCGGCCGCACCGCGTCCGACCCGGCCGCGCAACTGGTGCAGCTGGCTCAGGCCGAAGCGCTCGGCATGCTCGATCACCATCAGCGAGGCGTTGGGCACATCGACGCCGACCTCGATCACGGTGGTGCTGACCAGCACGCCCATCAGGCCGGCGCTGAACAACGCCATCACGGCCTTCTTCTCGACTGGCGGCATGCGCGAGTGCAGCAGGCCGACCCGCAGCGGGGTACCGTCGGCGTTGCACAGGCCTTCCATCGCGGCGCTGAGTTCGAGGTGGGTCGCGGTCGCGTTGCCGAGGTCGAGCGCCTCGCTCTCCTCGATCAGCGGGCAGACCCAGTAGACCTGGCGCCCCTGCGCGACCTGGGCCCGGATCCGGCTGATGACCTCGTCGCGCCGGCTGTCGGAGACGGTCTTGGTCACGATCGGACTGCGTCCGGGCGGCAGTTCGTCGATGGTCGAGACATCGAGGTCGGCGTAGTAGCTCATCGCGAGCGTGCGCGGGATCGGGGTCGCGCTCATCATCAGCAGATGCGGCTCCAGGCCGGCGTCGCGCATCTTCTCGCGCAGGGCCAGGCGCTGCGCGACGCCGAAGCGGTGCTGCTCGTCGATCACGGCCAGCGCCAGGTTCTGGAACTGGACCTGATCCTGGATCACGGCATGGGTACCGACCACCAGCGCCGCCTCGCCCGAGGCGATACGCGCCAGCATGGCGCTGCGCTCCTTCTTTTTCTGGCTGCCAGTCAGCCAGGCCACCGACTTGCCCAGTGGTGCCAGCAGCGGCTCGAGCCAGCCGACCAGCTTGCTGAAATGCTGTTCGGCCAGGATCTCGGTCGGCGCCATCAGCGCGCATTGCCAGCCGGCCTCGATCGCGACCGTGGCGGCCAGCGCCGCGACCACGGTCTTGCCGCTGCCGACATCGCCCTGCAGCAGGCGGTGCATCGGCACCGGGCGCGCCAGATCGGCCGCGATCTCGTCGACGACGCGGGCCTGGGCCCCGGTCAGGCCGAAAGGCAGGACTGCCAGCAGCTGCTGGTCCAGCCCGTCCGGGCGGCGCCGCAGCGCCGGCGCGCGCAGCAGGTCGCGCTCCTGCTTGGCCTTGTGCTGTGACAGCTGCTGCGCCAGCAGCTCCTCGGCCTTGAGCCGCTGCCAGGCCGGATGGCTGCGGTCCTCGAGCGCCGCCAGCGAGGTATCGGGCCGGGGGTGATGCAGGAAATGCAGCGCTTCGCGCAAGCTCCAGGCGCCCTGCCCCCCGCCGGGCAGGCGCTGGCGCAGGCCCGGACAGTCCGCCAAGGCCTCGGGCGGAATGGTATCGCCGAGATCGGCGCGATCGAGTCCGCCGAGCACCGCGCGACGCAGATAGGCCTGCGGCAGTCCGGCGCTGGTCGGATAGACCGGAGTCAGCGCATCGGGCAGCTCGCCACCGGCGACGCGAAAGGTCGGATGCATCATGGTCCAACCCAGGAAGCCGCCGCGCAACTCGCCACGGGCCCGGATGCAGGCGCCGACGGCCAGCGTATTCTGGTGCGAGGGGTAGAAGCTGAAGAAGCGCAGCGTGCAGCGCTCGCTGCCGTCATCGAGCACCACCAGCAACTGACGCCGCGGGCCGGGGCTGAGCTCGCAGGAGGTCACGATGCCCTCGATCTGGACTTCCTCGCCCTCGCGCGCATCGCGCAGGCGCACGATGCGGGTCTCGTCCTCGTAGCGCAGCGGCAGGTGCAGCGCGAGGTCGATCGCGCGCACCAACCCGAGCTTGCGCAGCGCTTTCTGCGGCGCGGACAGGGGCTTGCTGGCGGTGGCCGGCGGCGGAGCGGACAAGGCGTCTGACATGGCGGCATTTTGCCGCAGCCGGACCCGCTTTGCGCCTGAACGGAAAAGCAGACAATCACGGCATCCATTTCAAGGAAAAGCAGAGCATGAGCCTGGCTTTCAATTACCGCCACCTGTATTACTTCTGGATCGTCGCCAAGGAAGGCGGCATGACGCGCGCCGCAGCCCGGCTCGACATGGCGGTGCAGACCGTCAGCGCCCAGGTGCGCGAGCTCGAGCGCGACCTCGGCTGCCAGCTGCTCAAGCCGGCCGGACGCGGGCTAGCGCTGACCGAGGCCGGCATCGCCGCGCTGCGCCAGGCCGAGCAGATCTTCCAGCTCGGCGAGGTGCTGCCCGAGCGGGTGCGCGCAGCGGCACAGGCGCCGACCATGCGACTGGCGGTCGGGATCGCCGACGGGCTGGCCAAGCTCGAGGTGCAGCGCCTGCTGCAGCCGGTGCTGGCCACGCCGGAGCTGCGCCTGGTCTGTCATGAAGGCGAAATGGCCGACCTGCTGGCCGAACTCGCGGTGCACCAGCTCGACGTGGTGCTGTCAGACCATCCAGCCCCGTTCAACCCGCACCTGAAGGTGCACAGCCACCCGCTGGGCAGCACCGGCATGGGCTGGTATGCCGCGCCGCGCTGGTGGGAGCAGGCCCAAGCCGGTTTTCCGGCCTCGCTGCAGGATGTGCCGGTGCTGCTGCCCACCACCCATTCGATCGTGCGCGCCCATCTCGACCAGTGGCTGGCCCAGCTGGGCCTGCGCCCGCGCGTGGTCGGCGAGTTCGAGGACAGCGCCCTGCTGGAAACCTTTGGCGGCGCGGGCCTGGGCGTGTTTCCGGCCGCGCTCGCGCTCGAGGACGCGCTGCTGCAGCGGCATCAGGCCAGGCTGCTCGGTGCCTGCGCCGGGGTCGAGGAGCATTACTATGCGATCAGCACCGAGCGCAAGGTGCAGCATCCGCTGCTGCGCCAGCTGCTGACGCCGGATTGATCGCCCGGTCCGTGCCGGCTCAGGCCAGCGCGGCGTGCAGCTCGACCAGGGCCTGGGTCAGCTTGTGCCTGGGATCGAGATGAATCATGGGCAATGCGAGCTGGTGCGACTCGCGCACCTTGATCGAGGCTGGCAGATAGGGTTGCAGCACCGGCAGGCCTTCCGCGATCAGCTCCTGCACCAGCTGCTGCGGCAACTTGGCGCGCGGCTGGAACTGGTTGACCACGATGCCCTTGACCTGCAGGCCGGCATTGTGATCGGCGCGGATTTCCTGCACATTGGCCAGCAGGGTGTAGAGCGCCTGGCGGCTGAAGTCGTCACAGTCGAACGGAATCAGGCAACCGCTCGCGCCCATCAATGCCGAGCGGGTGTAGAAGTTCAGCGCTGGCGGCGTGTCGATGTAGATCCGGTCGTAGTCGTTGCCGAGCTGCTGCAGCGCCTCGCGCAGCTTGTAGATCTTGTGGCGCGATTCGAGCTTGACCTGCAACTCGTCGAGCCGGTCGCTGGCAGCCATCAGATCGAGCTGCTCGAACGGCGTGCGCAGCACGAAATCGGCCGGCGGCGCCGGGTTGAAGCTGAAGCCCAACGTCTGGTCGAAGAAACTCGCCACCGTAGGCTGCTGCGCACCCACCGGGGCGCCGAGCAGGTAGCGGGTCGAGTTGCCCTGCTGGTCGAGATCGATCAGCAGCGTGCGCAGGCCCTGGGCAGCACTGATCGCGGCGAGATTGCAGGCGATGGTGGACTTGCCCACCCCGCCCTTCTGGTTGAATACGACAAGCGCCACGGCGCCTCCTGCTGTTGTTGGTGCGGATCATTATGAGGCAGCCCAGCCGTGGGAAAATGCCGGTTTTTCTTGGCACGGGCCCGTTCGGCCCTCAAGCGACATGAATCCATCTTCCTCCGGCGCCACGCGCGCCCACACCGTCAGCGACTTCGACTTCGAGCTGCCACCCGAACTGGTGGCCCAGCACCCCGCTGCCGAGCGCAGCGGCTCGCGTCTGCTCGACAACACCGGCCGCTCGCCGGTCGACCGCATCTTCAAGGAACTGCCCGGCCTGCTCCAGGCGGGCGACCTGCTGATCTTCAACGACACCAAGGTCGTCAAGGCGCGCCTGTACGGCGAGAAGGCCTCAGGCGGCAAGGTCGAGCTGCTGATCGAGCGCGTACTCGACGGCCACGAGGTGGTCGCACACATGAAGGTCAGCAAGAAACCGCTGCCGGGCGCGCTGCTGCACATGGTCGGCGGCTTCAGCGCCGAGCTGCTGGGCCGCTGGCCCGAAGACAACGGTCCGCTGTTCCGCTTCCGGCTCAGCGCCGAGCCCTACGGCCTGATGGAGCAGCATGGCCATGTGCCGCTGCCGCCCTATATCGAACATGGCGACAGCGCCGAGGACGAGCGGCGCTACCAGACCGTGTTCGCGCGCGCCCCCGGCGCGGTCGCGGCGCCAACCGCCTCACTGCACTTCGACCAGGCCCTGCTCGACGAGCTGGAAGCCCGCGGCATCCAGCGCGCCAGCGTCACGCTGCATGTGGGCGCCGGCACCTTCCAGCCGGTCAAGGTCGAAACAATAGCCGACCATGTGATGCACTCCGAGCGCTACGAGGTGCCCGAAGCCACCCAGCAAGCCATTCGCGAATGTCGCGCGCGCGGCGGTCGCGTGATCGCGATCGGTACCACCACGGTGCGCACGCTCGAATCCTGGGCCCAGTCCGGTCACGCCAGCGGCGAAACCCAGATCTTCATCACGCCCGGCTTCGACTTCAAGATCGTCGACCTGCTGGTGACCAACTTCCACCTGCCCAAGAGCACGCTGATGATGCTGGTCAGCGCCTTCGCCGGCTACGAGACCATCATGGCGCTCTACGCGCGCGCCGTGCGCGAAGGCTACCGTTTCTTCAGTTATGGCGACGCCATGCTGCTTGCCCGAAAGTCCACCCATGCTTAAATTCGACCTGCTCAAGACCGACCCCGACAGCCACGCCCGCCGCGGCACCCTGACGCTCAACCATGGCGTGGTGCAGACGCCGATCTTCATGCCGGTCGGCACCTACGGCACCGTCAAGGGCGTGATGCCGAAAAGCCTGCACGACATGGGCGCGCAGATCATCCTGGGCAATACCTTCCACCTCTGGATGCGGCCCGGGCTCGACATCATGCAGAGCTTTGGCGGCCTGCACCAGTTCGAGCAATGGGACAAGCCGATCCTGACCGACTCGGGAGGCTTCCAGGTCTGGAGCCTGGGCGCGATGCGCAAGATCAGCGAGGAAGGCGTCAAGTTCGCTTCGCCGGTCAACGGCGACAAGCTGTTCATGTCGCCCGAGGTCAGCATGCAGATCCAGACCATCCTGAACTCGGACATCGTGATGCAGCTCGACGAGTGCACACCCTACTGGCAGGGCGAGAAGGGCTCGGGCCACATCACGACCGAGGCCGAGGCGCGGGTCTCGATGGAGCTGAGCCGGCGCTGGGCGCTGCGCAGCAAGAACGAGTTCGAACGGCTCGAGAACCCGAACGCGCTGTTCGGCATCGTGCAAGGCGGCATGTTCGAGCATCTGCGCCAGGAGTCGCTCGAAGCCCTGGTCGAGATGGACTTCCCCGGCTATGCGGTCGGCGGCGTCAGCGTCGGCGAACCCAAGGAGCTGATGCTGCAGATCATGGCGCACACGCCGCACCGGCTGCCGGCACACAAGCCGCGCTACCTGATGGGGGTCGGCACGCCCGAGGACCTGGTCGAGGGCGTGGCACAGGGCGTCGACATGTTCGACTGCGTGATGCCGACGCGCAACGCGCGCAACGGCACCATCTTCACGCGCTACGGCGACCTGAAGATCCGCAACGCGCGCCACAAGGCCGACCCGCAGCCGCTCGATCCGAGCTGCAGCTGCTACGCCTGCGCCGGCTCAAGCGGCGTGAGCTGGGATGCCGGCGGTCGCGAGGGCTTCTCGCGCGCCTACCTGCACCACCTCGATCGCTGCGGCGAGATGCTGGGCCCGATGCTGAGCACGGTGCACAACCTGCACTACTACCTGAACCTGATGCGCGAAGTGCGCGAATCGCTGGAAGCCGGCCAGTTCAGCGCCCTGCGCGCTCGCTTCAAGTCCGAGCGCGCACGCGGCGTCTGAAGCCGGCCCGCAGCCGGTTCACTCGGCAGCAGGCTTCCGGCGCGAACGGGGAGTAGCAGCCTTCTTGGCGGCTGTGGCGGCAGTCTTCCTGGCTGGCGCCTTCGGTCGCTGGCTGGCGCTGGCTGCGACCTGCTCGCTGGCCTGTGCCGCAGCCCTGGCTGCCGCGGCCTCGACTTCCTGCCTGGCCTGCTCGGCCATCTTCTCTGCCGCCTCGGCGCTGGCCTGGACGGTCTGCGCCACCTGCTCGGCCGCCTTGGCGGCCTGCCCGGCCATGTCCTGCACGGCGCTCGACGCGATGGTCGTGAACTGCTCGGTCAGCGAATTCCACCACTGCATCGGGTCAACCCCGGTCTTGGACCCGGCCTGGACCGACTCGTCAGCGTCCTGCACCGGCGGCTCGGCGGCCTTGGCGGCGCGCGGCGCAGCCTGGGCCTGCACCGTTTCGGGCTTGATCTTGAACGACTCGGCGACATCCTTCAGGCTCAGGTTCATGTTCTCGAGCGTGGCCAGCGTCATCTTCTGCACCTCGAGCGCCTGTATCGTCGCGGCCAGTGCCTTGGAATTCTGGTCGAGCCAGAACTCCACTGCCCGCAGGTCATGAATGCGCTTTTCGATTTCCTCGACGCTGAAGGTCGGCGCGACCCAATGTCCGAGCGAAGACATGACGCCTGCGGCCGGCTGCAGGTCGGGTTTCACCCCGCTGGCCTGGCGCGCGAGGGTTTGCAGGAAATCAAATCCGGGTATGTACTGGCCGAATGCGCTGAAGTCGGTCTTGTCCATAGGGGCTCCTGGGAATGGCGTGCAGCGTCGGGGCGACACCGCTTGTCTGACAAGCATGCCACAAGCCGCAGGGCCGGATTCCTTGCTGGCTTGACCTCCGTCAACATCGGCATCCATCGCGTGACGCAAGATATGGGCATGAGGAAAGGTTTGGTATGAGAATGTGGATTCGACCCGGACTTTCCAGGAGAAGACCCTTATGAGCGCCCCCACTTCAGATACCTTTGCCCAACAGCTTCAGCAGTTGCGCAACGACTTGATCGAACAGATTCGCCAGCAGCGCGGTGGCCAGATCGGCCGGGCCGAAGCCGCTGGCGACCGCCATGACGTCCAGAGCGGCGACTGGGCGCAATTCGATGGCGAGCGCGACCTTGCGATGGCGCTGGACCAGCGCGAAACGGAAGAGCTCAGTGCCATTGACGCGGCGCTCAAGCGCATCGCGAACGGCAGCTATGGCTATTGCTCGGATTGCGAGATCGAGATCCCGGCGGCCCGGCTGCACGCCAGCCCGACCACACTGCGCTGCCTGGCCTGCCAGGAGCGGGCCGAACGCGCCAGCGGCGAAAGCCACGCCACCCTTTGACACCGGATCTTTCACCAGGAGCTTCTTGCATGACCACTTTCCACGCCGTCGTCTGGCTCGACCACAGCGAAGCCCATGTGCTGATGTTCGATCGCGAGCACGCCGAGTCGCAGCGCATCAAGTCGCGCAGCCACCACACGCCCAAGCACGGCCATGTCAGCGGCGACAAGGACTTCTTCGCGGCGGTTGCCAAGGCGCTGGACGGCGTGCATGAAGTGCTGGTGACGGGCCCGGCCAAGGCCAAGATCGAATTCCAGGACTACTGCAAGCAGCACGAGGCAGCCGTCGCCGAGGCCGTCGTCGATGTGGTCAACACCGATCACCCGAGCGACAAGCAGCTGGTCGCGATGGCGCGCCAGTATTTCGCCAAGCATGACGCGATGGGCGCCGATCCGACCCAGCTCTGATCCGCCAGCGGCTTGAGTGCGCCGGCCTGCAGCCGGCCGCGCTCAGGCCGGCAATGCCAGGGTCTGGGCGATGGCGCCAAACAGGCTCTGGCCGTCGGGGCTGCTGATCTCGACGCGCAACTGATCGCCCTCCTCCAGCACCGGGGACGGCAAGACCGTGCAGCCGAGCACCGTACCGGCAGCCAAGGGGCGCTGGCGACACAGCAGCGACAGCCACTGGCCGAAATGCAGCGCGCTGCTGTCGGGCTCGCAGGTGCCGAGCGACTGCCCATTACGCGTGAGCTGCAAGGGCAGCTGGAGGCGACCGCGCTGCCAGGCCGATCCGAGCTCGTCGAGCGTGACGGCAACCGGACTGAAGGCCGTGCCAGGCCAGGCCGGCGCCGTGCCGGCGCCCCTTGCCGCCTTGCCGGCCGACGACTCACGCCCACACCAGTCATTGACCAGCAGCAGCAGCCGGATCGCGTCGAGCGCCTGCTCGGGATTGGCGCGCGCCGGCAGGTCGCCGCAGACGACCGCCAGACCAGCCGCGCACTCGGCAGCCAGCGCCGGGTCATGCCAGGGCATGTCGTCACAGGGCCCGAGGAAGGCGTCGCCCGATCCCTGGCGCAGCCGCGACAAGCCGGTCGTGGCCTGTGCCTGCGCCAGCGGAGCTGGATCGACCGCGACCCACTGAAACGCGCGCGGCAACGGCGCCATGCAGCGCGCGGGCTCGAAGGCAAAGGCATGACGGGCCCGGCCCTGGTTCAAGGCCACATAGAGATCCTGCAACTGGGGCGCGATGAAGTTCCAGTCATCGAGAGCCTGCTGCAGCGTGTAAGCAGCACCCGTGGCGTAGTGGGCGCTACGGAGGTCGCGCGAGACGACCAGCAATTGCCCGTCGCGCGAGCCGTCCTTGTAGCTAGCGAGTTTCATCAGCGGGGGTTCAGTCCTCGAGCAGGCTGCGCAGCATCCAGGCCGACTGCTCATGCACGCTCAGGCGCTGCGTCAGCAGGTCGGCGCTGGGCTGGTCGTTGGCCTGGTCCACCAGCGCAAACAGGCCGCGCGCGGTGCGCGCCACGGCCTCATGGCCCTCGGCCAGCAGGCGGACCATCTCGAGCGCCTTGTGCGGGCGGGACTCGACATCGGGCAGCGAGCTCAAGCGGGCGAATTCGGCATAGGAGCCCGGCGCCGGATGGCCCAGCGCGCGGATGCGCTCGGCAATCGGGTCGACCGCATTCCAGAGCTCGGTGTACTGCTGCATGAACATCGCGTGCAGGCTGTTGAACATCGGCCCGGTCACGTTCCAGTGGAAATTGTGCGTGGTCAGGTAGAGCGTGAAGGTGTCGGCCAGTAGGTGGCTCAGGCCCTGCGCGATCGCCGCCCGGTCCTGTTCGCCAATGCCGATGTCCATCTTGCGCGCTTCAGTCTTCTTTTTTGCCATATCGACCTCCAATTCCAGAATCTGCAACAACGATTGTGTGATCTGATCTTAATACCGCCAGCATCGGGCCAGGATTTCATCTACTGGTCCAAATGATTGAAAAAATCAATCACCAAGGGTGGAAAACAGGCTGGACCCCGCTCTCCTTCTTGCCTTATTTTCAGGCAGGGAGAGGGAGATACCAGATGAACGACGATTGGGTTCAACCCGCCGGATTCGATCGCCCACGCCAACGTCCAGGCCCGCGCCACGACGGCGCGCGGGCCGCGTTCGAGCGGTTGCTGGCGCAGGCCGATGTCAGACTCGACGGCCAGCAGCCCTGGGACCTGCAGATCCGGCACAGCGGCACCTTCGACCGGGTGCTCGGCCATGGCAGCCTCGGGCTGGGCGAAAGCTACATGGACGGCTGGTGGGATTGCGAACGGCTCGACGAGTTCATCTGCCGCGCGCTGCGGGCCGGCCTCGACCGGCAGGTGCGCAACCCGGCGCTGCTGCTGCTCGCGCTCAAGTCGCGGCTGCTGAACCTGCAATCCCCAGCGCGGGCTTGGCAGGTGGGCCAGCAGCATTACGACACCGGCAACGAGCTGTTCGAGGCCATGCTCGACCCGACCATGTCCTACAGCTGCGGCTACTGGGCCCAGCACGAAACGCTGGAGCAGGCACAGCGCGCCAAGCTGGAGCTGATCTGCAGCAAGCTGCAGCTCGAGCCTGGCATGACGCTGCTCGACATCGGCTGCGGCTGGGGCGGACTGATGCGCCATGCCGCCAAGCAATACGGCGCGAACTGCGTCGGACTGACGATCTCGCGCGAACAGGCAAATTGGGCGCGCCAGCGGTTGCAGGGCCTGCCAGCCCAGGTCGAACTGGTCGACTACCGCGACTTCAATCCAGATGGTGGCAAGCGCTTCGATCGCCTGGTTTCGGTCGGCATGTTCGAGCATGTGGGGCCGAAGAACTACCGGACCTATTTCGAGCTTGCCCGACGCAGCCTGCGCGAAGACGGCCTGTTCCTGCTGCACAGCATCGGCAGGAACAGGCCCGGCGGCGCCAACGATCCCTGGATCGAGAAATACATCTTCCCCAACGGCGTGCTGCCGGCACCAAGCGAGCTGACCCGGGCCGCCGAGCGCGAATTCGTGCTGGAGGACCTGCACAACTTCGGTGCCGACTACGACCGCACGCTGATGGCCTGGCTGGAGCGCTTCGATGCCGCCTGGCCCCAGCTGCAGCAGCGCTACCCGGAGCGCTTCCGGCGCATGTGGCGCTACTACCTGATGGCCTGCGCCGGCACCTTCCGCGCGCGCGACAACCAGCTCTGGCAGCTCGTGCTGTCGCCGCGTGGCGTGACCGGCGGCTATCGCCGTCCGCTGCGCTGAAGCCAGCAGGCAGGCCGGAAGACGGGCCGCCAGCAGCGGCCTGCATGCGATGCGCGACAATCGCAGCACCATGAATCCAACTTACGTCTTGACCCTGTCCTGCCAGGACAAGCCCGGCATCGTGCACGCTGTCTCGGGCTTCCTGCTGGAACATGGCGGCAACATCGAGGAAGCCGCCCAGTACAACGACCACGACACCGGACTGTTCTTCATGCGGGTGCAGTTCTGCTGCCTGAGCCTGAGCGAGCAGGAACTGCGCCACGAGGTCAGGCTGTTCGTGCAGGCGCACGCGATGGACTGGAGCCTGCATGGGCTGGCCTCGCGCCTACCGACCGTGATCATGGTGAGCCAGCAGGGCCACTGCCTGAACGATCTGCTGTTCCGCTGGAAGAGCGGCCTGCTGCCGATCGACATCCGGGCCATCATCAGCAACCACCGCGATTTCTACCAGCTCGCGGCGAGCTACAACATTCCGTTCCACCATCTGCCGGTCACGGCAGCGACCAAGGCCCAGGTCGAGGCGCGCCAGCTCGAGATCATCGAGCAGGAGCAGGCCGACCTGGTGGTGCTGGCGCGCTATATGCAGGTGCTGTCGAACGAGATGTGCCGCAAGCTGGCCGGCAAGGCGATCAACATCCACCACAGCTTCCTGCCGAGCTTCAAGGGCGCCAAGCCCTACTACCAGGCGCATCAGCGCGGCGTCAAGCTGATCGGCGCTACCGCCCACTATGTGACCGCCGACCTCGACGAGGGTCCGATCATCGAGCAGGACGTGGCGCGGGTCGACCACGCGATGACGGTGGACGACCTGACGAGCATCGGCCGCGACACCGAGAGCCAGGTGCTCGCACGCGCCGTCAAGTGGCACAGCGAGCACCGCGTGCGGCTCAACGGTCACCGCACCGTGGTGTTCCGCTGACAGCGGAGACTGGCGGCCGACCGGCTCAGTCGATCTCGAGTCGGTGACCGCTGCTGCTGCCCTGGCGCTTGGGCAGCGTCAGGCTCAGCACGCCGTTGTCGAACTTGGCCTTGGCCTGGCTGTTGTCGATGTCGGCCGGCAACTGGAAGCTGCGCGCGACCGAGCCGAAATAGCGCTCGCTGCGCAATGATTTCTCGTCGGCAGTCTGGCTGTCTTGCTGCTTGACCTCGGCGCACAGGGTCACGACATTGCCTTCGACCGTGACCTGGATGTCCTCCTTCGCGACCCCGGGCAGCTCGGCATGCACCGTGTAGGCGCCGTCCGATTCCTTGACATCGACCTTGATCGACTGCGGCAACGGGTCGCCGTGCAACGGCCGGATCAGGAAACCGGGCGACATCAGGTCCTTGAACAGATCTTCGAACCGGGTGCCGCGCGTCATGAGGCTGTTCATGCTTTTCACTCCTTGAATCTGGATGGCTAAGTCTTTGCCAGCATCGATGACCCGACGGGTCATGTCATGCTGCAACAATGACAATAATGCCCCGCAAGACGAATTGCAAGCGGGGCATCAGCCAGCCAGATCACGCCTGAGTGGCACCGAAACAGGCCGACGCCGTTGCTGCGGCAATCGCACTGGGCGCTACTGGCTCAGGCTCAGGCCGGCGCGGGGTAGTGACGGGTGCCAAAGATCGCGCTACCCACGCGCACCAGGGTGCTGCCGCTGGCAACGGCGGCTTCGAGGTCGTCGCTCATGCCCATCGACAGGGTGTCGAGCGCCAGTCCCTGCACATTGAGCGCGTCGAACAGCGCACGCGCACGACCAAACACCGCGCAGGCGCTGGCGAAATCGGGCGCAGGCTCGGGGATGCACATCAGGCCGCGCAGGCGCAGGCGCGGCAGGGCCGCGACGGCCTGCGCCAGCTCGAGCGCCTGCTCGGGAAGCACGCCCGACTTGTTGGGACCGCCGTCGACATTGACCTGGACACAGACCTGCAGCGGCGGCAGTTCCGGCGGCCGCTGCTCGCTCAGGCGCTGCGCGACCTTGAGCCGGTCCACCGTGTGGACCCAGTCGAAATGCTCGGCCACCGGACGGGTCTTGTTGCTCTGCAGCGGCCCGATGCAATGCCACTCGATGCCGGCCAGGCCAGCGGCGAGCAGCTGCTGCACCTTCTCGACCCCCTCCTGCACATAGTTCTCGCCAAAGGCACGCTGGCCAGCGCTCCAGGCCTGGCGCACCGCCTCGGCGTCGAAGGTCTTGGAGACCGCCAGCAGCTGCACCGAGCCCTTGGGCCGGCCGGCACGAGCACAGGCCAGCTCGATGCGCGCTTGTACTGCTTGGAGATTGGCGGAGATCATGGACATAATGATAAAAAACAAGGGAGTCGGGATGGACATCACCCAGCTGCTGGCTTTCAGCACCAAGAACAAGGCCTCGGATCTTCACCTGTCGGCCGGGCTGCCGCCGATGATACGGGTGCACGGGGACGTCAGGCGCATCAACGTGGAGGCGCTGGACCACAAGCAGGTCCACGCGATGATCTACGACATCATGAACGATGCCCAGCGCAAGCACTACGAGGAATTCCTCGAGGTGGACTTCTCGTTCGAGATCGAGGGGCTGGCACGCTTTCGGGTCAATGCCTTCAACCAGAACCGCGGCGCGGCAGCGGCGTTCCGGACCATTCCCTCCAAGATCCTGACGCTCGAGCAGCTCAACTGCCCGCCGATCTTTGCCGAACTGGCGCTCAAGCCGCGCGGTCTGGTGCTGGTGACGGGTCCGACCGGATCGGGCAAGTCAACCACGCTGGCGGCGATGGTCGACCACCTCAACGAGCGCTCCTACGGTCATGTGCTGACGATCGAGGACCCGATCGAGTTCGTGCATGAATCCAAGAAATGCATGGTCAACCAGCGCGAGGTCGGGCGCATGACGCTGTCGTTCGCCAGTGCGCTGCGCTCGGCGCTGCGCGAGGACCCGGACGCGATCCTGGTCGGCGAGATGCGCGACCTCGAGACGATCCGGCTCGCGATGACGGCGGCCGAGACCGGCCACCTGGTGTTCGGCACGCTGCACACTTCGTCGGCAGCCAAGACCATAGACCGCATCGTCGACGTCTTTCCCTCCGAGGAAAAGGACATGGTGCGGGCCATGCTGTCGGAGTCGCTGGTGGCGGTGATCTCGCAGACCCTGTGCAAGAACAAGGAAGGCAGCGGCCGCATTGCGGCGCACGAGATCATGCTCGGCACGCCGGCGGTGCGCAACCTGATCCGCGAGAACAAGGTAGCGCAGATGTATTCGGCAATCCAGATGGGCAACGGCTTTGGCATGCAGACGCTGGACCAGAGCCTGACCGATCTGGTCCGACGCAACCAGATTTCCAACGCCGAGGCGCGCAGCAAGTCCAAGATCCCGGAGAACTTCCCGGGTTGACCGGGTGGTTTCGCTAAAACTTTCCCGGCTGAGCCCGACAGGAGAACCCAGATGGAACGCGATCAAGCGAGCAAATTCGTCAACGACCTGCTCAAGCTGCTGATTGAGCGCAAGGGCAGCGACCTGTTCCTGACTGCCGATTTCCCGCCGGCGATCAAGGTTGACGGCCAGATCAGCAAGGTGTCGCCGCAGCCGCTGAGCAGCCAGCACACCCAGTCGCTGGCACGTGCGATCATGAACGACAAGCAGGCGGCCGAGTTCGAGCGCAGCCGGGAATGCAATTTCGCGATCGCGCCCGCCGGCATCGGGCGCTTTCGCGTCAACTGCTTCCTGCAGATGGGCAAGGTCGGCATCGTCATGCGCACGATCCCGGGCCAGATCCCGACCATAGACGGGCTTGGCCTGCCGCTGGTGCTCAAGAATGTCGCACTGGCCAAGCGCGGCATCTGCATCCTGGTCGGCGGCACCGGATCGGGCAAGTCGACCACGCTGGCGGCGATGGTGGACTGGCGCAACGAGAACACGCATGAGCATATCGTGACGGTGGAGGACCCGATCGAATTCGTGCACCAGCACAAGAACTGCATCATCACCCAGCGCGAGGTCGGGCTCGATACCGACAGCTGGGACAACGCGCTGAAGAACTCGCTGCGCCAGGCGCCCAATGTGATCCTGATGGGCGAGATCCGCGACCGCGAGACCATGGAGCACGCGATCGCGTTCGCCGAGACCGGACATCTGTGCATGGCGACGCTGCACGCCAACAGCGCCAACCAGGCGATGGAGCGCATCATCAACTTCTTCCCGCAGGAGCGCCACGCGCAGATGCTCAAGGATGTCTCGCTCAACATCAAGGGCATGATCGCGCAGCGCCTGATCCCGCGCCAGGACGGCAAGGGGCGTTATGCGGTGGTCGAGGTGCTGCTGCACAGCGGCCTGATCGCGGACCAGATCATGAAGGGCGAGATCAACGAGATCAAGGAAACCATGAAGAAGAGCCGCGAAGTCGGCATGCAGACCTTCGACCAGGCGCTGTTCGACGCCTTCGAGGCCCGGCTGATTTCCTACGAGGAGGCGGTGCGCAACGCCGACTCGCAAAACGACCTCAAGCTCAACATCAAGCTCAACAGCCAGCGTGCGCGCAGCGCCGATCTGTCGGCCGGCACCGAGCACCTGACCCTGGTCTGAGCCGCCGGCCTCGGAGGCGGTGCCGGTTCAGTGTTGTGGTGGGGTCGGGGATCGGGACCTAGCGCGCGGGCTGGGGTTGCAGGCGCTTGAGTTCGTCTTCGGTCAGGTAGTCGAAGATGCGCACGACGGCCTTGACGCCGCTGGTGGTGCGCGCGATCTCGGTCGCCAGATCAGCCTCGCGCTTGGTCACGCGGCCCATCAGGTAGACGGTGCCGCGTTCGGTCACGATCTTGAAGGCCTGGGACGAGAGTTCGTGGTTGTCGATGAAGCCGGCCTTGACGCGACCGCTCAGCACGAGGTCCGAGGTGCGCTGGCTCAGGGTCGGGCTGTCGATGATCGCGAGCTCGTTGACGACCGAGCGCACATTGTCGACGCCGGAGACGATCTGCTGCACGCGCTGGCGGTCGGCCTCGTTGGGCACTTCGCCGCTCAGCAGCACTTGGCGGTTGTAGCTCGTGACGTTGACGCGCACGCGGGTACCCACGGCTTCGGTGATGCGGTTGGAGGACTTGAGCTCGATCGCCTCGTCCTCGAGCTGGGCGCCCGAGCTGCGACGGTCGGCGGCGACCAGACCCGTGCCAACGGCGGCCCCGATCATCAGGGGTGCGCAGCCCGATACCAGGCCGCCGAGCGCGGCAGCCAGCAACAAGGCGGCGGTGCCGCGCAGCAGGGGACGGGTCAGTGTTTTCATTCGGCAAACTCCTCGGGAGCATCGTCGCCCAGCAACTGGACATCGACACCATCACAGATACAGTGCAGCACGACCTGGTGTGCCTCGTGGATGCGCGGCAGGCGTTCGCTCGGCACGCAGACCAGCACGTCGGTGTCCTTGAGCTGTTGGCCGAGCGCGCCGGCGCGGGCGCCGCACAGGGCGACCACGATCATCTCGCGCTCATGCGCGGCCTCGACTGCGCCCAGTATCTCGGGCGCCTGCGACAGGCTGGTGACGACCAGCAGGGTATCGCCCGGCTGACCGAGCGCCCGCACCTGACGGGCATAGACCGAGCGCGCATCGAAGGCGTTGTAGAGTCCGGTGAAGACAGCGGCATTGCTGCCCAGGGCCAGCGCGGCGAGTTCGGGCCGGTCGCGCTCGAAGCGGCCGACAAAGGCGCTCGCGAACGCCTCGACCAAGCCGACCGAAGCCCCATTGCCACAAGCCAGTATCTTGCCGCCGCCGGTGACCGAAGCCAGGATGGCGGTGAGTGCAGCCTCCACGGCTGGCGCCAGACTCTGGGCACATTGATACTGGATGTCGGCGCTGTCGATGAATTGCTGTTGGATGCGTTGCAAAACCATGGGGCGGATGATAAACCGGGCTGGGGCGGTGCAACGACCTAGCCGGCATCGAAAGCGCCACGCAGCCATTCGATCGCGGGCGGCTCGGGACCGTCGAGCCGGCCCTGCAGCAGCACCGCATCGAAACGGCAGGGCGGCAGGCTGGCGAGCCGGGCCAGGAAATGGCGCGCCGCGAACACGATGCGGCGCTGCTTGCTGGTCACGATGCTGGCGGCCGCGCCGCCCTGGGCCAGCGAACGGCGCTGGCGCACCTCGACGAATACCAGCGTGCCGTCGCGCTCGCGCATAATCAGATCGATCTCGCCGCCACCACGGCCTGGCGTCCTGAAATTGCGGCAGACCAGGCGCAAGCCCTGGCGCTGCAGATGGTCGAGCGCCAGCTGTTCGGCCCTGTCGCCTCTTGCCTTGCTGGTAGCGGCTGCACCTTCAATCTGGAACGTCATCTTGAACCCCTCCTTCCAGCCGGCGCTGGGCGCCGCGCAAGCGGCAGCCGGTGCGCAACATTATCCCGCCGGGGCGCTCTATGTGGTCGCCACCCCGATCGGCAATCTGGCCGACATCACGCTGCGCGCGCTGCACCTGCTCGGGCTGGTCGACGCGATCGCCTGCGAGGACACCCGCCACACCGCCAGCCTGCTGCAGGCCTACGGGCTGCATCGGCCCTTGCTCGCGCTGCATCAGCACAACGAGGCCGAGGCCGCGATCGGCGTGGTCGAGCGACTGCAGCGCGGCGAACGCATCGCCTATGTCAGCGACGCCGGCACGCCGGGCATCAGCGACCCGGGCGCCCGGCTCTGCGCGGCGGTGCAGGCCGCCGGGCTGCGCGCGATCCCGCTGCCGGGCGCCAGCAGCGTGACGACGCTGCTGAGCGTGGCCGGACTGGCCGCGACCGAGACCGACGCCGCTTTCGAGTTCACCGGCTTCCTGCCGACCAAGGGCTCGGCGCGCGCGCAGGCGCTGCGCCGGCTGGCCCAGCAGCCGCACGCCTGCGTGCTGCTCGAAGCGCCGCACCGAATCCAGACCCTGGCCAAGGATCTGATCGAGCTCGGCGAACGCCGGGTCACGCTGGGACGCGAGCTGACCAAGCAGTTCGAGCAGCTCGTCACGCTGCGTTGCGACGAACTGGCGGGCTGGCTGGCGGCCGATGCCATGCATGGCAAGGGCGAATTCGCGCTCGTGCTGCATCCGCTGGCGCGCGCCGCGGCGAACGAGGACGGCCCGGACGCCGAGGCGCTGCGCGTGCTCAAGCTGCTGCTGGCCGAGTTGCCGCTCAAGGGTGCAGCGCGGCTGGCGGCCGAGATCACGGGCGGCTCGAAGAATGCGCTCTATCAGGCCGGACTCGCGCTCAAGCCGACGGCGGACTGAGGCGCTGCGACGGCAGGTCGGCACAACAGCCGGCCGGGCCATGACAAACCTGTGTCGATTTGGCAACAGGCCAGCCGGCGCTTGATTTTTGTCAGCCTCTGACAGGCCGATTCGGGCATGATGAGATCGAATGATGCATTGCAGCAAAGCAGTGCCCTTCCCTCATCCAGACGGCCTTTCCCATGAGCATACGCCACCTCGATTCCCTGTTTTCCCCCCGCAGCGTCGCCGTCATCGGCGCCTCGGATCGCCTGCACAGCGTGGGCCACACGGTCTGGAGCAATCTGACTGCTGGCTACAAGGGCGAACTGCATGCAGTCAATATCGACCCGATGGCCCTGGGCGGCAAGCCCGTCTTTCCCGACCTGCAGGCGCTGGCGGCCCAGTGCGGCAAGGGCCCCGAACTGGCGGTGATCTGCACGCCGGCGACCGCCGTGCCGGGACTGATCGCCGAGCTCGGCGCCCTGGGCACGCGCGCCGCAGTGGTCATCTCGGCCGGACTGACGCCTACGCAGAAGCAGGCCATGCTGGAGGCCGCGCGGCCCTACACGCTGCGCATCCTGGGGCCCAACAGCATCGGCCTGCTGGTGCCGCACCTGGGCCTGAACGCCAGCTTTGCGCCGGCCGATGCGGCCCCGGGCCAGCTCGCCTTCGTCTCGCAGTCGGGCTCGATCATGTCGGGCATGCTGGACTGGGCCAACTCGCGCGGCATCGGCTTCTCGCATTTCCTCTCGCTCGGCGAACAGGCTGACGTCGATTTCGGCGACGTGCTGGATTTCCTGGCGAGCGACCCGCGCACACGCGCAATCCTGCTCTACATCGAGTCGATCGAGTCGGCGCGCAAGTTCATGTCGGCCGCGCGGGCGGCGGCGCGCAACAAGCCGGTGATCGTGATCAAGGCCGGCCAGTCCGTGCTGGGCCAGCAGGCCGCAGCCTCGCATACCGGGGCCATGGCCGGCTCGGACGCGGTGTTCGATGCCGCGATCTCGCGCGCCGGCATGTTGCGCGTGCACACCCTGCTGCAGCTGTTCTCGTCGGCCGAGCTGCTGGCGCGCTTTCGCGACAACCGCAGCGAGAAGCTGATCGTGCTGACCAACGGCGGCGGCGCTGGCGTGATCGCGGCCGATGCCGCGGCCAACGCGGGCATCGAGCTGGCCGAACTCGAGCCGGGCCTGGTCGAGCAGCTCGACGCCTTGCTGCCGGCCAACTGGTCGCATGGCAATCCGGTCGACATCGTCGGCGACGCACCGCCGCAGCGCTACCTCGATGCGCTGCAGCTGCTGCTCAAGCAGCGTGACAGCGCGGTGCTGTTCGTGCAGGCGCCGACCGCCATTGTCTCGAGCACCGAGATCGCCCAGACCCTGCTGCCGCTGGCCAGCCAGCGACCCTCGCGCGTGCTGGCCAGCTGGCTCGGCAGCGGCATGGTCAGCGAGGCCAGACGGCTGTGCCGCCAGGCCGGCATTCCCGACTACAACACGCCCGAGGAGGCGGTGCGCGCCTTCTCCTTCCTGCGCCAGTACCACCGCCACCAGGCCGAACTGATGGAGACGCCCAGCGCCGATCCGCTGGGCAGCAAACCCGATCTGGCACGGATGCGCGAGCTGGTCGACTTCGTGCTGGCCGACGACCGCGATGTCCTGACCGAGCCCGAATCGAAGGAGCTGCTGCGCCTGGCGGGCGTGCCGGTCACGCCCACGCGCGTGGTGCCACCCGAGCCCGAGGCTGCGGTCTATGCGGCCGAGACCGTGGGCTATCCGGTCGTGATCAAGATCCTGTCGCCCGACATCCTGCACAAGTCGGATGTCGGCGGCGTGCGGCTGAACCTGCACGGCGCCAGCGAAGTCATGGCCGCAGCGCAGGCCATGCTGCAGCGCGTCGCCGAGCGCCAGCCCGACGCGCGCATCGAAGGCTTCACGGTGCAGCCGATGGTGCAGCAATCGCACTCGCACGAGCTGATCGTGGGTGCGAGCGTGGACCCCCAGTTCGGCCCGGTGATCCTGTTCGGCGCTGGCGGCGTGTCGGTCGAGGTGGTGGCCGACCATGCGCTGGCGCTGCCGCCGCTCAATACCTCGCTGGCGCGCTCGCTGATCGGGCGCACCCGCATCGCCAAGCTGCTGCAGGGCTACCGCGAGGTGCCGGCGGCCGACCATGACGCGATCGTCCATGTGCTGCTGGCGGTGTCGCAGCTGCTGGCCGACATTCCCGAGATCGCTGAGCTCGACATCAACCCGCTGATGGTCAACCACGAGGGCGCGCTCGCGCTCGACGCGCGCGTGCGCCTGAGCCGGGCCAAGCCGGCGGGCGCTTCCAACTTCGCGATCCGGGCCTACCCGCGGCACCTGATCGAGACCCTGCCCTGGGAACAGGGCGGCACGCTGACGCTGCGGCCGATCCGACCCGAGGACGAGGCCAGGCACCTGGACTTCTTCCACAAGCTGGACCCGGAGGATGTGCGCATGCGCATGTTCAGCGCGCGGCGCAGCCTCGAACACACCGAACTCGCGCGCCTGACCCAGATCGACTACGAGCGCGAGATGGCCTTCCTGGCCACCATCACCAATGCCGAGGGCGTCGAGGAGACGATAGGCTCGGTGCGCGGCATCAGCGATCCGAACAACGACGAGGCCGAATTCGCCGTGATCGTGCGCTCGGACGTGAAGGGCCGGCACCTGGGCTGGATTCTGATGGACAAGCTGATCCGCTACCTGCGCGCCAATGGCACCCAGCGCGTGGTCGGCACGATCCTGAAGGAGAACGCCGGCATGCTGGACCTCGCGCGCAGCCTGGGCTTCGTGATCACGCGCCATCCGGAAGACCCCGACCTGCGCTGGGCCGAGCTGCCGCTGCAGGCCGAGAAGACGCCGAGCGCCTGAGGAGCGGCTGCCTTTCGTGGCTGGACGGTGGTCAAGAGGGCCGGCGGGCCAGGCTCGACCCGACTTCGGTCAGAAAGGCTACAGGTCCAGCCGGCATAATTTGCCCTTTGATCAGTCCCACCTTCTTGCAGGAACCTCCATGAGCAGCATACAAACCGTCGGCATCGTAGGTGCCGGCACCATGGGCAATGGCATCGCACAGGCCTGTGCCGTCAGCGGCATCCGCGCCGTGATGGTCGACATCAGCGAAGCCGCGGTGCAAAAAGGCCTCGCCGCCCTCCAGTCCAGCCTGGAGCGGCTGGTCAAGAAGGACAAGCTGAGCGCCGCCGACCGCGATGCCGCGCTGGCCCGCGTGCAGGGCACGACGGACTACGAGGCGCTCAAGAGCGCCGACCTCGTGATCGAGGCCGCAACCGAGAACCTCGAGCTCAAGATCAAGATCCTGCGCCAGCTCGACGGGCTGCTGCCGGCCGAGACCCTGATCGCGACCAACACCAGCTCGATCAGCATCACCCAGCTCGCGGCCGTGACCGCGCGCGCCGAACGCTTCATCGGCATGCATTTCTTCAACCCGGTGCCGCTGATGGCGCTGGTCGAGGTGATCCGCGGCCTGCAGACCAGCGACGCGACGCACGACGCGGTGCGCGAGCTGGCGCTGCGCCTGGGCAAGACCCCGGTCAGCGTGAGGAACGCGCCGGGCTTCGTGGTCAACCGCATCCTGGTGCCGATGATCAACGAGGCCTTCTTCGTGCTGGCCGAGGGCGTGGCTTCGGCCGAGGACATCGATGCCGGCATGAAGCTGGGCTGCAACCATCCGATCGGCCCGCTCGCGCTGGCCGACATGATCGGTCTGGACACCTGCCTGGCGATCATGAACGTCTACTTCGACGAGTTCAAGGACAGCAAGTACCGCGCGAGTCCGCTGCTGAAGGAAATGGTGGCGGCCGGTCGCCTGGGCCGCAAGAGCGGTCACGGCGTCTACGCCTACTGATGAGCGCCGACCCGCGCACCGAGGACCGGCTGGCCGAGCTCGAGATCAAGGTCAGCTTCGCTGACGACCTGCTCGACCGGCTCAACGAGCTGGTCTACCGGCAGCAGCGCCAGATCGAGCAGCTGCAACTCGAGCTCGCCGCGCTGCGCGGTCAGTGGAGCGACAACGCGACGCCGACCTTTCGCAGCCTGCGCGACGAGCTGCCACCCCACTATTGAATACCCGGCATGAGCCACTACACCGCCGCCCACCTGGGCGCATTGCCCATCACCGATCTGGCCTGCGCCCAGGCTGCGGTCACGATGGCGCGCACGCTCGCCAGCCGCTGCGGCGTCGAATTGCGCGAGCCGCCGCCCGAACCGACCAGCTGCTGCGGCCGCGGCTGCAACGGCTGCGTCTGGGAGGGCTATTTCACCGCCATGGCTTACTGGCGGGACGAAGCACTGCTGCAGATCAGCGACTAGCGCCCGGTAGCAGATCCCGATAGCAAATTTCAGCAGGCCTAGTACGAAAAGGCGGCTAGGATACCGCTTCAATGCGCAATCTGAATCTCTACCTCCTGACCATGCTCAGTGCGTTGGCAGGCCATCTGCCCGTCAGGCTGATCAGCCTGGTGCTGGCAGCCGGGCTGGGCTGGACGCTGGCGCAACCGGGGCTCGATCGTCTGCAGCTGCTGGCGCAGCAGCGCTATGGTCAGCCGGCCACCGAGACCGTGATCAGCTGGCGTCACATGCTCGAGGAGTCGCGCGCGCTGCCCGACGACGAGAAGCTCAAGGCAGTCAACCAATTCTTCAACCGCCGCATCCGTTTCAATGCCGACCAGGCGGTCTGGGGCATGCCCGACTACTGGGCCACACCGCTTGAATTCATTGGCCGGGCACAGGGCGACTGCGAGGATTTCGCGATCGCCAAGTACATTTCACTATTGATGTTGGGCGTACCCAACGACAAGCTGCGCCTGATCTACGTGCGGGCACGCTTTGGCGGCAGCTTGATCCTCAACACCGAGGCGCATATGGTGTTGGGTTATTACGTCGACCCGGCGGGCGATCCGATCATTCTCGACAGCCTGTTGAACTCGATCCGGCCGGCCGCCGCGCGCACCGACCTGACACCAATTTTCAGCTTCAATAGCCAGGGGCTCTGGGTGCCAGGTGCACCCAACCTGGGCGCAGACCCAACGGCCAGACTGTCGCGCTGGCGCGACGTGCTGGACCGGATCAAGATCGACGGCATACAGTTATGACAGCAGCAAGCAACGGAGAGGCCTCGATGTCACTCGTCAAACAACTCTGGTTGGCCATCACGCTGGTCATGTTATCGGCCTTTGGCATCAGCCTGGTGGTCAATGTCTATTCTTCGCGGCAATATCTGGAGCAGCAGCTGCAGATCAAGAACATCGACAACGCGACCTCGCTCGCGCTGTCGCTGAGCCAGATGGAAAAGGACCCGCCGACGCTCGAGCTGATGGTGTCGTCGCAGTTCGACATCGGTCACTACCGCTTCATCCGGATCGTTGCGCCGAGCGGCCAGACCCTGATCGAGAAGAACTACGAAGGCAAAGCGGTGGATGTGCCGCAATGGTTCGTCAACCTGATCCCGCTGCGGGTGCAGAATGGCCAGGCCCTGATCCAGGAAGGCTGGAAGCAGTACGGCACCCTGACGCTGGCCAGCCACGACCAATACGCCTACAAGAGCCTGTGGGACGGCACGCGCCAGCTGCTGATCTGGTTCCTGCTCGGCGGCCTGCTGACTGGCTTGCTCGGCATGACGCTGCTGCGCTTCATCACCCGGCCACTGCTCGACGTGGTGGCACAGGCACAGGCGCTGGCCGAGCGGCGCTTCAAGACCGTGAACGAACCGCGCACGCCCGAATTGCGCGCCGTCACGCGCGCCATGAACCATATGGTCGGCCTGCTGAAAACCATGTTCGCCGAGGAGGCGCAACGCCTCGAAACCCTGCGCGACCGGGTCAACCACGATGCGGTCACCGGGCTGGCGAATCGGGAATATTTCCTCTCGCAGCTGGGCGAAATCATGAGCGGCGAGCAGCATGGCTCCACCGGCAGCCTGGTCATCATCCGGCTCGATGACCTCAACAAACTCAATGACAAGCTGGGCCATCAGGGGGCCGACCGGCTGCTCAGGTCGCTCGGAGACCTGCTGCACGACGGTCAGCAGGATTACGCCGGCCGGCTCAAGGGCGGCGAATTCGCCGTGGTCTATCCGAGCCAGGATTCAGCCGCCCAGGCGGCCCAGACCCTGCACGCCAGGCTGCTGCAAGACTGGCTGCCGCAATGGCAGGCCAAATGCCCTGACCTGTTCCACCTGGTGGCGGTGCGCTATCAACGCCACCAGAGCCTGGGCGAACTGCTGGCCCAGGCCGACCAGGCCCTGGCACAGGCGCAAGCCAAGGGCCAGAACAACTGGCATGCCCCCGAGGAAGGCAGCAACAAGCTCACCATACCGGCCGAGCAATGGCGCTCGCTGCTGACGGATGCGATCCGGGTCGGGCGACTGAGCCTGGCCTGGTTCCCGGTCGTCAAGGGCGCGCAAGGCCAGTTGCTGCACCGCGAGGGCTCGCTGCGGTTGCAGACCGAAACGGCTGCCCCGCTGCTGACAGCCGGAGACTTTCTGCCGATGGCGGCCAAGCTCAAGCTGACCGCACCGATCGACCTCGAGGTCGTGCGGATGGCGCTCAACGGCCTGCGCGGGTCGAGCGGCGACATGGCGGTCAACCTGTCGTCCGAATCGATCACCGACTTCAGCTTCCGCAATCAGCTCGGCGAGTTGCTGCAGGCCCAGCCGGCGCTGCGGGTGCGACTGCTGTTCGAGGTGCCGGAATTCGGTGTCGCGCGCCATTTCGAGGCCTTCCAGGACCTGACGCAGCGGCTCAAGTCGCTGGGCTGCCGCGTCGGCATCAAGTATTTCGGCCAGAACTTCCTAGAGAGCGGCAAGCTCGCCAGCCTCGGACTCGACTACATCAAGGTCGACCCGGGCTATGTGCGCGGCATCGGCAGCCACAGCGGCAATCAGGAATTCCTGACCGGGCTCTGCACGATGGCGCATACGCTGGGCATGCTGGTGATTGCCGCCGGGGTCGAGCAGGGGCAGGACCTGGCGCTGCTGGAAAAACTCGGCTTCGACGGCATGACCGGCCCCGGAGTCAGGCGCACCGATCAGGTCTGAGTCAAGAAATCGCCGTGAAAGCCGATGGATAATCACAGAATAGCGTCAACTTGACGTGTTTCTGGAGTTTTTATGAGCTTTCCCGTGGATGTAGTGATCATGGCGGCCGGCAAGGGTACGCGCATGAAAAGCAAAAGCCCCAAGGTGCTGCAGCGCCTGGCGGGTCGGGCCCTGTCGGCCCATGTGATCGACTGCGCGACCCGGATCGAGGCACGCCAGGCGGTGGTGATCACCGGCCACGGCGCCGAACAGGTCGAGGCCGCCCTGGCACCGCTGGCCAGCGCACAGCTGGCGCTGAACTTCGTGCGCCAGGAGCCTCAGCTCGGCACCGGGCATGCGGTACAGCAGGCACTGCCGGTGCTGGCTGATGACGGCATCACGCTGGTGCTGTCGGGCGATGTGCCGCTGACCCGGCCCGAGACGCTGCAAGCGCTGCTGCAGGTCTGCGCTGGCGAGCATCTGGCGCTGCTGACGCTGGAGATGGCCGACCCGACCGGCTACGGCCGCATCGTGCGCAACGGGATCGGCGACGTGCAGGCCATCGTCGAGCACAAGGACGCGACGGATGAGCAGCACCGCATCACCGAGATCTACAGCGGCATCATGGCGGTGCCAACCCGGCTGCTGCGCGGCTGGCTGGCGCGACTCGACAACCGCAACGCCCAGAACGAGTACTACCTGACCGACATCGTGAAGTTCGCGGTGGCCGACGGCGCGCGCGTGCTCGGACACCGGATCAGCGACGCGGTGCAGGTCGCCGGCGTCAACAGCCCGGCCCAGCTGGCCGAGCTCGAGCGCGCCTACCAGCGCCGCTGCGCCGACGAGCTGATGGTCGCGGGCGTGCGCCTGGCCGACCCGGCGCGCTTCGACCTGCGCGGCGAGCTGGTCTGCGGCCAGGATGTCGAGATCGATGTCAACTGCATCTTCGAGGGTCGGGTCGAGCTCGGCGAAGGCGTGCGCATCGGCGCCAACTGCGTGATTGCCAACGCGACCCTCGGTGCCGGCGCGGTGATCCACCCGTTCACGCATATCGACGGCGAGAAGGCCGGCGTCAGCGTCGGCGCAGGTGCGCTGATCGGCCCGTTCGCGCGCCTGCGCCCCGGCGCGCAACTGGGACGCGAGGTGCATATCGGCAACTTCGTCGAGGTCAAGAACTCGGTCATGGCCGACGGCTCAAAGGCGAACCACCTGGCCTATCTGGGCGATGCCGATGTCGGCGAACGCGTCAACTACGGCGCCGGCAGCATCACGGCCAACTACGACGGCGCCTACAAGCACCGCACCGTGATCGAGGCCGACGTCCATGTCGGCAGCAACTGCGTACTGGTCGCGCCGGTCACGATCGGTGCGGGTGGCACGGTGGGCGGCGGTTCGACCGTGACCAAGGACACGCCGGCCGGCGCACTGACGGTGGCGCGCGGCAAGCAGCTCAGCGTCGCGAACTGGCAGCGCCCGAGCAAGCAAAAGGGCTGAAGCCCCGCTACAGCCTGGACTTCAGCCGCGCCATCGATCCGGCAGCGGCTGGGCCGGTTCGAACTTGGCGCGCTTGAGGCTGAAGAAGGCGCGCACATTGCGCACGTTCGCATCCTGGGTGAACAGGCGCTGGGCCAAGGCCTGGTAGCCCGGCATGTCGCACACCGCGACCACCAGCACGAAATCCGGCCCCGGGCTGACGCGCCAGCATTGCTGCACCGCCGCGTCGGCAACGGCGCGGGCCTCGAAAGCGTCGAGCTGCTCCTGGCCCTGGCGGTCCAGGCTGACCTCGACCAGCGCGGTCAGGCCGTGGCCCAGCACGACGGCCAGCCGGTCGGGCTGCAGCAGCGCGACCTGACGCTCGATCACCCCCAACTCGACCAGGCGCCGCACCCGGCGCAGGCTGGTCGCGGGCGAAATACCCAGGCTCTCGGCCAGGGCCTGATTCGAGCGCGAAGCATCGCGCTGCAGTTCGGCCAGCAGCCTGAGATCGAGCTGATCAAAAACAGATTCTTCCATTGCATGGACTCTATCAAAAGAATATTGCACTTGCGCAAAGGTAAGAAATAATCGATCAAATCTGCCAAATATTTGCATGCTTATTTCTCGCCCTTGCCGCTAGCATGATCGATTACTAAGTAATTTGAGGTCAAATATGTGTGGAATCGTCGGCGCAGTCTCTACGCGCAATATCGTCCCGGTGCTGGTCCAGGGTCTGCAGCGACTCGAATACCGAGGCTATGACTCCTGCGGCGTTGCGGTGCACCGTGGCGCCACGGTCGATGGCGCGCCAGCCGGCGCCCAGGCCGGTCTGGACCGCGCCCGCAGCACGGCTCGGGTGTCCGAACTGCAGCAGCAGGTCGATCAGGACCAGCTGGTCGCCGGCACCGGCATCGCACACACGCGCTGGGCCACTCACGGCGCCCCGGCGGTGCACAACGCCCATCCCCATTTCAGCCACGGCCCCGGTGCCCAGGCGCAACAGCGCCCGGCCCGCGTGGCGCTGGTGCACAACGGCATCATCGAGAACCATGACGAACTGCGCGCCGAGCTGCAGGCCCGTGGCTATGTCTTCGACAGCCAGACCGACACCGAGGTGATCGCGCATCTGGTCGACTCGCTGTACGAAGGCGACCTGTTCCAGGCCGTCAGCACCGCGACGGCCCGACTGCATGGCGCCTACGCGATCGCCGTCGTGCACAAGGACGAGCCGCACCGCGTGGTCGGCGCACGCGCCGGTTCGCCGCTGGTGCTGGGCGTGGGCCAGGGCGAATATTTCCTGGCCAGCGACGCGATGGCGCTGGCTGGCGTGACCGACCAGATCTGCTACCTGGCCGAAGGCGACATGGTCGACCTGCAGCTGGGCCGCTACTGGATCTTCGACCGTGCCGGCCAGGCACAGGACGCCAGCCAGCGTCCGGTCAAGACGGTGCAGGTCCACAGCGGCGCAGTCGAGCTCGGCCCCTACCGCCACTACATGCAGAAGGAAATCTTCGAGCAGCCGCGCGCGGTGGCCGACACGCTCGAAGGCATCGAGGGCATCGCCCCCGAGCTGTTCGACGGCCAGGGTGAACAGGCCGGCGCAGCCTGGCGCGTGTTCAAGGAGATCGACCGGGTGCTGATCCTGGCCTGCGGCACCAGCTACTACAGCGGCTGCACCGCCAAGTACTGGCTCGAGGAGATCGCGGGCATCCCGACCCAGGTCGAGATCGCGAGCGAATACCGCTACCGCACCAGCGTGCCCGATCCCAGGACCCTGGTCGTGACCATCAGCCAGAGCGGCGAGACTGCCGACACGCTGGCCGCGCTGCGCCATGCGCAGAGCCTGGGCATGACCCACACGTTGACGATCTGCAACGTCGCGACCAGCGCCATGGTGCGCGAGTGCGAGCTGGCCTACATCACGCGTGCCGGCGCCGAGATCGGCGTCGCCAGCACCAAGGCCTTCACGACCCAGCTCGCCGGCCTGTTCCTGCTGACGCTGGCGCTGGCCCAGGCCAAGGGCAAGCTGTCGGCCGAGGACGAGGCAAGGCACCTGAAGGACATGCGGCATCTGCCGGTCGCGCTGCAGTCGGTACTGGCGCTGGAGCCGCAGCTGATCCAGTGGGCCGAGGCCTTCGCGCAGAAGGAGAACGCGCTGTTCCTGGGCCGCGGCCTGCACTACCCGATCGCGCTCGAAGGGGCCTTGAAGCTCAAGGAGATCACCTACATCCACGCCGAGGCCTATGCGGCCGGCGAGCTCAAGCATGGTCCGCTGGCGCTGGTGACCAGCGCAATGCCGGTGGTGGTGGTGGCGCCCAACGATGCGCTGCTGGAAAAGCTCAAGAGCAATATGCAGGAAGTGCGCGCGCGCGGCGGCGTGCTGTATGTGCTGGCCGATGCCGACACCCAGATCCAGAGCAGCGAAGGCGTCAACGTGATCCGCATGCCCGAGCATTACGGCGTGCTGAGCCCGATCCTGCATGTGGTGCCGCTGCAGCTGCTGTCGTACCACACGGCACTGGCCAAGGGCACCGACGTCGACAAGCCGCGCAACCTGGCCAAGAGCGTGACGGTGGAGTGAGGGCGTTCGGGGCCGCTGACTGGCTTAGATTGACAATTGTTACTAAATTTTCGAAAAGTAAAGTCACTTTTGTAGAATCGGGACATGACCACCGACAAGAAGACCGACGCTCGCAAGCTTGACCATGCCACGCTCGAA
>Ga0208374_1000157_pt1 | contig 41502 bp, 48 predicted proteins | sample RifOxyC3_FD_184037 | JGI IMG/M metagenome (GOLD analysis project Ga0208374, IMG submission 184037) | Groundwater microbial communities from Rifle, Colorado - Rifle Oxygen_injection C3 (SPAdes) | ecosystem: Environmental > Aquatic > Deep subsurface > Groundwater | place: Rifle, Colorado, USA...
GGAGCTGTTGTTAGATTTCGATCTGATACTTCTGATCGATGTGATTGAACACTGGCCGAAGGAAGATTTTTATAAATTCATGGACAAGATCTCGCCAAATACCCGGGTGCTTGTTTCTACACCTCGCAAGCTATCGTTTTACAAAGAAAGATATTACGATACAGATCCGCACATCACACAATTCAGCGAGGGTGATTTTCATGATTATGTTGACAACTTGTCAAACGACAAGAGTTTAATTTATTTACTATAAAACCATGACTGTGCTAATCGTTCTAATTTATGCCATCTTGTTTGCCATGATGTTGCGTGGCATCGCTCCGGGCGATCGCTGTGAATGTGGCGGCAAGATTGTTTATTGGAGCTATACGAAGCGATATTGCGAACGATGTGGAAAAGTCTATAAATAAATATATGTTTAAAAAAATCAAAGAGTTCTTCAGGGAACTTTTCATGCCGATCGATAACAACAATCATTTCATGGGTGTTTCGCACGATAAAGCTCCGCAACAAAAAACAGTCATCACCGGAGGCCATGAGCGTGTCGGAGATTACTGCAATACCTGTGGACAACACATTCTCGATTGCCAATATCATCGATCAAGCTATAAATAAGCCTATGAAAAACGCAAAAATTCTAGTCGCAGTGCCATATCATAAAGCGAAGCTATACTGTATTTCTCAACTTTTGTCAAGAGCGGACGAATTAACCTATCAAAACAAGGAAGTTTTGATGCGTTTTGATCCTAGCGAATACGGATCAACCGATGCCGTTAAAAAGCAGCGAGAGTTCTTCCGGAATTTGGTCATAAACAGTCCAGATTTCACGCATTTATATTTTATGGGAGTTGATACCATTCCTCCCAAAGACGTGCTTGAGCGCCTTCTTAGCCACGAAAAAGCCATAGTGGGTGGCGTTTACTGGGGAAGGCATGGTGCTGAAAACGGAACTTCGCAAAATGCGGTTGCTTGGTTGCATGGAGTTGGTTTAGAACAACAGAAAGAGCTGTTTTTGTCAACGAACAGATTGATGCTGATCGATGGCATGGGCATGGATTGCGTGCTTATTCGCCGGGATGTTTTGGAAAAAATATCATGGCTCTCCTGGGTGCAGAATGATGATGACTATCCTTTATACGATAAAGCAAGCCAATATGGCCGGGAAAATGGCTTAGATTTCGGGTGTTATATCGACACAAATATCCAATGTCGCCACTATTTTGACAAAAATTCTTATACCTATTTAGCTTCAGTTTGTCAAGAATAATAAAATATGCTATTATTAAAATAACAAAATATGTCGCTTGAAATTTCAGACAAGAACAAAGATCAAATAATCACTTGGAGGAGATTAAAAACCTATAAAGGTTTCCAACTAATTGTCAATGAGCTTGATGAAACCATCAAGGAAGCCGAACGAGTGATTTTCGCTACCGGAGCAGATCACAAGCCGATGTATTCCGATCGGGATATGGCTATTGTCAAAAGGGATAATGCCATGAGGATCAAGGATCTGCCGGACAGAATGATCGAACTTCTTGGAGGCACAGGACAAACCACTCCGGAAAACCCCGATGCCTATCAGGAAGTTGAAGATATCAATGACGAATTATTCGATGATGATTTTTAATAAATTAAATACGCAGTGAAAGCTGCATATAACTTTCAAAAATATGCCAGACCTAAACAATGTTCTGAATAACAACGCTGTTAATACAGAGTTGGAAAAACAAGTTGATGACTTATCCAAACCAGGCAACGAAGATGCTTTGAATAAGGCATTAACAGATGATTTAAAGCAGTCCGGTGATCCTGCAAATAATGATCCCATCCCTGCCGATGATCCAAAAGATGAAGATCTAGAGGACAAAGGCGATGATCCTTTAAAAAAGGATACCGATCCCGATAAAGATGTTAAGAAATCGAAAGCGGACAAGGTCAAAGAAATTTTGGCAGAGCGCAATGAGGCTCGAGATAAGGCTGCACAAGCCGAACTCGATAATCAGGCTCTTTCAAAACAGATTGCTGACCTCAATGCCAAAATCGATAAATTAGCATCCGGTAACAAAGGGGATGGAGATGATCTGTCAAAAGATCAAGATCCGTCTGCGGACAATAAACCTCTCACTCGTGCGGAGTTAGATAAATACTTTGCGGAGCGTGAGGCCAAAGCCAATGAGGCTGCGGTTGCTGAAAAATCCAATGTTATTGAAGTTGAAGCATTAGATAAGGGTAAATTCCCTCATGCGCTCGAACATAAAGACACTATTGCGAAAGCAATGGATCGCTTTAAAATGAGCGCTGATCAGGCTTACGCCTATCTAAAAGGTCAGGAGATAATCCCGACTGATAATGCTTCTAGTAATTCAAATGCGAACAAACTTAATACCGGTGATCAACCTAAGAATAACTTGATCAGAGATAGGAAGCCAGAGGATATGACCACTGCCGAACAGGAGGCTTATCTTCGTAAAGAGCAGGCCGCCGGTAGAATAACGCTCTAGCCTTTTATCAAAGCAAGTTACCTTAGTTAGTTTTATTATTAATTATACCGACTTGCTTTTTTGATACCAAATTAGCAAAGGTTTTCAAATAAAATGGCTGCTGTAACACGCAACGATTTAAACTCTGGAGTTTTACAAACTTGGCTTTCTCGTCAGGTTTTGGAAAACTTCGAGCCAAATCTATATTTCTTCAAGGCTGGAAGAAAGCCTGATACCCCATCAGGTTATAACACTATTGGTTGGGCAAAGTTTACCCAGTTATTGAGTTCTGCTGTAACGACTGGATCAACTTCAACCGATGGTGTTACGCCGGATGACACTGCTTTTAATGCAACTGTCATCACTGCTACACCTGTTCAATACAGGATCGTAGTAACCCTTTCCGATATGTTGATTGAATTGAATGTCATCAACTTTCTGAAAGGCGCAGCGATCGAAGTTGGCGCTGCGATGGCCAGAAAGATCGATAGCGTTGTCCAAACGACTATCATGGCAGGCGATAATGTAATTTATGCCGGTGGAAAATCCGCAAGAACTGCCCTTGCTGCAACTGATGTTTTGACTGCTTCTCTTTTGAACAGGGCATCAGCTAAGTTGGAGAGCCTTTATGCTCCTAAGATCGATGGTTTCTATGTTTGCTACATTCATTCTTATCAGCTCTATGATTTGAGAAATGAGAGCGGCGTAGGCAACTGGTTGGAAGTTAATAAATACGCTCGCCCGGAAATGATCTTCAAAGGCGAGATCGGAATGTTGAATGGCGTTCGAGTGATCCTCGCTCCGTTCATCCAAACATTCACATCCACTGTAACTGTTTACCCGGCCTTAGTTTTGGGCGCAGGTGCTTATGGTGTCGCAGAGTTCCAAACTTTGAGAACTTATGTTACACCGGCAGTTTCATCGGATAGCGATCCTTTGGCACAAAGACGGAAGGTCGGTGCTAAGTTGGCTTTCGCTACGAAGATCTTGCAGCAAAATGCAATGATCCGTATTGAAACCGGAGCAACCTCAATCTAAACGCAGAGGCCGCCTCTTAATTGAGGCGGCCTTAGGTTTACATTAAGCGCTCAAAAATATGACTGTTCAACAAATAATAAACTTAGCCTTGTCAAATACTCATACAAAATCAACGCAAATAACATCTGCTAATCAGTTGTTGTTTTTTAATTTGGCTAGGCATGATGTCGCTTCCACTATCCGCAAGGAAGTAAACGAGGATTATTTTTATCAGATTTGGGAGATCGATGCGCAAGACAATACCAATGCCGCTCGTGCGAATGGCGAATATATTTTCCCACAAGCTACATCAGTCGCAGCCGGAATGAGTAAATTGATCAGGCTGTTGATCAAACCATATTCAACTGATACTTATCACATACCTGCCCGGGAAGTTAATCTCCGGGATATTCTCAAAGAACATGATTGGTCATGGTATATGGTCAATCAGCCAAAATCAGATCCGATTTATTATATTTCCGATGAGAGCATTTTTGTCGCTCCGGAATTTAAAGCAGCTGATTTGCCTGATACTCCGGCCGGGAATAAACAGATCAAGCTCTATGGCGTGGCCACAATCGTAGATTTAGCGGTTTCTGATGTAGAGGCAACCATTTTAATACCTGTTGCCCATCACGATGTTATCGCTCTCGGAATGGAAAAATATATTTATAAAGCCAGATCAAAAAAGAAGGAAGCATTTGATAGCATGGCAGATTATAACGCAGCCAAACAGGACATGATTGACGATCTAACTAACCGTGATGACAGCTTCATGCAAGCCGGAATACCGAACGATACCGCATTGCAGTATGGCGATGGAGTAATTAACTAATTTTTAAAAATATGCCTGATACTTGGAGCGAGAGAACAAAACCATCGGGAGTTGACAGCCATCTTCTCAAAGAAGATACTGATTTTTTGCTCTTGGAAACCGGTGATAAAATAATCCTCTCTCGTGGCGAGGAATGGTCAACAAGGGTAAAACCATCTTAATATGAAATTATCAATTTTTACGCCAACGCATAATCCTAAGTTTATAAACGAGCTTTGGGATACGATCAAGAAGCAAACATTTCAAGACTTTGAATGGGTTATTGTTACGAACAATGGTGCTAAGGTAAATATCGATGACAAGCGAGTTCGCATCATTGATACTCCGTTCGGAGCAAAATCAGTCGGAGCTTTGAAAAAGTTTGCTTGTGAACAATGCACAGGAGATATTTTGGTGGAAGTTGATCATGACGATTTATTGGTTGAAACCTGCCTCGAGAAAGTTCGTGATAAATTCTTATCAGATCAGGAAATCGGCTTCGTATATTCTGCCAACGCAAAGCTCGGGTCTTTCACTCCTTATGGAGCTAATTACGGATGGAAGCATGGCAGTTACGATTTTAAAGGTCAAGCTCTTTTATATCCAGTTCCGTTCGAGCCGACAGCTCACAGCTTTTCATTCATCTGGTTTGCGCCCGATCATGTCAGAGCTTGGAGAGCCGATGTTTATAAAAAAATCGGTGGCCATAATCCGGACTTCGAGATCCTCGATGATCAAGAACTTTTGATCAGGACATATTTGAAAACAAAAATCGGATTTATAAACGAAGTTCTATATATCTATCGCATTACTGGCGACAATACTTGGATCGAGCGCAACGCTAAAATCCAAACCGGAACCGTTGAACTTTATAACAAATACGCCTATCAACTGGCAGAACGCTGGGCTGACCTTGAAAATATCAAAAAAATAGACCTTGGAGGCGGTTTTAACTCCCCGGAGGGTTATTTATCCGTTGACCTCGAAAATGCCGATATAAAGGCAAATCTTAACGAGAAATGGCCATTTGAGGACAATTCCGTGGGTGTTATTCGCGCCCATGACATTTTTGAGCATTTATCCGACAAACAGCACGTCATGAGCGAGGCTTACCGGGTTTTGGCAGACGGTGGCTGGCTTCTTATTTCCGTGCCTTCAACTGACGGCCGGGGCGCTTTCCAAGATCCGACACATATTTCTTATTGGAATGAAAACTCATTTTGGTATTGGACGCGCAAGGAATTGGCGCAGTATATCCGGAATGACAAAATTAAATTTCAAGAATTTCGTTTGGAAACAATTTTCCCGACAGAATGGCATAAACAAAATAATATATCTTACGCAGTCGCGAATTTGGCCGCTATCAAAAGCGACAAACGGCGGCCGCATTTACAGTTAATATGAAGGATCTATATCAAACAAAATTCTATAAAATGTGGTCTAATATGAAAAACAGGTGTAATAATGAAAATTACCCGGATTTTCATAGATACGGTGGACGTGGAATATCATACGATAAAAAATGGGAAACCTTCGGAGGATTTTTTGACGATATGTATAGAAGTTATTTGTTGAATGTAAAAAATTTTGGTGAAAAAAACACAACACTTGATCGTAAAAATAATGATTTAGGATATAACAAACTGAATTGCCATTGGGCTACCGCAAAAGAGCAAGCGATAAACAGAAGGCATACGAGATTAGTTGAATATAACGGAATTAAGAAAACTCTTACGGACTGGGCTATCCAATTTAATATTAAAAGAAGTACTATTTATCAACGTTTCCATGCTTACAAGTGGCCAATTGATAAATGTTTAACCAAATAATCATATGGATCAAAAAATATCCGAACTCACCCAAGGAACGCCGCTTGATACCGACGTTATTCCTTACGTTGACGGCGTTTCTGGCGCAACAAAAAAAGCTCTCAAATCTGAATTAAAAGGTGCAACCGGTGCGCAGGGCGCAACCGGTGCGCAAGGAAATACCGGCGCACAGGGAGCGACTGGAAGTCAAGGAGCGCAGGGCAGCCAAGGCTCTCAAGGCGTTCAGGGCGTTGCCGGTGGAGCTATGAGTTGGCAAGGCGCTTACAGCGCAGGAACAGCATATGAAATTGACGATGCGGTTGTTGAAGATGGACAATCATATATTTGTATTCAAGCCGGAACTGGTCAAACGCCTTCAACCAGTCCTTTATACTGGACTTTATTTGCGCAAAAAGGCTCTCAAGGCGATCAAGGTACGCAGGGTAATCAAGGTGTTCAGGGCGCTGGCGAACAAGGAGCGCAAGGCGCACAGGGCGTTCAGGGAGCGACCGGCACACAAGGAAGCCAAGGTGAAACTGGCGCACAAGGATCACAAGGAAATCAAGGAACGCAGGGTGCAACCGGAAGTCAAGGAACACAAGGAGAAACCGGTGCGCAAGGCAGTCAAGGCAACCAAGGAACTCAAGGAAATCAGGGCGCACAAGGTGATCAAGGTGCGCAGGGTTCTTTAGTTGTAACAGCCGCGCCTGGTTCTGATCATACTGCAAGCGGATTAACAATATCGTTGACGGCCGCCGTTAATTTGGCTTTTGGCGATGTCGGCTATGTAAATACTGACGGCAAGGTAGCGTTAATAGATGCCGATGCAATCGCAAGCTCATCCGGAATTGTTATGTGTGTTGATAGTTCAATAAGTGCTGATGCTTCCGGCAATTTTATGCTCGTTGGCATAGCACGAGATGACACTTGGGCATGGACTGTCGGCGGTTTGATTTATGCGACTGTAACCGGAACTACCGGTAATACATTATCGCAAACAGCTCCCACAGGGACTGATGATGTTATCCAAATTATGGGAGTAGCAACACACGCAGACAGAATGTTTTTTAATCCACAACTTGTTCAAATAGAACATATTTAATTTAAAAATTTAATATGACATTACTTGAATTAAGAAATCTAGCAGATACAAAACTCGCTCAATTCTGGGATGTTTTAATTGTGAAACAAGAGCAATACTTAAAAAACAAAGGCAGGTATTGGCAAGGCGTTTTAACCCCAACAAACACTCCGACTGACGGAATTGAAGCAAGTTTTGACACAGCAAAAAAACCTTCGTATCAAACAGAAGATTGGAAATATCTTGAATTACCAGTCGACACAAAAATTCCTTTTCAGATTGCCGTTGACCAATATGTTTGCCCTGACGAAAACAAGGGGTTTCAAGCCACGATATTTGTGAATTATAATAATAAAATTTATTCCCGTTCCAAGGGACTAGGCAAGGAAGCAAAAGACAGGGATTATAATTGGACGGAAATAACAGAACAAAATGGCTAATACACATTCAATAGATTTAGAGAAAGACAGCTCGCAATATCTTTCCATTACGGACGCTGCACAAACTGGACTAGATATAACAGGAGATTTAACGATAGAATTTTGGTGTAAACCAGAAACGCTGGTATACAATCACGGTGTTGTTGCAAAAGGTGGTATTACTAATCCAGCGTTTTTTGCATTTATATCTGGTTCAGGCGGAACAGGAACGCTTAATTTGTATGTTTATGACAGTTCTGGAAATACCACAAGATATTCAACGAACGCTGGTGTGGCAATCACTGGTTCCTGGCAACATTATGCGATTGTTTTTACGGCAGCAAGCCATACAATACAATTTTATAAAGATGGAAGTCCTATAACTAGCAATATGAATGCCGAAGCAGCAACATCTATTAGGGATAATAATCAGCCATTTTTAATTGGTTATGCTGATAATGTGGGTTATTTTGACGGGCTTATTGATGAAGTTAGAATTTGGAATGATGTTAGAACAAGCGGTGAAATATCTTCAAACTATAATAAAGAATTAGTAGGAAATGAGGCAAATTTAGCAGCTTATTGGAAGTTAAATAATTCTTTACTGGATGAAACTTCAAATAATAATGATTTGACAAATAATAATTCGGCTGCGTTTTCTACGGATGTTCCTACTTTTATTGTTTCATCTATAAAAAAAGTAGCAGGTGTCGCATACGCAAGCATAAAGAAAATCGGCGGTGTTGCAATCGCAAGTGTTAAAAAAGTTGCAGGAGTATCTTAATTATTAAAAATAACTATGGAAAAAATAAAAAAATTCCTAGACACAAAACTAGGCCAACAAATTTACAGTTTTGTTAAAACCTACATCACTGTTTTTTTGGGCATCTATTTGACATTACAGGCAGTGATGGCTGATCCGAATATATCCGCAATGCAGGACATAAACCTGATCGATGTTAATATCATCGCTCTAAGCGCAAAAGGAGCGTTCATTTCTATATTGAGAAATGTTTATAAACTGCTAACCGAAAAAGATGCTGTTTAAAATTTTCAAACTTTTAATAATTTACATACCGGCAGCCCTTTTTTGGAGTTTGTTTTTTTGGGCAATAAAGTCGGTTTATTTTTAAAAACATATGGTTGAAATAATCGCAAGCATACAGCCGATCATCTCATTGATAATTTCGCTAGCAACGCTGATCGGAATATTCTTTGCTGTATATAAGTTTTCAAAAGATCCGGACATAAAAAACAGCGAGGCAATCAGCCTGATCCAACAGCGATGCTCGTTGTTGCATGGAACGATCGATGAAGATATATCGCTGATCAAGAACAATCACTTGAAGCACATCGAAGATGATTTGAAAAAACAATCTGAAAATATAACAAAGATATTTACAATACTTGAAGAAAGGCTACCACGAAAATAAATGTTCTTTAAAAGGAGGAATTATGGACACAGCTTATTGCCCGGAATGTGGAATAAAAATTTACGGAAGAAATGGTGGATTTACCTGTCCAATTCATGGGTATTATAAACATGACTGGGTAACCGGTGAATTAAAAAAAGAATGCAGATGTGATGAGTGTTGCCACGCAAAAGAAAGGGGTAAATATTATGACCAGAAGCGAGCGCAAACAAGCACGGAAGCAGAAACAAACAACAAAATTCCGGATCACGCCGGAAATGGACAAAAATCTTTGGGAAATTGCCCGGATAATGACGCACTTACCTAGCGACAAAAGTAAATACGGCGATATCCTCGAATGCGGAACTGGGTGCTACGATTATGTTGGCGGCAAATCCTATTGCATGGGTTGTCATTACAACAGAGGAAATCGTGGCTGTCATAAAATGCAAATTTATCGGAAAAAGGAGATTGAAAATGGTTAAGCAATGTCCAGTTTGTAAAAGCGTAATGTATTGGGATATGCCAAGCGAAGGCGTTTTCCTAAAATGTTCAAACCCGGGGTGCAATTTCAAAATTATAAATTTGGAAAAAAACAAAGAGATCAAGGAGGAAGAACACTATCAATCCGGACACGCTTAAAAAACTACGGGCTGATTACAATCAGCCCAAATTTTAAAATAACAAGCAATATATGAAAAATCCAACATTCGTCTGCTTGCACCATACAGCAGTTTCTTACGACAAAAACAAGGATCAGTTTTCAGCTAACAATTTATATCACAAGTCGCAATGGAATTTCAAAAGCTCTCTCGGATATTATCTCGGTTATAATTACGAGATCGCTAAAAACGGAGATGTAAAACAGGCTCGTGAAGATGGCGAGGCAACCGCAGCTTGTTATCAGGAAAACATGAATGATGGTCGCTGCATCCACATCGCACTTGACGGAAATTTTGATACGGAAAAGCCGCAGGCAAATCAGATCTATGCGTTGCGAGATCTTGTCAGAAAATTAGTCAAAGAGCATGGAATAAAAAAGGAAAACATCGTATTTCATAATCACTATGCTCCAAAAAGTTGCCCGGGAAATAATTTAGATCTTAATTTTGTGAGATCATTCGCCTATCCGGATGCGGTTGTTCCGGAAGGATCAACTCCGGATACTTCTTCAGTAAAGGATCAGATTATAAAGTTATTGCAGAACGCCATTGAATTATTAAACAAATTATAATATATGCCACAACTAGACTGGACACAATCAGCCTTTTACGGAGGCTTTTCAAACGATAAATTAATCGGAATAAAAAACAGCTTTCGCTATGCCAAAGGAGTTGAGATCAGGAAAAATCCCGGATCTTTGACTTTGGCTTTTAAGCCGGAAGCGCAAACCATCGCTGTTACCGGCAAAGTCAGGAAGATGGTTACAATCCAATCAACCGGCGACATTATCGCTTTCTGTTCAGATGGCAAGATCTTCCGCAACGCAACCGGTGCAGGCACATGGGCGCTCGTATATACTGATACCGGTGGCGATAACATCATGAATGCCATCGAATACAATGCTTATCTTTATTGGTTTACTTTTAACAAAGTTCATCGGATTGCGATCGCCAACATTGATGCCAGTTGGAGCGGAGATGTAACGGAAGATTACAAAGCGTTCACCAACGGAAACACAAACTCTCATCCGGCCATAGAATTTGCCAACAAGCTGTATATCGGAGATGGAAAAAACTTGGCTGAACTTGACAGCCTTGGAACTTTCACCGGCGACAAACTCGCAATCTTTGGAGATGAAGAAATCAGATCGATCACAACTGATGGCACTTGGATAATTTCATATTCTCGCCGATCAAACAAGATTGACTTCGGGCAAAAATATTTCTGGAACGGAACTTCAGCCACTTGGCAGGAGCGCAAGCCGATTAACCAGATGATCCACTGCGCAATCGAAGCCAATGATGGAGATTATGTTGTTGCCGGTCAGAAGCCATATTTATATCTTTCTAAAGGAATAACATTTCAAAAACTAAAAAGACTTCCGCTTGTTACCGGATCACAAAAAATCACACTTTCATCGAACGCTTTGGCCTACACCACAGACGATATCTTGGCCATCGGGATTGCGGAAAGTGGCACTGCCGACATTGGCCGAGGTGTTTGGACTTATGGCCGAGAGGATAACAATTATCCGGATAGCTTGAACTTTGATTATCCGACATCGAATGATACAACCACAGATATTGTCGATTGCGTTCATCTATCGAACGGAGAGCTTTATTTTTCATGGCACAAAGTCGGGGATACTTATGGTATAGACAAAGTAAACCGGGCTAAATATGCAACCACCGGATCTCTCCATAGCCGGGTATTCTATGCCGATAAAGCAAAGAAGGAAAAAGAGATTGAGGAAATGTCTGCCGCTTTCAATGCTTTGGCCACCGGTGAAAAAATAGAGATTTATTTGAGAAAGGATCTCGCTACTTCATGGCCTGCTACCGCAGAAATAACTGTTGACTACAACAATGACGAGGATGATCGCAGCATATACCATAAGGAGCAAAGCGAGGCTTTAAACATAGGTAATTTCAATTTCTTAGAAACAAAAATTGTTTTGACAGCCGGAACTAGTCAAGCGACAACGCCGGAGCTTACGGAGTTGTCAATGGTTGTCGATAATGAAATTGAACTAAGTGATGTATGAGTGATAAAATAAAAATAATAGAGCTTGTCAGCATAGAGTATGTTCCGGTAGAAATTGACAGCATACCGGGAATTTCCGATCTGGCACTTGATTATACTTCATCGATCGGAGGAGCAACAAAACCGGAAGAAGGCGCTGATGTAACTGCCGACAATGTTGCCGCCGGAATTACCGGTCAGGGAAATCTGGCTACGCTTAATCAGGTTGATACCGCTCAAATAGTGGCTAATGCGGTTACGAAGGCAAAGATGGCTCTCCTAAGTGTTGATGCCGATATTATCGCCGCTAGTGCCATAACAGAGAACAAGCTATACACCGGAGCGGTTACAGCCGACAAAATATCATCGAATGCGGTTACTAGCGCAAAAATAAATGCCGGTGCGGTGATCGCCGGGAAAATAGCAGCCAATGCGGTTACGGCCACAGAAATAAATGTTTCAACACTATCTGCCATTTCGGCAAATTGCGGAACGCTAACCTCCGGAACAATTACCGGTTTAACAATTCAAACAAGCGGCAGCGCCAACACAGGAGTTAAAATGTCATCCGATTTGGGAGGCCTCGTGGTTTATGGCCAAACACTATCAGTCAGAAGCACAGGTGGCTCTTTAATCGGATCTCTTGGCAATACATATTCAGGATTTGCTATAATAACAGGATCAGGCCTTGATATATTATTTGACAGCGGTGGATCTGTTATCTCTTATGATAATTTCCTTCCTGCGGAAACAAATGTCGTAAATATCGGATCAAGCTCAAAGCGTTGGGGAAATATTTATACAAGCAATGTTGATTTTGCTTCTGGAGTATATATTAATTATAGTGGTGGATATATCCAAAGCAATGGTCAATTCAGAGTTGTTGGATCAATCAGTTTAACTGGCAATTTAGTATTTGAAAATGCCGCAAGCATAACGATCAATGGGCGTGCGTATTACCAAACTACCGGCGCATACGATGCCTCAAAATATTATTTACGAAGTTAATTAAAATTATGTCTGAAGAAAAAGATTTAAAAAACGAGCAAAAAGAAAAGCCTGCGACAAGGCAGATCATCATCGAAACCAATGGCAACGAAATAAAGATCATCAAGGCTGAAGCTGCCGGGAAGATCGAACTCATTGCTATTCTCGAAAGTGTCGTCAACCATTTTAAACAAAATTAATAACAATAAAAATATGGCTTTAACAGATTTACAAATTAAACAACTTGATGTGGCCAATCAGAGAGTTGAAGCAGCAAAAACAGCCGGAGCTGATCTATCTAGCTATGCTACTGATATGAAAAATATTGAGTATGCAAAAACTAAGGGCTATGCTCCGACATCTGTTAATGCCGCTACGCCGACATCAAATCCAACAGTAACTCCGGCTCAACCGGATAATAATCAACCGGCCGGATCTCCGGCTTCTCCCGATGCGAACAAGGCTGCTTCAGCTCCGGAAGTAAAGCCGACAGATAATGCGAAGGTCTTAAACGACACGCAAAATACCGCAGCAGGCATTGATACGCTTATTGCATCCGGTCGTGTTTTTAATGAGGTTGATGCCAAAAATTACGCCTATTCAAAAGGTGAAACCAACTATCAGCAATATATTGGTGGCAGCGGTGGTCAAGCAAACCCTCTTTATATCGGCAATACCAACTGGGCAAATTTACAAAAACAATATACTCCATATCAATTACAGCAAGCGACAACACGCACAAAAGATGGAATATATTGGCGCTCCGATGTCAATATCGGCGATTTTTCCCGATCAGATCCGGCAGATCTTGCCAACTCGGACAGCAACATAATTTCCGACATTATCACCAGCGCAAAAGATGATGCGGATAAGGTTTTTGGAGGAGATGATAAATATTCAGGCAAGCCAGATTTATCAGCCGATGTCGATGAAAACAACGACAACCTCATGAAGATGCTGCAAACTCAATACGGCAGCAGTGCAGAAAGCCTATATAATGAGCTTTTCAAAACTCCCGAAATGGAAGAAGCGCAAACAAAGGTTACGGATCTTGTTGCGGAGCTAGATGAATATGATCAACAGCTAGAGGAATTAAAAGGCGATATCCGCAAAGAAGTTGAAGGAGAAGCAAGCGATAGCTATATCACAGCGCTCGCAACTATTCGTGGTGAAAATATATTGAAAATGAAGCGGTCAACTCAAAGAGAGTATGACACAGCTTTGTCGCAGCTTAACAGCTTGAAAGAAGAAGCGACAAACCTATTGAATGTCAGAGTTAAGGATGCCGACACTCGCTATACTCGCATGTTTTCGATGCTTCAGCTTCAGCTTCAGCAGGAAGGAAATGAGTTCAATCAACAGATTGCTTTAGTAAACGCATCGATGAGCATCCCGGAAGGTAGATCAGTCCAGATCGGCGATTATACTGTTAAAGGCATGAAGGAAAATGATAATCTGAATATCGTTTCAATTACTGATGCCGATCGTAATATGTATGTCGTTGGCGTTGATAAGAAAACCGGTGAAGAAAAATACCGCACTTTCTTGGGTAAGGCAGCCGCTTCCGGATCTACCACAAACAACACATTCCAATACAAATATGCCGAAGAAGTTGCTGAAACAAAACTCGAGCAGCTTCAAAAGGTCAACACCGGGTTGGCTAAACCGACAAGCGAAGATGGTGCGATCAGGACTGATGTGGATGAAAACAACGATACATTCTACTACGATGCTTACAAATATGAGCAGGCTGTTGCAAATGATACAGCATCGAAGGGATTGGGTGATCTGTTTGGATTGAATAACCCGGACAAACTTGATTACCTGCTCTACTATGCTAAATAATAATAAATAAAAATATGCCCGATATAATCAAATTCTTAGATGACTTTAAGGATGAAACCTTGATACCTTTGCTTGGTGCAATAAAAACGACAGCTAACCAATATGCCAACGCTGCAAATCAACCTATTGAAGCTATAAAAAAGGGTTATGACGTTTTAGTGCAGCCGACAGTTGATGCGGTAAATAAAAATGCAATATTGCCTGCGACTGAATATCTAAACAAGGTTGATGATGCAGCTGAAGGAAAAGTGAAAGACGATACCGGCCAGATCGTTTTGGTTGAAGATCTCCCAAAAGTTCAGCAGGCCGCCGGTGCTGCTTTTCATGTTTTTAATCAGGTCGGGCAAGGCGTTCTCGCTACAATCGAAGGCATGGCCAGAGGCTTTGAGTGGCTTGGCGTTGACAGTGCAAAACCGGTTGCCGATAAACTTCAAATTTGGCAAAAATCCGCTGCCATAGAAAATCCTAATTTTGCCGACAGTTTAGCGCAAGGACTGGGGTCGGCGGCAACATTCTTTTTGCCGGGCGTTGGCATCGGCAAAGGCGTTGGTTTTTTCTCAAGATTTTCCCCTCGTGTCGCAATGCTACTTGGTGGATCTGTTTCAACAGCGCTTGAAGCCTTGACTGAAGCCGGAAGCGTTTATCAGGATGCGCTAGACAGCGGATCGACTAAAGATCAGGCAAGCAAAAAAGCTACGATCGATTTTTGGGCAAATGCAGTTTTGATCGGAATAACAAACCACTTGGGAATTTTCAATACCGATGTTGGAGGACTAAAGAAAATATTATTATCAGCTCCGCTCGAAGGCTTACAGGAATTTGGCCAACAGGTCATATCAAATGTTTCTCTTGGCCGCCAATGGGATCAAGGCGCTTATGAAGCCGGTGCAATTGGAACTATTCTCGGCGGCCTACTTGGAACTGCCGATTTTGAAACTAAGTTACCAACTCCCGGAGAAATAGATCAAAAGAAAAAAGAGATCATGAAAAAAACCGGTCTGAATGAAACCGAAGCCGGTAAGCTGATGGATTATGTGAACAGATTAACAAACGAGGAAAGCAAAACTGAAAAGCCGGATATTTTCAATCAGGCAGTTGAAGAAGTTCGCATTGAGAATGGAGAAATACAACAAGCCGTAAATCAGGCGATCAAGAGCGCCGGTGTTAAGATAGAAGTTCCGGCATCAAAGTTGCAAACAGAACAGCCTGCCGCAACAGAAATTTACAGCGTTTCAACGAAAACCGGTGATAACATTTTTACAAACAATGCTCGCCTGGCGCAACAGGCTAATCCTAATTTTATAACCCTAAACACATCGGATTTGAACATCAGGACTTTTCGGACAGAGCAAGAGATCCGAGATTATGTAACTTCTCAAAATACTACAACTCTCAAAGAGGCGTTGATCAACGAAGGAAAATATGATGCTTATGCGATAGTTGATAGCAAAACCGGCAATGTCGCATATGAGGTTGTCGATACCGGGAAACTGGCAGACACCCTAGCATCAAAGCAATTTATTTCAAACAAGGAAGCAGAACAGAGCTTCCAGTCTTTTCGTTTTGTCAGAGATCTTGGGCTTCCGGTGCAATTCCAGAAAAACATTTTAACCTCAAAAGGCAAAGATGCTCTTGGCAAATATTCAAACACAATTACAGAGTTTATCAATAATCCTGCTAAGTCAACGCCATCTCTTGAAGCAGTCCATGCTTATCTCGATCTGATGGTTAATTCAAAAGAGAAACAGGATATTTTAAATGAGGTCAAGCGCCGCTACAAAGGCAAGAAGCTAGACGACATCAGCGCCGAAGAACAGTTGGCCAATGACTTCATAAAATACATACAGGCCAAACAAAACGATGCCAAAGCAAAGGCGGCCTCCTCAAAGCTACAAAGGTTATTCGATTGGATGATGGAACAATTCAGCAAAGTTGTGAAAGGATCTGACAAGATTAATAAATTCTATTCCGATGTTATTTCAAAGAAGCCGAATATAAAGCAAAGGCTCGATGTCGCAAGCCGCATACGCCGGGCAATGACTGATTTCAGCTCCGTTCAAGAGGAATATTATCAAAAGCCACAGGAGCTAACCACAAAATTCTTGGAGCATCCCGAAGTAAAAAACCGGGACAAGGCAAGCTATTCATTTTTGAAAAACTTATTGAAGTCAAAGTCGCTGCCGCTCAAAGAAGCAGAAAGGGTTTTGATTGATGATGTTTTGGACACTCAATTCAAAGATCAAAAAAATATCATTATGGTTGATCTTATAAAGGCAATTCAGTCAGAGTTGCTTCCGCTTGAGATCATAGAAAGCGACAGTTATGCCAATTATGGCCTTAGCAATATTGAAAGAAGCGAAGATGACCAAAGAGCTGTAACTTATATTTTAAATTCTCCATTCGAGCATGGTGTTACCGGCCATTTCTCCGGCGACTTTGAAAAAAGAATATTCCCGGAGAAGGTTGAAATAAAACAAATCCCCACAACAGAAAAATGGGCTGTTATTCGGAAGGGCGTTGATTTAACAGAAGAAAATATATCAGATAATATATTCCATGTTTCTCCGGACAAAGCCGGTGCTGAAGATTGGCTTAACCAAAGACTGTTAAAACAAAAAACGCAAGAAACTGGAACAATAGATGTTTCAAAAAAAGGACTGTTTTCTCACTTCAGATCATTGGGAGAATACATTATGGAAATTCAATCTGATACTTTCCAAAATTTAGAGAGAGTTGAAAGAGGAAATGTCGAAAAGTATTTTGATCTTATTACTCCGGAAGAAGCTAGAAAAAAATTTGAAAATGGTGAGGAGGTTTTTGGCATAGACAGCGGTGGAGGAGAAGGAACGATATTCAGCAAAGAACGCCTTGAACGAGCGATAGAAACTGGTGAGCGTTTTGGTATTGAAAAGGCAGAGCCTCTTTTGCCGAAAGAAGAAAAGCAATTTTTTTCTTATAAAAATGTCTGGCACGAACGCACGATTAGGGAAGCCATCCGCATCAAAGCAATGGAGGGATTTGATCAGGTTTATTTTCCTAAGCCTTATACCGTTGCAAAGATCGAAGGATATTTAAGCGAAGATGGGCAGATCCCTGAAGGAACGGAAGTTGGAGAAACATTCGATTATGCAGGTGATGACTACATATTATTGACAAACGAATATGACGAGGCCGGGAAGGCTACTCGTGAAAGCGATGTGCGTGTTACCGCTTCTTATAAACAATTAAGGCAGAAAGATATTGATAGCAAAAAAGACGACATATTAAGCGACCTTGAAAGCAACGAATACGAAATTGGAAAATTTTCAGAATTTACCAGAGAGCAGTTGGAAGAAATGCAGACCGAAGATGAAATCCGCTTTGATAACATTGTCGGCCAGATAGCGGAAAGCTATGTCAACGACAACTATGCCAGCGCACAAGGATATGCCGATTACTGGAACGAGGCAAGCAGTGAAGATTTTACATTTGACATTGGCAATGGTCAGATAATAATTCTCAATAACAATAACAATGTTGAAACTTTGTCTTTCGGCAATACCGCTGAAAAAGAAAATTTCAATTATGAAGAAGATCTTAGCGCCGATGAGCAAAAAACCGTTCTCCGCTTCTACGACAAGCAGGTCTATAAATACCTCAAAAAATTCCGCAAAGCAAACCTCTACGATTATACCGATGAGAATGGTTTTGATTGGTGGGCAACTGATATCGTTCCAGAAGACAAGGCCGCCGTTGAAGCCTTCCAAACTCGTGATGCTATCGAGCCGGAAATTGTAACCGGCGATGATGTCGCAAAATATTTCAAAGAGATCTCTGAAGAAGTAACAGAGGGGATCGATGGCGAGCCGGGATATGACGAATATGTTTATAATCTGATCAAGAAAGGAAATTATCAGCTTCGCCGCCTGAAGATTACCGACATTCTCGATAAAGATCCTGATGCCGCCGACTATGTTGATGATGGCATTAACCGCTACGAAGAAGGCCAGATTGATCCGATCACCGCCGATAACCCGATCATCATTGGATATTGGGATAATGGCAAGAAAGGCGTTCTTGATGGCTACAACCGGCTACTCACTAAATTGAATAACGATTATAAAACCATTGAGGCCTATGTTCATGTTATTGATCAAAGCGCTAGAGAGTTTATTTCTAAAAATCTTTCCGCAACAGGAAATAATCCCTTGACTTTGCCAAATGGAGATGAACTGTATTTGGATATATCAGAAACAGAAAATACAATTTATTTTAAAAATATTGAAATATCAAACACAGGAGCAGGAACAGGAACAAAAATAATGGATGATTTGAAAAGATATTCAGATATTACTGGCAAAAAAATTACTGTTTTAAACGCAGTAAATGAGGATTTTTTTGGAAGGTTTTCTTGGCTAACAGCAAACTATGGTAAACAGATTGGAATGACGACATTTACATACGATCCTAATGCTAGATATCAAACCATAGGCGATCTTACTGATGACGAGCGAACTGCTCTCGAGCTTCGGCGTGGAGAAATGATGGACAAACTTGTCGGAGAGGAAGTGGCAAACGAGGAAAAGATCTTGAACGCCAGAGAGTATTCTCCAAATTTCTCCGGAGAAAAATATGTCGGTTATGAAAACTTCAAACGGCTTGTTCGCCGGAGGCCTTGGTTGTTAAATGCTGAAACCGATGATGCGATGCTTAAACGCAAAATTAAAAATATCAATATCGATAATTTTCTCTTTTCCGGAGCAAACGACATGAACAATAACGAGCTTCTCGATATGTTCAAAAATGAATACGCCTTCGAGAAAAAACAAAATGAAATTGCAAAAGAAAAAACGCCAACAGAACAATTCATTACCGAAAAAAGAGCATCTGAAAAAATAGTCAGGAATGAAACGATTGGAAGAAAACCGAGATTAAAACAAGCGATCAATGTCGCAACCGGGAATATTCCATCGGAGAAAATAACCATGACTGAAAAGCAGCTGATTAAACAGCGCTTGCGAGCGATCATTCAAGGTGTAAAAATGGGCAGAGCCGACATGAAGGCAGCCATGCTCGATGCTTTTAAAACTTCTTATTCTGAAATTCAGGATATCAAGAAGGCAATCATCGAGTTTGCCAAACCGCTCCCGGCCGCAGACAAAGGCAAACTTCTTAACTTAGTCGCTAAAGCCAAAAATAAGAAAGATCTCGTTGCCGCTTATGTGCGTATCGATAATCTGTTGGAGGCTTCAGACAAGAGAGAGGCGCTCGAACAGTTGAAGCAAACCACAAGATCTGTGAAGTATGCGCAGAAAACCGGAAAAAATATCGCCCTCGATTATCAGAGGCAGATCATGGATATTATGCAATCGTATAATATTAAAAGCCCGGTGCAGAAAACGATCGACAAGTTAAAAAGCCTCAAGGATTTTATTGAAAAAAATCCGGAGATCGAGATCCCAAAAAGTGTTACCGCAAAACTTGATCAGCTTCTCAAAAAGCCAGTCAGGGAATTAAGCACTGAAGGCATCCGGGAATTAAATAAAATGATTTCTCACTTGGCCTCTCTTGGAAATTTAAAATTGCAGCTTAAAAATAAATACGATGAGCGACAGCGCCAGATCTCCCTTGAAAAACTTACAGCTTCAACACGAAATATAGATAATGTCAAGAGAGGATACCTGAATACGCTTCATGCCTTCCGAGTAACCGACATCATGGATGGAAGTCAGGATTATCGTGGCCAGAATACACGCCTTCAAACGAAAATAGCCAGAAAGGTATCAAACGCCGAATTGACATCAAACGCTCTCCTAGACACCGTTTTTTCGCAAATTAGCTCTTTCAAGGGAAAATGGAATGAAGAAGAACAGGCAATCATGGAATTATACCTATTATTAGACATGAAGGCCAATACACAGGCGCAACAGCTTATTTTTTCCCGGAACTGGAAAGAGATGCCAAAATTAACCCAGGAGATGGAAATGGCCATGAGCGTGATGCGTGGCGCTTTTGATAAACATGTTGACAATATTGCTGCGGTTTATGAGGAGCATAACAACAAGGAGTTTGAAAGAGTTGATAATTACTTCCCATTGAAATACACAAAAAAGAGAGGGGAGATCCCAGAGCCAACTATCGGCCAAACGATCGCTCGAGGTAAGAATGTTCAGCAAGGCTTTACCTTCGGCCGCCAAAAAGGCGTGAAGCGAGTTCCTCGCACAGATGTGTTTGCTCAATTCGAGGAGGCCATCCGGGAACAACAATACTATTTGCATGTTCAACCGGCATTGTTGGAAGTCCATAGTTTGGTAAATGATGGAAAATATTTTGAGGCTGCCGGTGAAAACGCTATCCAGTGGTGGAAGGATTATATCGATGCGATGTCAAACAAAGGTCGCCTCTCACGATCAACCCACAACCCGACACTGGCAAAAATGAGAATTAACCTATCCCGGGCAATTCTCGGATATAAACTGTCATCAATTCTTATACAGCCGATGGCCGTCTTTGATGCGCTCGCTTATACCTATATGAGATTTGGATCAGTGGCATCAGCAAGACTTCTTACTCATTTCGCCGGAGCGTTTATTGACCCGACATATGCAAGAAGAATTAAAAAACTATCACCAGCCTTGCAGCTTCGTGATGGTGGCGAACTTGCGATCGAGGAAATCCAAGGGGGAAAAGAACGCAAAGGATTGGATAAAGTCAGCTCATTCAGAAAGTTCAATAAATATAGTTTATCACCTTTGAAATGGCTCGATATCAGAACAGCCGCATCTGTTGCGCAAGCGACATACAAAACCCTTAGAGCTTCCGGACTGGATGAGCAAACCGCAAGACTTGAAAGCGATGTGATCATGAACATAACTTCAGGATCTTCAGAGATAGCTGATCGTCCAATGGTATTAATGGGAGATGAATTATTCCGGACTGTATTCACATTCCAGACATTCTTGCTTAATAGATGGGGATTAATTGCCCATGACCTTATCGGATCAGGAATAAAAGATGGCACGATAACCAGAAAATCCAGAGCGTTGATCGGATTAGCGATCCTCGGCGTTGGTGGAGCATTTGAAGATGAATTGAGAAATGCAATATATGAGGCCATATCCGGGAAAAAACTGCCGCCGGTAAATATAATCAAAAGCGCATTAATGACAGTTCCAGAAAGTATCCCGATCCTCGGCCAAATGTTGCGCAGTATATATGGCTATAATCAAGGTTATAGCATACCGCTAACCAGAACGATCGAGAATGTATTAGTCGGGCTTCAGATGACTTTATCAGACAAAGAGGAAACAAAAAATAAGGGCATCTTGAAAGTTTCGGAAGCTGTTTCAACTCTATTCGGAGTTGCCGGAACTTCCCAAGGGTTTGATCTTCTCGAGCGTGCCTTACTCGATGAGAAAAAAACAAAGAAGATCAATCGTGATATTGATATGATGCCGGGTATTCCTGAAATTAATTTCCCATCAATACCGAATATCCCGTCTTTGTAAATAAAAAAGTTTTTGCTAGTTTGTCCGTTGATCCGGCATTTCTGGCAAATACAAAAACACGATCCAAAATAGATCGTGTTTTTGTTTTAGTTAAGCCGATAGGATAACGATGATAGCTGCGACTGTTGCCAGTGCTAATGCAGTCCACGCAGTCCAAGGCTTCAATGTAGTGTTCATATTTATTATTTTTTAAACTTGCCGCTTTTAATTTCTTCGGCAACTTCTTTAATCATTTCTTCGCTCAAAATCCTCGATCTCTTTCTCGGGATATTAACGCCTGCATCTCGCAGTTCTTTAATAACACGATGAATTGTCGTCTTACTGCATCCGATCTCTTCGGAAATTTCTTGAGCTGTTTTTTCCTCCCACGCCTTGTAAATTTGCAGGATTTGTTTCTTTGTTAATTGTATAAGTTTTTATTTACCCAACAATCCTCCGTTTTGCAAAGGAATTGGAGAGTAGTTGTTTTCAGGAACATATTGTCCGTTCCATTTTTCTACTCTTAGTTTCTCAATTTCCAGTTGCCTCAATCTTATTTCAAGATCCATGTTGGCCTGAACAGATTGGTTGTATTTTTTTATACCTTCACCTTCGAGCGCTTTGGCTTCAGCCATCAAACCGGCGGCAGTCTTTTCGCCTTCAGCCTTTGTGATTAAAGCTGTTTTTTCTGCCTCTGCTTCTTTGACTTTTTTCTGCGCCTCCTGTTCTGTGATCAAAAGCTCTTGCTCTTTTTGTTTCACTTGCTGCGCTCTATTCATGGTTTCAGTAATTTGTGCATCGAATTGATCCGACCAATCGTAGTTTACGATTTTCAACTCGGTAACCTCAATCGGGTATTCTGCCATTTTTTCTTTCAGAACTCCGAAAACTTTTTGCTGTATTTCATCTTGGCTAACTGGTAATTTGAATATATCATAGCCACCTAGAGTTGATTTAAAGCTCTCTCTAAGCGTTGATCCCATAATCGACTGGATCTTTTCTTCTCCGAAATTTTCCCACATAGGAATTAACTGATCCTTTTTATACACATAGAAAATTGTTAGATCAGCTCCGACTGTTTGATTGTCCTTTGTGATAGCTCCATCGTTTCCGACAACAACCTGATGATCAATTTTAATCGGTTGGATCGATACTGTTTTTATTTTTTGTTTAACCGGCATCCTGAAGTGTATTCCCGGATCAAGCACTTTGTCCGAAAGCGCTCCCCAGTTGAATACTAGGCCTCTTTCTGTCGCATCAACTTTAACGAATGGATTTAAGATGAGAATTAAAATGATCGCAATTACGCCGACAACTGTGGCCACGACCAATTTAATCTTGTTTTTTTCTTCCATGTTTTTTTGTGATCAACTGCCGGATATAATATATCCAGACAGTCAATACAGTTAAGATTAATAAAAATTCTAATACTATTCGCATATATTATTTGAAGGTATAACCGCAAGCCTCTATGCAGGATCTCATCTCGCTCTTTTCGACTGTGGTAGTCATCGTAATTGCATACGCAGAGAAAGCGAGGCCTAGCGAGAAGCCGATGATTATACCTAAAATTAATTTAGTCATGTTAATTGTTTATGTAATAAAACTTCTTCGTTCATGTTGTCAGCCATTTTCCACGCCATCCTTAGCTCCTCAAGCTGCTCCTGGGTTAGATCATCAATGTTTCGCTTGTCATCTTCAGATGTTTCCGGATAAATTTGATGGCGATGGATAAAAGCAGACGAGAAGGCTTTGTCCTCTTTCCTCCGGCGCTCAAGCAACGTGGCTCTTTCTTTCCTATACGCCCGGCCATATAATATTACAGCGTTGCAGTAATCAACATATTTTTCTCTCGTTGATTTTATAAAAATATATTCTCTGTTATGGCTCATGGTTTTGCCTCCAAAAAATTTGAAGTATGCCTGCGCCGCTACGTCAAGTGTCGCTTTGCTTTTGTATGCGAAAAGAAATTCCTCAAGGTTTTCTTCTTCGTTCATTAACTTATCATAATCAACATTGTTCCTCTCGCAGAACTTTTTTAAAATTCGCTTGGCGTTCTCTCGTTCGTGTTCAGTTCCTCTCTTCGCCATTGTTACTATTTTTTTTACAAGCTCCTCTTTCATTATTTTATATTATAAATATATCGGCCTTCAAAATGAAGGCACTCGTGTTGAAATACTTGAGCCAGTGTTCCGGATAAATTCATTTTATAAACCGGACTGATCTGCATGTCTTTCGTGATCACATTAAATTCTACTTCGCACTTGTTCCATCTTTGAACTTTTATAGGGGGGAGAGTTGCGTAACTCAAACATCCTTCTTCCTTATCGACAGTGTGTCTTGTGTGATTTACTATCTTCGGATTGACTATCACTGCTTCCGGGAAATTATTAAATACAGAGTATTTTGGATTTATCATGAAAAATCGTAGCGGATCATCTTTGGTTATCTGGCAATGTGCAATCGCATAACAAGTTTTGTAGTTTCCAATCGGATCTATGAAATTCCCATGTTTATCCAATAAACTAAACATCTTCTTCGCACCCTCAACTACTCTCTTAATATCACCATAAACAATCTCTCTCGACATGATTTTGTGTGGCGGCACTACTTTGATTTTTTCTTCTTGTTGTTTTTTTTCTTCTGGCATATTATTTTTCAATTATTAATCTCAAAATTCTCTTGATCCTTGCCTTTTGCAATGGGCAACAATTCTTAAAATCTTTGTGATAATATTTTCTAGCAAGCTCGTCTAGTTTTTTTGTGTCAATTTTTTTAACAGGCATATCCTTGTCCTTTATATTCAACCCCCAACTCTCGTTGAAGATCCTCTCCTTTTTCTGTTAGAATGTGGACTTTACCGGCTGCCATACCATCACAATCAAGCACAGGAGTTAGCTCGCAATAACCTCCAATTTTCAGAGCCAACATCGCTTCGCTAATCTCTTTTCTAGTCAAATTTTCTTCTTCCGATATATGAGAATAACGATATCCGGTTTCAATGCTCATCCACGCTAAACATTTTTTTTGGTTTTCTGTGATCTGCATATTATATTTTTTTAAATTTGACAGAGAATATCGGTCCATAACGATTGCCATCTTTGTCGGTAACCTCGACCTTGTTACCTGCAATAAGATCAGCAATGGCTTTGTCTGCCATCAACATGCGATCATTCTCGATATCGAGCTTCAGTATATCGATTTTAGAAGCCTCGCTGCCAAATTCCATTTTAATATCATCGACAATTTTCTTTCTTTTTTCCTGAAGTGTTTTAATTTCTTCATTAACCGCCTGATATGATCGGCTATTCAATAGCTCATTCTTGATCATGAGAAGAAGCTCTTTGAGTTCTTGTTTTGACTTTGATGTTCTTTCGTAGAACAGTTGAAGTTGTTGGCTCATTTATTTATTGATTATCCTCTCGTATTATATAAATCATGTAATGACGATCGGAGTTAGGGAGATCAAACTCCGCTAACACTTTATAATTTGTTCGCACTGCAGGATATTTTTCACCGGATAATATATCGACCTTTTTTGTGTATGCGATCATGAAGGGTATTTCATGCTGATATATTGCATTCGCTATTGCGATCCGGATTGCAGTGAATAATCTGATCAGTGCCACTTTGGTTTTACTCATAAAATTCTTTTTATTTTGTTATTTAAAATGTGTTTTTCAACCCTCCTTCCTTCGTCAATTCATCTCTTATAAATATCCTCAAACACAGAATAAAGAGCATCTCTCTCGAAGATCTGAACGGTTATTCGTGGATCTTCGCCATCATCCCGGCATAATATTTTTTTCAATTTATCCCGGACTTCTTTGATCTTAAGTTTTTTGACAAGCATGTGATTGTTTTATTTTTTATAATATTTTTCTTCTATGAACTTGATGTGTTTACAACCTCTTCCTCGGAAGCCACGCATCTGGAAAAAAACACAATCGCAGGTTTTGAAGCCGTCATTATAAACAGTAACAGTATATACATTATTAGGGTTTGTTTGGCTTTTTACTTTGTGGATTTTATAGACATCGTTCATAAAATTATTTTTTCCCGGACAAGATGCCTCGCCATCTCATGCGGAAGCTGCCGATATATTTCGTTAGCCTGATTAAATTTAAATTTCAATTCCCTAAACCTTTCGTTTGTCCGGCTTTCCCACATAAATGGATATTTCTTAAATAACTCCGACATTCTCGCTGTGGCTTCGTAGCCGACAAATATGCCGAAGTGTTCTCGTTGGAAGTCGCTTGCACGCCACCACTTAGCAAAACGATAATCCTTCCCGGACATAAAATCTCTAAACATTATCACCAGTATTTTTTCGTGCTGTGTTAGGCTTTCGTCATTGGGATTGTTATACATATTGTTATAATTTAAACTCACCAACTTTTCTAAATAAAATTATTTTCTCGCCATCGTTTCTCTCAATGAAGTCGGCTTTTGTTTCCTCTGCGAAGCCATGCTGTGTTCTAAACTCAATATATTTTTTGCGCTTCTCGATTTTTTTTCTATTAGCTTCATCTTCTTTTTCTTTTTTGATCCTTGCCTCTTCAGCCGCTTTCTCTGCCTGCTTTGCTCCTTCGATCCTGGCAGCCTCAAGATCTGCCTGTCTTTGCTTTTCATCAGCCTCATCTTGGATGCGTTTATTTTCTGCATCGATCTTGGCTTGCTGTTCGTTCAAATAAATTTCCTTCTTCTCGATATAATAAGCTGCAAACTGCTTTTCATCCATATCGAGGATATAGTCGTCAGTCGGGGAAATCCCTATTTTTGCCAACTTTTCTTTTCTTTCCGGAAGCATCGACCGGCGCTCCTCTCTGCGCTCTGCCTCCTCAATTTTATTAATTTCTTCAGTGATCGGATCTTCAACTTCGGCAATTATTTTCAACATGTCTTTTTCAAAACCGATGATGAATTTTTGAGCTGCGATGAAGCCTTCTCTTTCTCCCTTTAAATATTTAACAGTGTCGGTGCGTTTTGATTGCAGCGTTTTCTTTTTCTCCTTGAGAAGATCAAGGCCGACAGCATCTCCGGAAGCGACAGTCGCTTTTATATTTTCAACTAGAGATACGATCTCCGCTTTGAGCGGATTAAGTTTTTCGATGTTTGCATCTTGCATAAGTTTATTGATTAAGTTTTTTATTAATTTGCTTTATTTTTTCAATACCGGCCTCGATGCCGATCTCGAGTTTCCGGAAGCTATCCTTGTTTGGCAAAACTCTGAACACGAATATTGATTTGTCGAAGTTAGGATTATAGGCAATGAAATCCCACCACTTCCGGCCGGTGATAAATAAATTCATCTGAACTTGCCACATGTATTTGCTATCGATGTTTTTCTCGCCATCCAAAAAGAATTTAAAATATCCGAAATCGTCAGGACATTTGATTTCTATACCGCCATTATCACCGACCAAACCATCGGGGGAGCAGCTCACATATTCGTTCAGCTCTACAATCCCAACTTGTTCAATTTCAACATCGTTCATAAACGAATATAGTTCTCTGGCTTTATCTTCAAGCTCGTTGCCACGATCAGTATGTTCGTTTGAAAAACTGATCCTCTCTCCTTTGGAATATTTTTCGGAGAGAAGCTTTATGATATATGTTTCAAGCCCTTTCCCGGCCGTGGCAATCGCTTGAGCGTTGGATGCCGTTAATTTTCCTGTCCGTTCCCTAAACCACTCCTCCGACCCTTGCTCTATTTTTTTAATTTCCATAAGTTTTTTAACGAAGTTAGCCTTTGGGAAGCTTCTCTATTTCTTCCTTCAGCCCGGGGTATGCTCCGTATCCCCGGAATTTGCCTTCATCGGCATCAGTTTTAAGGTCAAAAATAACTTGCGGCCATTCCTTTGTGTCAATGCCTTCATACCAATTTATCAACTGGCAAACATCTCCTGGGATGCCTGTTGTCGGCTCGCCTTCTTTCTTCTTCGATAGATCCGGCTGCTCGATTAATATTTCATACAAAAATAACAGTTCTTCCTTAGTTAAATCTTCAACCTTCTGCTTGCCATATTTAGCAACAAGCGGTGATAAAAACTGGCGTTTTTCTTTGGATATTTTTTGGATCTCTGCGATCAGCTGTTCTCTCGTGTTTTTCATTGTCAGTCCGGCCGCAGGCATTTCTTCGACAACCTCACCATCAACCGCTTCCGGCGCAACCGGCGCTTGTTCTATCGCCGGTGCTGTTGGTGTTTGCTTCTTGGCAACCGGACTGCTCTCAAGCAGTTTTATAGCCTGTTCCGCTTCGCCGTGTGTCAACTCCTCGACTTTATCCCGGTTATAATATTTCAGCATTTTAGCAAGATCCTTGCCTCGTTCTTTTATAAGATAATTAATTTTGTCAATCTGGTGCTTGGTTATTTCAGTCGGCTCGCTATCGGGAATAACTGAAGATCCGGTCGGAATTTCTCTTGCTATTTCATCCTCGGTATAAACGCCTCCCAAATTTTTTGGAAACGCCTTGCGCAACGCAAGGGCTTCGGCAACCTTTCCCAACATAAGGTATGGCATTTTCTTCCACATGAAACCCATCTTATCACCGGGGAAGTATTCGCTCCATCTGGCCGATGCGGTAAAAGCAACCTTCTGGCCTTGAACAAATTTCCAAACAGTGATTGTGGCCTTGGTGGGATATGGCTTACCATCTTCATAAGTTGGCTCATCAATCCCGGCAAGTCGGCCGGTTTGTTCGGCCATTGCCCGATATCCATCGATGCCGGTTTGAATTGTCATCTGTCCGGATCTCTTTACAAAATAAATTTGTCTTGAAAATGGATCAAGATTTTGTTGTTTGCAAACCTGAAGGAAATAGATCAGCTCATCGTTGGTTGCACCGACTGCGACATGCTGTTTGATAACAGCAATTTGCTCGTTGGTGTAATTTTGGATGATACTCACCTGCCGATCCTCCGGTTTTAATGCTAGTTCTTTTGACATAAGTTTATTATTATTGTTTATTAAATTTGGCTCGAGATATTCTATGACATATTTAGCATAGCTCGTCAAATACTGATTACCCTGATATCTGTTCTTCTAAATTATCGATAAGCTTATCAACTGCTATATACAGGTTTAAGTTTTTAAGTTTTTTAAATTTTGGGATAATTACTTCGATTATTTTATTAATTATGGATCTCCTCCTTGATCTTCTCCGACAGGTGTTCCTGTGCGGTCAGATTTTGCTTTTTAAGTTTCTCTTTATATTGCTTGTGAGTATTAATATCGACTTTTACTTTGATTGCTTTAAAGCCTTTATCTACCCATTTTATTGGTCTTGCCATACTTTTGAATAAATTATTTTAATAGTTACATTCCCATTATATAGTAAAAGGAGAATTATGTCAATACCAATAAAACAAGGCATATTATTATATATGATAAATAAAAGGAGAAAGTTATCCACAATAAGGCTATTGACTATAAATAATAAAAGGAGTATAATTGGATTATAACTAATTAATTTAAAAACTTACGACACGAAAACATTACGAGGCTATCGCAAAGTTGATCAGCGATAACACGCTCGTAAATAACAAAAACATGATCGACAAAAATTTATTAATCTTCGATCTATCGGACATGTTCAGCGCCGACAATCCTCACTTCGATGCCAAACGCTTTAGCGAGGCATGCGAATAAATAAAAAAATATGAAAACAAACATCAAAACAAAAATGAGTAATGCCGCTCGACACGCATTTGTCGGCGGTATCATGAAGAAATCTGCCAATTATTTACCCTTAACTCACCGGGAAAAAGCCATGATCGCTTGGTTTTTCAAATTCCAATTCGCTTTGCTTTTCGTAGGTTGCTCGTGGATTGTGCCTTTTCAGGCCACACAAAGCCATTTACGAGAGTTTAAGGCGTTAGAGGAAAAAGTATCAATCCAACCGGCCATCGCATCACCTACGCCCAAATCTGAAGAAATTTCGGTATATGAGATTGCTTCTCAAACCATCCGAGAGGTTTCAGCCTACAATGCCGGAGATCCGGCGCAAACTGATGCCTCTCCCTGCATTTCAGCCAACAGTGAAAATATCTGTGCCGCACTTGCTGCCGGATATAATCGCTGCGCCGCAAATTTTGTGCCATTCGGAACTGAAATCTTGATCGAGAGTGTTGACAAATCATGGAGATTTCAGTGTTTGGTTACTGATCGGATGAACTCAAGATATCCAAACCGGGTAGATATCGCCATGAGTAAGGATGAAAAAGCCCGGGCAATCAAGTTTGGTGTGCAAAAATTGTTGGTGAGTGTTCTTGAAAAAAAATAAAAGTTAAGGTAAAATTAAACCATGCTAAAAAGTGTAACAAAACAATTCAAAAAGCCGAATGGCTTGTCTATCACCGGAACACCGGTGGCGCTTGTTACAGGCGTTAGCAGTAGGCAGGCCGCTCGGCTTTTTTAATTGTATAAAAACAAATAAGATGGAAAATCAAGGTTGGATAAAATTACATAGAAAAATTTTGGAAAATCCAAAAATAAACACAGACAATGATTATTTTGTTGTTTGGATTAAATTATTGTTTTTTGTTACGCACAAAGAAAAGGATGTTATTTTTAAAGGTAAAAGAATAACAATAAAACCGGGTCAATTATTAACTGGAAGAACTTGGATGGCTAAAAAGTGCAATGTTAATCGCAGTAAGCTCGAGCGAATACTAAAATGGTTCGAAAGTGAGCATCAAATTGAGCAACAAACTAGTAACCAAAATAGGCTAATCACAGTAAAAAATTGGGAAAAATATCAAACGAGTGAGCAACGAAGTGAGCAACAAGTGAGCAACAAACGAGCAACGAGTGAGCACATACAAGAATGTAAGAATGATAAGAATGATAATACTAACGTATTATCACAGACTGTGCCAAAGCAATTTGGCAACAAAACAATAAACCTCATGATCGACATTCTAAAAGAGTTTAACGATGTTTCATCTTTGGACGAAAGCGAAAGAGTAAACCGAAGATACGCAAGCCTTTTGATTAAAAACAAAATCACTCCGGAATTTAAAAAGCGGACAGGAGAAAATCCGAACGATGATGAAATGTTACACTCGTTTATGGCAATTCTACGAAACGCAGAGGATTTTCACAAAAAGAATGTTACAAATTTTAAATATATTTATTACAATTTTGGGAAGCTGATCAAGCAAAACTCAAAATCAATAAATATCGTATAGCTTATGTTTAGAATAAAAATGATGAGTGGTGATACTCTAAAAATCACAGAGGAGGAATATACAACAGTCGTTGCCAGAAAATTAACCGGCCTAACCCATTTTAAATCACTCGGTGGAGCAATTAATCTTAATTCGGTTGAAACAATATTGCCGAAAGATTGTGTTGATCAACTCGATAAAGAAAATCAAACCGAAGGATATTTACATGACGGATCGTTTGTTATAAAAAAATTCGGTTTTTGGAAAGATCCACAAAACCCGGAAATAACATTTGATAAAAATTATTACCCGGAGATCTACAAAGACGAAGTCGCAACCAAAAGCGAATGGGATGAAATAAAAAGATTGGGAATTAATTATTATAAATACCTTGCCGAAAAAAGAAATCCTTTGATGATTATCGATGGATCACAAATCACAAACAGCGAGGAATATAAAAAACTATGCGAGAAATAAAATCAAAGCCAAAATCTCGAAAGAAAAAAGAGATCAAATGCCCGAAGTGCGCAAACGGAACTCTTGAACTTTTGAAGCCGCACGAAAAAACAAAGATAAAATCAGGATTTTTATCAGATGATGTTTTGGGATGTGATGAATGTCAGTATTGGATTGAAGCAGATTTGCTATAATTAGCCATTTGGAAAAATTACAATTTGGCAACTCTGATTTTCTGTGCTATAATTCATGTGAAGAACTAAATTATCCCTGCTAAAGACTAGAATTTAGCAGTCCGTAAGCATTCAACGCTTGGATAATCCCTTCTTCGCCTGTTTGTTTATGGTATCTTGCTTGAAGGTTTTTTAAGTTTCTTCCTTCTCGCAGCATGGGGATATCTTCACTCCTGCCCGATCTCTTTAGGCAGGATACTGTGAATAACTCTTATAAAATAATAATTTTATTTTTATGATCGGCACAAACCTTCCAAATTTAAATGAGCCTAGAATTGGCAAATCGTTAGCTAACCCGAATGGAGTTAGCGTTTTTTTTGCTGTCGTGCGCACAGCAATCGAAAACAATAAATGGGCAAGACAAGATTTTGATCATGTCAAAACCGCCGAAGGCCTGCTTAATACGCTTGAGGATTATTATAAAAATCAAACGATCTTCTTAACACCGCCAGAAGCCGGAAGCTCTTTGCTCGGCGTTTCTGATCCTGTGATTGCGCCAACGATAACAGCAACAGAGATCCCGACAGTTCCCGGAGCTGTTTCTGCTGCATCCGAAATCCCTGCAGCAGAACAAGAAAAAAAAAACTAACTCCGGCTGAAATTGAAAACCTAAACAAGGAGCGAGCTGTTCCGATGCCTAATAGCATTCTGGAGATTGCAAAAGAAATGGCTGAAACGCAGAAGATCCGGGATGCGATGCCTGCGCCGAAAGTGGTTGTTGCGCCAATGCCCGGATCTGAAGAAGAATATAATAATATTTTCTAGCATGGAGAAAATTTTTCATAAATTCTTAATACCGGTTAAGCCTGATAGCATCAACAAGGTTTGTTCGTATGGCAAAAAAGATGGCGATGTTATGAACATGAAACTCAAGTGGGAGAAGATAGCCCGAAACTATTTGCGCCGGGCGATCGCAGCGAATGAGCTTCCAATAAAGTTTGAAGGAAAGATCGGAGTTCATTTTAAATTATTCTTCGAGCTTGAGCGAGAGCGAGATGGCGACAATTACACGCTAATGTGTAAGGGAATTTTGGATGCGTTCGTCAAAGAAGGAATGATCCCGGATGATAATTATAAATATGTCGATGACAATGGCCGCCGCATCAACATCGATAGAGATCAATCCCGGGTTGAAGTTCACATTATTGAAAAAATAAAAGGCGGCAATTTTATTAATATAAACTATGGGCAGCAACGAACAATACAAGGAGGTCAACTTGGAACTTCTATCATCGGACAATGTGAGGATCGTGGGTCTGAAAGATCCGCTGAAGGCTTGGCAGATCAAACTGGCCAATATAGCGATGCTTCCGAAAGCGCTCCGGCCGAACAAGCACATAACGATGGGTGAACTTGGAATAACCGATACGCAATATTATTATTGGCTGCGCCATCCGTTGATTTTGAAAGTAAAGCGCCTTTTGACAAAACGATATTTTCAAGACGATATTCCGGATATTCTTCAGGCCTTGCGTGATAGCGCCATCTCCGGAGATGCGCGAGCCGCCGAATTATTTTTGAAGTATGTCGATGAATGGGGAGCTGACGAAGAAGATGCCCGGGCAATTCGCCGGGAAGTTCTATCGAAGGTTGCCATCCAACAGAAGCTCGAGGAGTTTCGTAACAAAAAAGTATAACAAATAAATTTATGATTATCGATCAAGAAAAAATAAATGAATTAAAAAATAAGCAGCCTTTAAATTTCGAGGACGCTTTGTTTTTAATGCGATCGCAGATAAGAGTTTATCGTTTGGCTTGGAGCAACGGATACAATATCGGGCTAAAGAAAAACATGAATGTTGTCGGTTTTCAACCATACTTTGAAGATCAAGAAGGCAAGCGCTTCGAGGCCTCGACTGAAAGCATCTTGGCAGAGGATTGGATGGTCGTTAATTAATACACCCATCCCGGGTGTAGTTACCCGGTTAGCTTAATTGGTAAAGCAACAGCCTCCAAAACTGTTTGATAAGAGTTCAAATCTTTTACCGGGTGCAAAAATATGGTTTTAAATAAACAGCTTAAAATTGATTTTGAGGATCTGATTGAGATCGATGACAAAAATGCAATAACCTCGTTCTTTACACACTACGATAACGAAGATGAATTGATCGACAAGATTTTAATCTGGGGTCATTTCTTTATTCCGCATTATCTTCGTGATGAAAGTCCGGAGTTCCATCGTGATATTATTCGCCGGATCTTCTCGGACAAGAACGAATACACCGCAGCGCCTCGAGGCTTTTCAAAAACAACTGTCATTCAACTTTGTTTGATGTATATTTGTTGCCACAAGATGCGCCGGTTTGTTCCGATCATTGAAAAGACGGCAACCGAAGCAGCCGAAGTTATCAAGGGCGTTTCCGATGAGTTCATCGATAATGAGCAGATCAATCATTACTATGGTTATTTGCTCGGTGTCGGTGCTGAAGTCGATAAGAGTTTGATTGAAAGAACAGTCAACCACAAAGAAGCACAAGGCGATGTGTTTATAAACGGCACTCGTATTCGTGGCAAAGGTTTCAATGCAACCATTCGTGGTTTGAAAACAAGGCAGTGGCGGCCTGATCTGATTATCCTTGACGATGTGGAAGAAGATGAACATATCAATTCACCGGAGCAGCGCTTGAAATATGAGAACAATTATAACAAAGGCGTTCAACCGGCAATCGATGTTGAAGGAGCGATTAAGGTTTTTGGAACAATCCTTCATCAAGACAGTTTGCTTAAAAAGCTGATTGACAATCATGGCGGTAAAATCTACCGGGCTTATGATCCGGCAGATCCGGAGAACACTCTCCTTTGGGCTTCACGATGGTCATTCGAGCGACTTGAAAAAAAGAAAAAAGATATGATGACAGCCGGACAATCAACAAGCGCATTTGCGCAGGAATATTTAAACGATCCAATATCTGAAGAAGATCGCAAATTCAAATATGAGTGGCTTTGGGAAATGATCCCGAAGCCTGATTGCGAAGGAGAAAAATATCAAGTTCCTAAGGCTCGCTGCACGATTACGGAGTTCAATGAGATCAAGCGCAAGACAACCATGAACGGATATGCAATGATCGATGTTGCCGACAGCACAAGCGCCGGCTCTGATTTCACTGGTTGCATCGTGGTCTTTGTTACACCGAATGGCGCTCGCTTCAGAGTTGATGTTCGCCGGGAAAAAAGGAATGTCAAAGGCGTGATTGATCTGATCTTCGAAGTCTGGGAACGATGGTCGCCAAAAGGACTGATCAAGATCGGCATCGAGAAGAAAGGTTTTAATGATCAGGTGCTTCCGCTCTTGGAAGAAGAAAAGCAAAGGCGCATGATCTTCCCGGTTGTCGAGGAATTGAAGCCGATGGGAAGAAACAAGGAAGCAAGGATCGAAGGCGCATTGCAAGGTTTTTATGAGCAGGGTAAAATGATATCAGTTTGCTTGAAAAATGAAAAAGGATATTTGATCCCGGTCGGACAAACTAACGATCTCTTGAATGAGCTTTATGATCATCCTTCCGCAAAACATGACGATCTGTCTGATGCCGAAGCTTATCAAGCTGATATCTTGATTATTCCGCTAGCTGATGAAGATAAGCAATCGCTGCATCATAATCCGGTTGATGATCCGTTCGAGGATGACTTTAATCCATTACAAAATGTTAATGTCGGTTATGGAAATATCGTTGGCAACTTCGATGATCCATCTGATGTTTTCGATTAAATTATTAACAACTCAAATATATGCCAGATTTAAATGAGATGACAATCAATTTCAATTACGATGATATTATTGCGCAAGGCCGCAATGAGATCACAATGTCGAGAAATTTTGTCAGAGAGAAGCGTGTCGAATTTCGCAACCGCTTCAAGCTTTATAACAACCAACGCAAACAGAAAGACAAGATCGGCGACACATCGATGTTCAATGTGATTACCACGATGCTCGCTGTTTATTATTCCGATGAAATGCAGGTTGCTTTTTCCGGCAGGGATATTGGTGATGTAACGGCCGCCAGCAATGTCGAAGATCTAGCTAAATTCGATTATGAGGAAATGGGAATGGACGTGATCAACTACATGACACAATGGGATCGCTTCTTCTTCGGTGTTGGTATTCGTCAATTATCAGATTGGAATAAGAAAACGAAAACTCCTATTCCTAGAACTCTCAACCCGATGACTTGGCTGCCTGATCCGAATGGCCATCTGGTTGTTACAAACTTCCGCTTCATGGGATTTGAAGTCAGTTATACTCGATCACAGATGACTGAAGAAGCCGGATTTATTAATCTCGATAAGCTGCCAAAAACCGTAAACAAGAAAGGCACTGAAACCGAACTCACTGAAGCGGCTTATCGTGAAGCACAAAATCTCGGACAGGAAGAATATAAAAAAGATGATAACCCGGATAATATTGTTTATGATATGGTTGATCACTTCATGATCATAAAAGGCAGCGATGGCAAGAGCAAAAAGTTTTTGGTTACTTTCGATGATGAGGTAAAAGAGATCTACCGCTTTGAAGAAATCTTGCCGGTTACTGCAGCCGAAAAAGATGATCCGTCATTAGTTCCGTTCCCAATCTCTTTGAACTATTACTCGCCATCTCGCAATGATCCGTTTGGAACTTCTGTTCCTGATCTTGTCGAGGACAAACAGCGTGCCATGTCAGTGTTTAAGAATTTGCAGGTTGCGGCAGCGAAAGCTGATATCTATCCGATGTATATGTATAATCGGGATAAGATCTTAAACCGCCGGGATCTTGATTTCGCCTTCAATAAATTTATTGCAGTTCGTGGTGAAGTCGGCGATGCTGTGGTCAAGCCTCTTAACAAAGCCGGAACGAAACTTGATACTTCACTCAATGTCATTCAAGCGCTTAATGCCGATATCGAGATCTCAACCGGGATCGATAAAAACGCTCAAGGTGTTTTGTCTGATCAACAGCGCACGCTCGGGGAAGTTCAGCAAACAACTGCTAACGCAAATCTTCGCTTCCTCTTAGGCTCGAAGATCAACGCTTGGGGAGAACGCCGCTTCTGGAAACTTTGGTATCGTGCTTATAAGCAGAATTTTGAAGCCGCTGAAAAGAAGATCATCCGCTTGAAGTCGGCAATGAATGATAATTTTACCACTCTTACCCGGAAACAATTTATCTCGATTAACGATCCTGATATTTCCATCAAGTCAAAGCTTGAGCAAGAGCAGAAGCGCATGACAGAGCGCACAGCTTTTGCGGCGATCTTGCCACTCATCAATGCTGATCCGACAAAACCGGCCGCATCAAAGCGCTATGCTGAACGCCATCTCTTGAAGTTATATGGATTGCCACTTGAGGAAATAAATGTTATCTCTCCTAAAACACCGGATGAAATGAAAGCCGGGATGGAAAATGAACTCTTGAACAAGAACAATAACAAGGATGTTAAAGCCTCGATTGAGGAGGATCATCTTTCCCATATTGTCATTCATGGCCAGTGTGAACAAACTCCGGCCACTGTCGCCCACATTAACACTCACAAAACGATGTATTTTCAGAGTGGTCAAGCGAAGCAGGATCGTGAACTTCAGATGGCGCAGGCTCAAGCCGGTAATAATTCCAATGCAAATATAGCAGCCAATCAGATTGCAAACATGAACACTAATCAAAATAATTCAAAGGTTAATCAAACTAACACTGTTAAGCCATCCGGCGAACAGCCAGTTTAAAAAATTATGAATGGAAGATTTTTAAAGCCGTTTATTCAAGAAATCGACACAGCTTCGATCACACCTGAATGTGTCGAACAGCAATTACTATCAATGCAGCTTGGATATATTTCCCACTGCTTCATTGTCAAAGGTTTGGCTGATGATTATGATATTTTCTTCAAGGCTAACTTCGATGAGTTCTCCGAAGAAACGATTGAGAAAGCGGAAGTTCATGCGCTAAAGCATATTGCCAATCCTGAATATCTTACCGGAGAGATCATGAAAACCATGTCGAGAGAAGTGCAACAATGCACGCAAGCGATGCTTATGATCAACAATAAGCGAGAAGAATTGGAAGCACAGCAAGACAAAGCCGCTGTTATGAAACGCAACATCTCTTGGTTGAAGGATCTTCAGAAGAAGATGGAGGATGAGAAAGCAGCTTCAGCATCGTCAACAATGGCAAAAATAAATGGCGGCGTTAAAGGTGCTCAAGGTTAATCAATGAAAAAAATAATAATTGCAGGCGCTTTTGACTGCATAAAACAAAAAGAAATACACTTGATCAAAGAAGCACTGAAGTTCTCAATACCCGGCGAACTTTTTGTGCTTCTTTATGGCGACTATCAGCACTTCAAAGATTTCGGGTATTTCCCCATGCAATCATTTGAAACTCGGTTAAACAATCTTGGTTGGTTTGTAAGACCTGATCATATCATTCTTCGAGAAGATTGGCTTAAAGGTGTCAATAAAGCATGTTGGATCGTAGAAAACGACAAAATTTTGTTCATTCACTACGCCGATGACAAGAATTTTCCCGGGCGCAATGATCTGAACGAGTGTAAAATCCCTATTAAATTTATAAAGCCCTATGGAAAATAAACCTCGCATCATTGGAAATATTTGTGAGTTCTGCGGCATCCCGGCAGAAGATTGTCGTCATTTCGGAAAACCTTTCGCTCCTGAAGCAGAAGCGCAAAGAGAGATTGATAATGCCACGCATAATGTTTTAGATTATGGTGTTCCGAACGAGAAGATTGCGGACATAATTATTCCGCATCATAACCGGCACGATATGCTCGAGCGATTGCTTGGCTTCATCGATCTATCAATCTTCAATGTGCTTGTCATTGCCGGTGGATCTTTCGGGCGTAACTGCAACAAAGGATCTTACATGGCTGAAACTAACCGTCTGATATTCGCTAATGACGATATTGTGATCTCGAATGAACAGCTTATAAAGATCGCCAACTCGCTTGATGATTATCAGCTTGTCGGGTCAACACAGATCTCCGGATCGAAGCGCAAGAAGTATTGGGGTATCGGATTGTTCCGGGATAAAGGAAAAATAAAACACTCGATTGCGCTTGAGAGGCAAGACAGCATTTTTCCTAGCGGCTTCTTGTTCGGCATCCAAAAAGAAGTTTGGGCAAAGCTAGGCGGCTTCAGCGAAATATATCGGACAGGAAACGAGGATGTTGATTTCGGGCTTCGTGCATTGGAACTTGGCGTTAAGATGAAGATGCTCGATCTTGAGATCGAACACAACGAAAGCCAGTCATCCTGCCGCTTCAAATATTGCGATGTAAACGAGGCTTTATTCTATTCCTCTTGGGGTAATAAGCTAGAAGAATTTTATAACAAAACAAGATGAAAATATTAATTATTTGCCAAACACTGGATTATTATTCAGGCAGTCCGCTTTACAACTACACTCTAGCAATGGAGTTGCGAGCGCAAGGCCATGAGGTTTTTGTTTATTCACGATGGTCTGAAAATAAGATCAAAGAGAATTTTCTCGCTGCCGGGATTATTACTCTTTACGATCGGCCGGAAGGACACTTTGATCTTGTGCTTATTTCACAACCTGATTTTGCCGCTGTCCTTAACGACATAACTGCCGATCAAATTACAAACATAATCCATAGCGAATACGACTGCGAAGCTCCGATCATTAATGACAGGATCACCGGCTATGTTGCCATCCGGCCATCGATCAAGGAAAAACTGATCATGAACTATGGCATCAGCGAAACCAGAGTACGAGTGCTTTATAATGGCATAGATTTTAAGCGCTTCAATCCGGATGCTCGGAAAGTCAACACAGAAGAATATATCAAGGTTGTCATTCCTTGCACGATTGACATCCTGCGCATGAAGTTCTTGAGATATTATGCAGACAAAGCCTGCCCGGGATATCGAGTTTATATTTATGGCAAAGACTACGGAAACGATTTCAAATACAATCAATATGTTTATGTTTACGATCAGATATTCAACATCGAGGATGCGATGACTGATGCAGACTATGTGGCCGGGATCTTACTTGGCCGGGTAAACCTTGAAGCTCGAGCAATGGGCATACCTTCAATTGTTCATGATCCGGAAAACCCAGAGAAAAAAGAGATATTCTTTCCTGAATATAATGAGTTTAAAAAAAGACACGATGTTGTCAATTTAGCAAAAGAAATAATTTTATGAAAATTGCATTTTGGTTTGTTGGTGCTTCTTGCGCCGGAAAAAGTTATTATGCGGCAAAGGTCGCTGAAAGGCTTAATTGCCGATGGATCAGCCTCGACACGATTAACGATCGTATGGAGATCGATGGGATGTCTAGGGATCGTGGCTATGAGAAGCTGTTTGAAAAGGCCTGTGATGTGATTGTTGTTGATGGCATTATCCCTTTTAATTTTCCGATCGACATGGATATGGTTTCAAAACGCTTGACAGGGTATAATATAATTTTCGTGCTTGTTAATCCGCTGTATCGGAAATGGTTGGAAAATCGTGAGCTGCGGAAAGCAGGCATCTCATCAAGCAACCCGGTTGAAATGACTGCCGAAGAATACAACGAATACAATGATCGGTTTGGGAAAAGAATTGAGCGCTATTTAAGCATCGTTATTGAAAGCGATCTCGACATTATATCGCAGGAGCAGATCCGCAACCTGAATTATCAGCATCCCGGCTTTACCGATGTTAAATTTAAGCAGCTTGCTATTGACTGCCAAGGCCGTTCGGTTCTCGATCTCGGTTGCAGTTCGTGCCAATATGAGCCGCTATTCTTTGAAGCCGGAGCATCAAGTTATCATGGCCTTGATGTCAATTTTGCTTATCTGGTCAGGAAAAATGCGGAGCTGTTTGATATAAATAAGCTCGATAATTATGTTGGCGCATACGACATTGTTGTCTGCACTTCGGTCATGCACTATATTCACGATAAGGAAAAGTTCATCCGGAATTGTGCCCGGCTTGCTAAAGAGCTTGTTGTTTTAGAGATCCCCCTCGATCGTGGCGAAGGCAAGATGCTTCATCTCGGATCTCGTGGATTATATTTCCCAACCAAGGATCTGTTCGAGGAATGGCTCGGAAAATATTTCAAGAGTTTTGAGTGCAAAGGCGAAAGCATTGTCGAGGATGGAAGCTATCGATTAATCTATCATTGCAAAACTATATGATGACATCATACATCGAAAACATACCGACAATCGTCAAGGTTGTTGCAGAGATGAAGCCGAAACATATTCTGGATGTCGGCGCAGGCTTTGGCAAATACGGACTGTTGATCCGGGAGGCGCTCTTGTCAAACATGGCCACGAAAGACAACTTAAAACCAGTGCCGGATTTTAGGATTGATGGCAACGAAAGCGCCGAATATTTTTTAAACCAAAAAGCCTTTTACAGAATTTATGATGGTGTTTGCGTTGGAGATATCCGAAAAGCTATACCGGAGCTGTTGTTAGATTTCGATCTGATACTTCTGATCGATGTGATTGAACACTGGCCGAAGGAAGATTTTTATAAATTCATGGACAAGATCTCGCCGAATACCCGGGTGCTTGTTTCTACACCTCGCAAGCTATCGTTTTACAAAGAAAGATATTACGATACAGATCCGCACATCACACAATTCAGCGAGGGTGATTTTCATGATTATGTTGACAACT
>Ga0208374_1000158_pt1 | contig 41271 bp, 36 predicted proteins | sample RifOxyC3_FD_184037 | JGI IMG/M metagenome (GOLD analysis project Ga0208374, IMG submission 184037) | Groundwater microbial communities from Rifle, Colorado - Rifle Oxygen_injection C3 (SPAdes) | ecosystem: Environmental > Aquatic > Deep subsurface > Groundwater | place: Rifle, Colorado, USA...
TCCCGATTTACGTCGCCACCGATCTTAAATGTCGTGTATTCCCGAAGTGAAACATGTTCGCGTATATTCATAACGCTATTGTACCCGCAAAGCATATAACAAAAAACCCACGAGCGAGTCGTGGGTTTTGAGACAGTTTGTGGGGTTATTTCTCAAGCCTGCGATTAGTGCGCACGATCTTCCAGAGGGAGGAAGAAATGAAAAGAGCATAAAGAAATCCAAGTACGGGAATGCTAATAGGAAAATCTCCGATACTTGAACCACTCTGACTATCAATAATGCTCGTAATGATCGTAGCAACAATGATGACTGGCATCCAAAAGCGTGCAGGATTCCACCATGCGCGGAAGGCCTCGTCGCGCATGCGATACGTGAGGAGAGAAAGAAAAAAAACAGGAAGAAGGGGTAAAAAAATAAAAAATACCCAACCGAGAGGATCATCATCATGAACTCTACACCAATCACTGTGGCAGAATTCGCTTAATGCAAAAATCACAACAAAGAATACTGCATACATTGCCGAGATTGCTAATGTGTTTTTTTTTGTCATAATCTTTATTTACAAAATTAATAACTTACTTCAATAGTCCCTTTGTCCGTCGTAAATCCGATAATCACCAACCCTGATAAAATTTCTTTTTTGTAACCAGAATCATCACTACTTTCCCAGCTCTTTACTTTTGTCTTTATCCTCGTGATATTCTTCTTCGCATCATAGTGTCCGCTAATTTCGAGTACACCACTTGTTATTTTTTCTTCTAATTCTTTTATGTTTCCTGCTTTATCTACGGACCATTCATATTGTAGCGTAGTCTTTGGAATTTCGCTTCTTAGAACACCATTATAACGAAGTTCTTGCACCTCGAGCTTTAATTCATGCTTTTCCTGCTTAAGTTTCCTAAAAATTATCTCGAGTGTATTCTCCGCTTCATCAGTGATCAACGAAGAAGTGGTGGAGATGCGTGCTGTCGTCTCTCCACCCTCATCAAGACCTTCAAACAATAAACTCCTCGTGCTTGTACTGAAGGAAGTCCTCACTTCTGGAGGCGTGGCATCAAACACAACCTCCTCACCAATTCTTGATACAAGAGTGAAGTCATTCACACCATCTCCATCATAATCAACGAGCAATGGTGACGCATTTTGAAGAGTACCATCAGTAAATATCATTATCGCATTTGTGCTCGTCGCAGATGGAATTGCCGAAAATGTGCTTGAGGCTACAACAGCGTTAATGCCGTCAATTTCTTCGATGTCGAGAGCAAAAGAACCACTGGTATATCCATTAAGATTTAGGGTGAGTGGTATTCCCTTGGGTATAGTGAGAACCTGAACTTCGCCGTACTGTTTCCATCTGCTTCCTAAAATAATCGAAGTAGTCGAGCTCACTGTACTACCAAGATTGTCAGTGGCGGAGAGATGGAGCGGTGAATGAAGAATGAAACGGAGGCGAGACTCACTACCAGAATAGGATGGGGTGGATGTGGAAATATAATCAAGTGAAGTAGTTGTTCCAGTAATAACATTCTGAAGAAAGGCACGGAGTTCGGGAATTTCAAAGATATCGGCATGATTTCTTTCAAAATTGGATATCGTGTCATAATCCCTCAAGTTCACCCACCACCTCCCCACCCTCGGACTCGAAGTGCTCATCGCGAGCGCACTTGGCACAACCACCGTTCCGTCACCATCAATGACCTCTCTCGGATCAAAAGTAAGACGACTTCCCATTTGCGCACAATAATAATTTCTCCGTCCCCAAATCACGACTGATTCAGTGCGTTCACAATAAGGAATGGTGCGATAGTTGATACCCGAGAGTGTGTCCTCTCCCCATCCAGCAATCTGATACACGGTCGTTGACGCGGAAAACTCCCAGTTGTCATCAAGTTGTAAGTGAACTCCCTCTGCCGCGGTAAGTAAGTTGGGATTCAGTACGCTTGGATTATTAAGATCATCGTATATTGGAAAATTTCTTCCATCTACGCCAAGCAGGAAACGCGGAAGGTTAAGCATGTCTGTGATTTCATTGCCGTACAAATTAACAAATGACTGCGTTGAGGTGCCATCCACAAAGGAGACGACTGGGGTGGAAACCGATGACCCAAGTCCAGAGAAATACGCACTTGATGGCAACAGATGATACGCACTTGGCATATTCTGCGTTAAATTTCGGAGGCGCTCAGCGCTCATTACAAAACCTAATGGGCCGAGCTCCTTTCCATGAAGCAACTCCATAATCGCTTCGGGAGTCCCCAATTGTGGCACTGCGACGAAAATAATGTTATCAATCTTATCATAGAGTGGATCATTATGCTCTTTCAGCTTCTGAATGAGCGCCTTCGTCACAAGCCCTCCATTTGAATGTGCCACAATAGTGACCTTGCCGGTGCGTGAGGACCGTACAAGCTCAGCAAGTTTGTTGTAAATGTATGCATCAAAAAATCCTTGACTTGTGCCATATGATAACTTCCCATCAGTCGACGTTGTACCATTCTGTAATACGTCTTCAAGTGAAAGTCGCCAATCATACGGAATGATCGCATAATCCTCAATAATTTTGTCATTGTTCTTCCATGTATCAAGGTCATCCATAAATGACTGATAAACATTAAAACTATATGCGTCATCGACCGCACCGCTTACACCCTCTTTTGTATACAAAGGATATAGACTCTTTCCATCAGCACTAAGTGCGAGGTGCGCATGATCGCAATCACTCATTGAGACCCAACGCTCTTTTTCGTTATTGAATATACCGCACGCCGATGACTCCTCGAAGAGCCTGCTCCCCATTATCCCCGGCAAAAACAACACATTCGAATAACAGTCTGTGGCGCACGTCGTTGTTGCAGTGGGTGGTGTCGTCGTGCTCGGCTCCTGCTCAAGCCATGGAGTATAATCGACATTCAAAGAAACCATGTCGCCCACACCGACAACACTGAGCGGCAATCGCGGCCCCTCTGCGCTTCCCCACCAGTTGTTTGTTGCATCAATCGTGTTCGTGTTGCCGTTATACACTCCGTACAGTGTATTGTCGTGGATACTTGAATTATTGATCGTTGTCGTTCCTCCTGTTGCGAAGATACCGTACTGCGTATCAGTGATTTTGGAATGGGTAACCGCTGTTGTTCCGCTCACAGACTCAATACCGAAGATTGCGGCATCTGAGAGTGCGACATCACGAAGCGCGAGTGTGCCGCCCTCATTCTTTATCATCCCCGCATTAAGCCACCTGCCCAAAGCCATATTGTACTCATTGCGACCACCATAGCGGATGACCGTATTTTGTATTGTCGCATGCGACCCAACGTTAAACAGCACGCTCCACCAGTTGCCCGAGGTGGGTGATGTCGCACTGCCGTCACCATTCGTGTCACCGCCGATAGTATCATCATTGATCGAAGTGATGTATGTTCGCTCGCTTCCCGCTTCTCCACCAATATGCAGTGTGCCACTCACCGTGAGTGGATTGAATGTTGTCGCCATCTTTGCAATCACACCCGAAGAAAGAGTGAGTGTGGAGTTCAAGGGAATCTGGATACCATTTATCACGTAAGTAAGTCCGTCTTTGGGGAGTATCTGTGCTCCATATAATGTTCCCCCAATAAGGAATCCCGTTGTGCCAACATTGCCGGAATGGTTCTTGATCGCGATCACTTCACCTTCAGCAGCAACCGCATAGGAAGAAATATTAGTGAAGGTATTACCTCCGAACTCAAGGGAACTCGAGTACACTGCGATACCACGCTCCATCACTTCGAAGGTCGAATCAGCGACATATACATATCCGCTCATTGAAACAACTCCATGATGGGCAATATCTGCAAATGCAGAATGTGCGATCGTCGTCGTGCCAGAATTCTGCACCACTCCCATATATTTACTCAAAGAGATCTCTGATCGATCCACTGAAAGCACTCCGCCATTATTGATGATCATGGGTGAGGTGAACGTTGTGGCCCAGTATGAAGAATAGAAAAGATAACCACCATACTTTATGGAGGTATTTGCGATGGTCACGACCGCACCCTGATTGAAGGTCATACTGCGCCAATCCCCCGGAGTGGGAGTGGTCGCCGCGCCATCTCCGTTTGTATCACCACCCGCCGTGTCATCTTTGAATGAAGTGATGATCACTTGTTCTGCGGAAGCGGCACCGATGGTGAGTGTGCCATTTACGAGAAATGCATGGCTGTCATCCATAACTTTGACGATCGTACCAGGGGAAATGGTGAGGGAGGAGCCTGAGGGAATGTTCACATAATTGACGATGTATGGGCCATCTTCTTTTGCCCACGTAACGTCGCCCGAGATGGTACCAGAGAAAGATGTCTGCGCGGAAGCGATATGAAAAGAGAAAAGTAGGGAGAACAAGAAGACGACCTTAAGGATTTTATGCATGCGGGAATATCGACAAATAAAGAGGAGTAATGTTTTCAAGCTAACAAAAAACCCGCAGATTGTACAATGAAGTATAGTCTGCGAGTTTTTTGTTATTGAGTGTTATTGCACTGATTATTCCGACGAATGAGGAGCGCATAAGTGAGCACCCTCACTTACAATGTCCGAACGACCAATTTTTCTTAAATGTAATCCTTTTAGAAATAATGGAAGTACTCCTGTGGTGTGATGTCGGAACAAGGGGTTCCTACCCCTTACTTCCCCGCTTTGATCTGTTCAATGAATGCGGTCCCCTGATCTTTAAGTGACGGATCGAGATTCATCACCTTCTCTATCGCAGCGATCGCGTATTGCTTTTGCCCAAGTTCTGCGTATGCGGTCGCAAGCACGAAGTAATCACGACTCGACGCAAATCCGCGTGCGATCTTTTCATTCACAAGCTCTATGACCTTGTGATGATCCCCTATCGCACCATACGCGCCCAAAATACGATCGTCATAAGCAATAGTGCTCTCCTTGAAATCTGCGAAAAGCGCTTCCGCCGCCTCCATCTTCTTTCCATAAATAAGTGCCGTTGCATACGCAAGACGTGCATCATTGTTTGCTGGCTCAAGTTCGTAACCTTTCTTCGTCACCTCTTCCGCCTGTGCATAATCCCCCTTCTGAATGAACATCATTCCAAGGTCGAGATATATTGCTTGGCGTTTTGGAGAAAGCTCAAGTGCCACCTTGAAATGTTCGAGTGCACGCTCATACTGACCGAAGCGCGAATAGAACGTTGCGGCGAATGAATGCATCCGCAGGCTCGTCGGATCTTTTGCAATCTGTTTCTCGAACTCACTTGCGGTGAGCTCATAAAAATCCTGTCGTATAGACTCGGGGACGCGAGGATCCATCGTCTGAACAGCGATCTGCACGAGCTGCTCAAGCGCTTCACCTGAACCAAACAATTCCTGATCAAGCACATCACGGAGTGCGATCTTCTCCTTATTCTTCCCATCAGGAACCATGATCCCCTCTGGGCGAATACTCTCAATGAGTGCAATGTTCGCGCTGATGTTACGAATATTCACCATATAGATCAGTCCTGCGGTAAGCACCAGCATAACAAGACCCATGATGGCCAAGTCGCCTGACTCGATTTTTTCAACTGGTTTCTCTTTCTTTGACTCCGCGCTCTCTTCCGCGTGAAGCGTGTGAATGTACGCAAGGAATGCGAAGAAGAAAATATAACTCGTGAGATTGTCGAAGACAAAGATGTTGTGAATGAAATACCCCGCGAGCATACCCGTTAAGATGCTCCGCTCGAGCACGCTCAAGTGTTTCTTTTTTGCGAACCAGAGATAATAGAGTACCGCACCAAAAAGTGAGAGATATGAGAGTAATCCGAGGATGCCACCTGCGATCAGCCAGTCAAAGAACACATCATGCGAACGATCGAACCATGGCTCCTGATTCCACATCTTTGGGTTGTAGTATTTCGAGAATACGTAGAGGAAGTTATCCTGACCCCATCCCAATATCGGACGTTCTTTGAATCCCTCAAGCGACATCTCCCATATCATGAAACGCGATTGTGTCGTCGAGTCAGTAAGTGAAATAGATGCGATGCGCTGCAATGTTGGGCTTGCCTGTATCCATGCGGCATCCTTGAACTGAATGAACAATCCAATAAGTGCGACAACACCGACAACACCGACAATAGCGTAGCGCTTCCACTGTGGGTGCTCTTTATCGAAGAACGACACAAGAAGCAGTGCGAGGAATGTGCCACCGACCAAACCAAGGAATGAACCACGTGTCTGAGTGTAATAAAGAACGGCAATATTTATGATCGCCATGACCGGGTATACATAGCGCCATGGATTCGTGCTGCGCTCGCGCACAAAAAGGAACATTGCGAGGAATGTGTGAAAGAGTGCGTACACCGCAAGATATGCAGAGTTTCCAAATGTCGCATCAAGGCGTGTTGCGCTCTGGTGAATATCTGCCTTTCCCGCGAGTTGCAAAAATGCATTTGTTGCGACAATCATGGATGCGCCAAGCGAGGTACGCCAAAACCAATTCCATGTACGTTCCACACTCATCACCGAGCCCGCGATAATGAAGTAGAGGAAGAGATGCGCGATCGTCACGAGGCCTTCCATGCGCTCGTAGTTGGACCAGAAGCTGCGTGCGGGATTCTCACCCATAAAGTCCGCGACGGTCATCACCGCAAGGAATGACCCCGCAGCCGCAAGAACCCATGAGAACTTTGGACGATAAGTGGCGTCGATGAACATGAGGAGTACCCATGCACCGAGGATTGCCTCAACAATGATGCGAAAAGCGAAATTCTTCCCAGTAATGAATGGGAAGAACATGCTTCCCGCAACGTATAAACCAATAAAAGGGGTGGCAAAAATGCCTGTCAGCACAAAAAGGCGCAAGAAATCACGAAGTGTCATGCCGTTTACTATACACGCCGCAAATGGAGCATGCAACACGACAAAAATATATTATTTTTAATCTAAGAATTTGAAAGAGTGTCCTCCTTGAGTGATTTGAGGTACCCAGAATTCCGTAGAATACCCTGATTGATTGCCACAATTTCAGGATGTTCATCCAGAAGATCGAGAATATCCCGAAGAAGGAAATGGTCATTGCTATGAAATGCCGCATACACTGCGCGGACAAATTCAAGATCACGAGGCTCATCAACTGTAAGACGAAGCTCTGAGAGATCACGCTCAAATTCCACCGTCCCCACATTAAACAGCTCGGGATGTTTCCAGATGTATGGCGTCACATGTTCCCGCTCTGATGGTTGAGTGGCATCAGTCCATGCACGCTTTAAAGCTTCAAAAGAAAATATCTCCACATCGAGACCGTCGGGATACGTTGTCTCCATTCTTCCTGTTGAAAGGTAATCATATTCCCCCACTTGGTATTCTGCCGCAACGCGATCGATCACCTCAGGATCAATAAGTGGGCAATCCGAAGTGATGCGCGCGATATGCGTAACACCAAGCTCTTGTGCGGCCTGAACATATCGATCGAGCACATCTGTTTCATTTCCGCGAAAATAGGAAATATTCTTTGTCGCACAGTACTCTGCGAGCACATCATCAGTTGATGTGTCGGGAATTGCAACAACGACACGCTCGATATTTTGTGCGCGCTTCGTGCGCTCGATCACATGTTCGAGAACGGTCTTCCCTTCAACGTCAAACAACACTTTCCCGGGAAGTCGAGACGAGCCCATTCGTGCTTGAATGATTGCAGTGATCGATCTCATGTCTTAAGTAAGACGGGCAAAACCCGCGTGTGCGACTGGCCCTTCGAGCATGTCATTTATCGTCCCAGCATCAAGACCTGCCTTGATAAGCGCAAAGACCTCATCAACTTGGGTGAGATACTTTTTTACATGTCGATCAGTATGCGCATAGCTCACATACACAGAAAGACCCGCAAGAAATCCGCGCTTCAACATCTCTTGAGTGAACAATGTCTTCAATTCTTGTTTGTTTTCGTAATTGAACGAAAAAGTCACAAGCGCCATGGGCCCCACGGTCGTGATATCAAGTCCATACTTCTTCGCGAGTGTATTCCAGCCCATTTCGATCTGTCGCCCGATACGCTCAAGGTGTGCGGGAACCTTTTTTTCTTTCATCTTTTTGATTGTCGCAAGCGCAGCAACAAGACCCACGCGTTCAGTCCAGTAGGTACTACTCATGAATGTCTCCTCTGCAACATCCATAATAGCCTTACGACCAATGACCGCAGTCATCGGATAGCCGTTGCTCATCGCCTTTCCAAACACCGCAATATCAGGCAGCACGCCAAACTTCATATGCACACCGCCGAGGTGCATGCGGAACCCCGAAGATATCTCATCAAAAACAAGGACGGCGTCATACTTTGTCGCGAGCACACGAACTTTTTCCAAGAAACCATCTCTGGGCTCCTGATGACGCATCGGCTCCATGACGATGACTCCAATGTCGCCCTTCTTGAGTATCACCTCGAGCGCAGCAACATCATTGTAGTGAAAAGGAATTGCCGTACCCGCAAGACTGCCTGGCACACCGACAGGAGAAAGTCCCGAAAGATGTTGACCGTTTAAATTTTCTGTAGAGAGCAAGTTTGTTGAAAGATACCAATCATGCCAACCGTGGTACCCGCAGAACGCGATCTTGTCTTTCTTGGAATGTGCGCGAGCAATGCGTACCGCAATAGCCATTGCCTCACCACCCGTACGCGCATAACGCACCATCTGCGCCCATGGGTGCATCTTAAGGAGCACCTTTGCCAACTCGATTTCCTCGGGCGCATTCAAGCTCGACATCACTCCACTGTCGACAGCCTGCTTCACCGCTTTATTCACATCCGCATCGGTATACCCAAGGGTGCACGTCCCAACGGACATGTGTGTCATGTCGATAAATTTGTTCCCATCAAGATCAGTGACCTCGACCCCCTTCGAACAAGTAAAGTATGCGGGCCACTGTCCAGGGAGTGCCATCTCGGCACGTTTGCTTAGAAGCTGCGAGCCACCGGGGATAAGCAGTTTCGCTTCACTCCAAAGCTTTTGTGATCTTTTTACCGAAACCTTTTTTATCTTTTTCATATTAATGAAACTTCTTAGATTAATTGGACTGCGACTCCGTAGCATGGGCGGATCGAAAGATGGCGATGCACGTTGAACCCATTCTTATTCACCCCCTTCGGATCAATATATCTTCCCGTATAAATACGGTCACCATTCTTATCCTTGTCACTACACCAGATAAAATCATTCTTCCAAAGCATTGCGCCATCATGAGTGTAATAATAAGCGAAGAAAGTATATGCAGTGAGAATTGCCGATGGAAACTGTTCATTCTTTTTTAGTTTCGCCTCCAAAGTATCAGGACGCAGACCTCGAGTCTCACGCGCGACACTTTTTCGTATCACATACCATTTATTTTTTAATGTTGTTTTATCGGCGAATTTTTCCTTTACATACCAATCTTGGTTATAAAAACACGGCTCTTTCTTTGCTGGGTCTACGCCAAAAAGGTCACGCAGAGAATTCAGCGTGAGTGGGGTCCCGTCCGCCATTCGTGCGACGCCGAGAATGAGGACATGGTCTTTCGCGAGCGCTTGCAGTGTTTTTTCATCATAAGGTATTGCCGGCACACTTTTCGGCAGCACAATATTCAAACGTGAAGAGACGAGACCCAACTCCTCGGGCCCGACAAAATTCCCCCTCATGATGCGTTTTGCGTCAGCAATATTCATGCAATGACTATAACAGTCCATGGGTGGTGGAGCAACACGGAAGTAAAGAAAAGAAAAAGACCCCACCAAGGTGGGGTCTACATATCGAGGAAAGCTTACGAAACAGCGATCAATCGCTGAATTCGCTCGAAGGCAAACTTGTCACGAGTTTTAAAAACTTTCTCGGGATTCAAGGGTGCCGAAACAAAACCTTTTTTGAAATCAAAGATCTCACCAGCGGGTGTATCAACCCATCCATAGAGTACACGGGATGTAAGCTGCAACCCGGAATCAGCAGAGAGGAAGAGTCGAAATCTTCGCACCTCTTTCCGAGTCATGATTTCATGAAATGAAAGTGCAAAAACGACCCACGTGAGTATGCCTGCAACAAGAGTCTTACCTAGATGCTCGGCGCCGAATATGTTTTGCCAGAATAAAACAATTATGGCCATCAGGGCGACAACAGACGTTATTGCCATCGCAACGGCAACAATAGCAAAACGCGGGCTACGCATATTCCTCATGATGATCTCCTTAAGTAAATGATATATAACTCCAACTGGAATTATACCATTTTTATTAAAAATAGTCAATGCAAGCAATCACCTGTTTCGCAGAAGGTATTCGATACCCTCTTCATATGTTGCAACATGTCCTTTTTCACCATACAACTTTATCTTCTCGAACTCCCTCGCCATTGCATCATCTTCGGTATCATCGTAAAAATCGGGAAACTCTAGAACGGACACCATGACCAACTCGATATCCATACCTTCATCATACATCGCACGAACCCAGGTAAGAAATGCTCTATATTGATGATACTTCGTCGTCACAATAAGTAACTTTTTCCACCCATACTCTCTTGCGAGTCGGAGCGTTGAATCTGCTTCCGCGCGCGTGTGTGGTGCCGTCTCCTCCCACATCACATGCTCACTGGGAACATCGAGTGCACGAAGGCTCTCCGCAAGAGTGCTCGCAGGTAAACTTCCATACGCATGATCATTTGCATTGCTCGTAATGACGATGCGCGGCGCATAATGAGCATGAAAAAGTTCAGCAGCGCGAGGTACGCGATGAAAACGATCGCCCGCAAGAAGCACGATTGCATCTGCAGCTTTTGGCTTATGCTCTTCGAGTAATTCAATGAGTTGTTTCTGTGTGTCCATGGTGTGTCTTTCAAAAAATAAGGCAGCATCGAAGATGCTGCCTTTCTACTACCTCCTATTCAAGCGAATCCCAAAATATCGCCTCACCTTCCGCAATATCAGCCTTCGCGCGCAAACCCGCAACTTGTTTCTTGTACTTCGGATATACCCCAAGCGCTGGACGCAGTTCAACGATGCGTTCGCCGATCACTTCACCTGCCTTAATGGCGGCAGAAGCATAAAGGCCGCGACGTTGCACAATGACGGTTTCCGATTCTTCGGCAACAACTTCTTTGCGTGCAGTACCGAGCGCCTTCTCCATATCACGAATGCGTTCAACCATTTTCGCAAACTCATCCGGCTCCATGGAATGAGGATGATCGGGGCCTGCATTCTTCTTGCTGTCCGTGAAATGTTTCTCGATGACCTTTGCACCTCGCGCAACCGCACCCAAAACAACCGTGTCCGTTGGTGTATGGTCGGAATATCCCGTGATCACATCGAACGCAGTTTGATATGTATCGAGGACGCGCAGATTCGCACTCTCTATCTTTGAAGGATAGTTGGTGATGCACTGCAAGAGTGCAAGATCTTTATTTCCCGTTGCCTCGATCACGCGGACCGCCTCGTCAACCTCAGCAAGCGTTGATGCGCCCGTCGCAAGGATGACCGGCTTCCCTTTCTTTGCGATGTATTCGAGCATCTCAAGCCAGGTGATGTCTCCTGAGCCGATCTTATAGAACGGAACATTCGCCTCTTCCATGATATCGACCGCTTCGTAATCCCAAGGTGAAGACGATACGAGGATACCGATCTCGTTGCAATAATCAAAGAATTCCTTGTGCCATTCACGAGGAAACTCTGCCGCCCGAAAAACTTCATCAACGGGCTTACCCCAGCTTCCATGCACACCTTTCAATTGCATCGAAGCAAACCCTTTGCCTGACACGATCTTCTTTGCGAGGAAACTCTGGATCTTTACAACATCCGCACCCGTATCTTTGACGAGCTTTGCGAGCATCTTTGCTTTCTTGATGTCGCCATCAAAATTTCCGCCCAGGTCGGCCATAATAAGCGCGGGTTGCCCCTCGCCCACCAATCGACCGCCCATGTTAAATGTTTTTGAGAATCGGTTCATGAGTGATATTTCCTTTCCAATTGATTGCACATCTGAAAGACATTCTACATACAATATAAACATTCGCAAATGTCAAAAGGGTGCAAAAAACAAAAAGACCGCATGATGCGGTCTTTTAAAAGATCTTCAAAAAACTACCTTCCTCCTTCGGGATCATACTCACTTCTCAGTAACCCATAATGCACAAGGTCTCTAAATTCCCCATCCTTATAGAGTGCCTGACGTGAACGCCCCTCTTCCCTAAATCCGAGCGCAAGCGCAAGTTTTTGCATACCCGCGTTATTCTCCGCAGTACCACAGTAGATGCGCTGAAGATTGAGCTGAGAAAAACCGTGCGCAATAATGAGACGCATGACCTCTTTGCCGACACCTCGGTTCCAGTACGACTTATCACCGATAAGTATCGCGAATTCCGCAGACTGATTGAGCAGGTCAATTCCCTGCAAACCCACATTGCCAACATGGGCGTCGGTCGACTTATCACAAATTGCGAGGATAAGATTTTCATGAGATTGTATCGTCGTTTCATAATATCGACGCATATCCTCATCGTAATTAGGAAAACGATGATGTGAGTTGTACCGACACACCTCCGCGTCATTGAACCAGTCACGATAACGCTCGGTTAGGTCTTCCGCGCTTAGTGTGCGCAAGTAGATATTCTCAGCCACAAGAAATGGGGTTTTCATGATTTCTCCCTAAGTTTTTAAAGAATGAGCTGCACAAAGAACAATGTGCTCATCCTATACCTGATTGATCAAATTTTCCATACGCTTCACAATGCGAAGCAATTCTTCTTCTGACATATCGTTTCCTTCATTATCACTCGAGAAATGAAAGCCTTCTTCAAGAGTATCACCTTCTTCAAGGTATTTACCCATCTTTGTAGTGTCCGTCATGTGTGGATGCTTCTCAGGAAGGACCACGAAGTAGTCACTGAAACCGACCGCATGGCGACCCTCTTCGCGCGTGAGCAGCACCTCATGCAATTTCTCGCCGGGGCGGATACCCATGACCTCTCTTTTCGCATTCGGAACAATGATATCGAAAAGGTCTGCGACCTTCATCGCTTGCGCCTTGGGAATAAATATTTCTCCACCCTCCATGTGCTTGAGCGCAAAAAGGACGATCTCGAACGAACGCTCGATGTGGATCCAGAAACGCGTCATGCGCTCGTCAGTAATATAGACAGTTTTTGCATCACGGTTACGGATCAAATGCTCGACGATACTTCCGCGACTTCCCACAACATTTCCGTATCGTACAACACTAAAGAGTGTCGAACCTGCTCCGTATGCATTTGCTGCAATGAATAACTTCTCAGCACAGAGTTTTGTTGAGCCATAAAGATTAACGGGCATTGCCGCTTTGTCGGTTGAGACAAGGACGACCTTCTCTACTCCATTATCAATTGCCGCATCAATGACATTCTGACTTCCCATGATATTCGTCTTCACTGCCTCAAAAGGATTGTATTCAAGCGCGGGAACCTGTTTTAATGCGGCCGCATGCACAACGATATCTACTCCATGGAATGCGCGCTGCAACCTTGGAAGATCACGGACATCACCAAGGAAATAACGCATGCGATCATCCTTGATCTCTGCCTCCATCTGCGACTGCTTGAGCTCGTCACGTGAAAAAACGATGATCTTTTTCACCTCAGACTTTTCGAGTATATATTTGATAAAATTTTTCCCGAATGATCCGGTGCCACCGGTCACGAGAAGCGTTTTTCCTTTGAGAATGCTATTTTCCATAATATTAAGATATGTTTTTATTCAATAACACTATTTTTTTCTGATAAGGGTCTCTCCCACCAATACAGCATCTATATCAGAATTCTCAAACACAAACAGGGCATCAACAGGTGTCATTACAATCGGAAAACCGTGTAAATTAAATGAAGTATTAAGCAAAGCAGAAATCCCAGTCAGTTTCTCAAACTCAGTAATGATTTCATGATATTTCGGATTCATCTCCTTTGTCACCATTTGAGGTCGTGCAGTAAAATCAGCAGAATGCAGTGCTCCTGGTATGTCTTCTTGTGCTTTTAATGTTGAATCAAAACCCACGGTCATGTACGGGGCAAAATACTTCTTAGGGTTCTGAAGGTAAAGATCAGACTTCTCAGCAAGAATACTCGGAGTAAATGGCATCCAAAAATCACGATTCTTAATCTTCTCATTTATTTTCCGTACAATATTGGGATATTTTGGATTTGCAAGGATTGATCTGTTGCCAAGCGCACGCGCACCAAACTCCATTCTTCCAACACAACGAGCAACGACTCCTCCATCTGCGAGCAATTGAGCAACCTCACCCGCTGTAACATTACGTGTGACATCGTATTTTTTCTCTACATCACCCCCTTGAAGCATTACATCCACTTCACCCTCACTAATATCTGGACCAAGATAAGCACTCTCAAGTGGCTTAAGAATATTTTTATCAATATTTTCTGCTTCACAGTAATCATGCATCACCTTATAACAAACACCTGGCGCAAGGGATTCGTCACCAACTGATGGTGGCACAAAAAATTCTTCAATTTCTGAAATCTGGCCAATTTTATGCATCGCCTTCATGTTCATACCGACACCACCACCAAAAACCACTCTTTTTGCTTTATATAACTTTAGTGCGTTGGAGACCCATTCAGATAGAATGTCTTCAACGTAACGCTGAAGTCCTCCCGCAATCCCATCGAAACGACAACCCTCCAATTTATTGCGAAAATAAAAGTACATATCAGTTGGCTTCTCCTTATATTTGAATTCGAGACCATCCACAAAGAGATTCTCCTTGAATATCTTATAGGGCTTATCCGAATAATACGGCTTGGAGTATGGAGCGAGCCCCATAACCTTATACTCATGTTCGTTCGGCTTCATTCCTAATAATTCTGTGATGTACCGATACAGTCGCCCAAGATTGAAAGTTTTACTCTCTGTGACTCGTTCGATCTTGCCATCTTTCACTGTACTAATGGTTGCAGAAAGGCCATCACCGTAGGCATCGGCAGTAAAAATCAGTGCATCACCACGGAGAGGAGAAGCATAATACGAATAGAACGCATGAGCCGTGTGGTGATCCACATGTATAATCTTGCTCTTATCTACACCAAGGTGGTTAGCAATGGTGTTGTGGATGAATGGTTTGTAGGTTGACCACTGAGTATCAGCGTCAGTGAAATCGATAGACTCCCAACCCCTAGGATACTGTTTTGTATCGATCTTATCCTTAAATACATCGACCCACCGAGGATTCTTTCCTTCGTAAAATTTAGGATACCAATATTCTTTCTGAGCCCTCAAATAGTCATCGGAAGAAAAGTTTGAAAAGGTTTTTGTGATTTGATAATCTGCGGGAATATGCATGCTTCCGATTGCAATTACATCAAGATCTTTACTGGATATTTTTGCTTCTTTAAGACAAAATTCTATGGCATTTTTAGGGTATGTCATATCATTCTTCTGTCGAGTCCAGCGTTCCTCAGAAGCACATGCGATTATCTTGCCATCAACCATTACGCACGCGGTCGTCAACTGCCCCAAACTTAGTCCAAGAATTTTCATAAGGGTCTCAATTAAATAGTAAAAACTTTAAGATTCAGAAAGGAGTAAAATACGCTATGTGCTTTTTTATCAATACACAAACAGCAGACTGTGTTTAATATTCCTCATCATGCCAAAACGAATATTTAAGACAAAATATATACAAAACAATGACTAAAATCAATAGTCGAAAATCTGCCGTGCAAGATCATCAGAATTACGGATACGAATTATTTCGGGAAATGGCAACACCTTGAGATTATTTTTTCCGTCAGTGAGCATGCTAACAACCTTCTTTCGGCAAATCAGGGCAACCACGAGAGCCATCGACTCCATTCCGACAACAACATCAGCAGCCACAATATCTTTAATTAAGTCAACATTCGAAGAAAGCGAAAGATCGAGCTTGTTTTTATATTCGGAGATAAGTTGATTGTGACGATCACGTCGTTCTGCGGGATGCAACCGTATAACTACTGGATGCTTGTATTTTATATTTGAAAGAAAAACTATAACCTCACGAAGAAAACCTTTTGTGTTGGGAATACGAAGATCGCTTATTACAAGAATTCCACTCTTGTTATTAACCTTATTTTTAAATACTGCGGCGCGTTTTTTTATTGCACGAAAATACTCATTCGGAACAAATCGTATTGTCACGATCTCAAGTGAAAAAAGTTGCTTCGCCAACAACTCGGCCTTCCTGTCGCCAACCCAAATTTCATCGGGAAGTTTTTTCTTCCACCCTCGCTCTGGATAACCAAAACGCTCACGATAGTTTACCCACGAATCAAGATAAACAACCGTCTTCATAGACTCTTCTTTCGCGACAGAAAGTGCCACCACTTCGATCTTCGTCATCCACCCCGAGCCAAGAAGCACAAAATCTACCCTGCGGTATTTCCTTACAACACGCGTCACCGCATCGTCTGAATCTTTTATTCTTCTGAACACAATACCTTCGCGACGAAATATCTTCGCCGCGGGACCAGCAACATATGCATGAATATCAAATTTTTCGATATTCTTTTTAAGATACGCAGCAATGACCTCGGCTCCGCCAGCATCATGCGCAATGACAAGTATTTCTTTCTTTTTCTTTGCCATCTTATGTTCCGATATAGAAACCCTTTTGCGACTTCTCGAGTAATGCGATCATTCCGCGATCTTTTCCTTCTACATGCGGAGTGAGTACGTGATCAATGTGCCGGAAAGAGAGTTTTGCAGCAACACGATATGTTGCCGTTGCTTCAAATATCTTCGTGTAGTCAAGCTTGAATGTATGAACATCATCTTTGGGCAGATGGTGATATGGCGACTTCGTAGGATGATCGGGTGCGAAATCACCAATCACCAGCAACCCACCATCTGCGACCATGCGATCGATCTCTGCGATCGATGCAAAAAGCTCTTCGCGCGAGATCCAGTGCAGTACGTAATTCACAATGACCAGATCAAACTTTTGCTTGAGCGGGATCTTTGATGCGAGCCCACGATGCAGGGCTATCTTGGGATATCGTTTTTTTCCATCAGTGACAGCCGACTTACTAGGTTCAACGCCGAAACATTTTGCACCATAGCGGGTGCGTATTGCTTCAAGTCTCCATCCATTTGATGAGCCTATTTCCAATACTTTCTTTGGCGCAAGTCCGTACAGCTCGATAAGAGAGAGTGCGGCATCGGGATGAGATTCCGTACCAAGGATATCAGCATTTCTTTTATACCAATTATCTCCTTCTTTTTTAAAAAATATTTCGTCTTGGATCATATACATTATTTACTTAAGTTCATCACGATATTCATACACCTTACGAAATGCACTCACCACATCATCAAGATCTTTTTGTGTCATACCCGGACGCATCATCTCATGAGATAAATACTCTGTCGTGTGTAATCGCTCAACAACAGGACACATCCCCTTCTCGTAGCGGACCTGCTCATCCGCAAGAGTGAACGGATATCCCTTTGTTCCAAACGCGATCTGCTTCTCGAAAAGTGGCATAAGATATATTGGCTTCACATATCCACCCGAGATAAGCGGGCCATCCGACTCGCGGAGGAGAGTGGCGGGCAATTCTGCTTTTACCGACTCGATGAATTTTTCTCGAGATACACCCGTCACCTCTTCGTCATAGAGAAATGGAAATTGATAATACACATGAGTACTCCCCGCCCTCGTTGGCGCAGGCGTAACGCCAGGCATATCAGAGAGACGCGAGGAAAGATACGCGCAGTGTTCCTGTCGCACCTTAATGAGTCCATCGAGCTTCTTTAATTGCTCACGCCCGATCGCGGCTTGTATCTCAGTGAGGCGAAAATTATATCCGACCATATTCGTAAGATCGGTGACACCCTTCTCCTCAACCACAGCTTCCGCATGATTGCGAATGAGCTGAAGACGCTCCGCAAGTCGATCGTCATTCGTCACCACAAGCGTTCCCTCTCCCGTATGGATGTGTTTGTGATAATTGAGTGAATAGACACCGATGTCTCCGAGTGTTCCCGCGAAGCGTCCGTTATAGAGTGCACCAGGTGCCTGCGCACAATCTTCAATGACCGCAATATTGTGTTCCTTCGCAATGGCATTGATCGCATCAGCGTCATACGGTTGCCCAAAGATGTCCACGACGATTATCGCCTTCGTGCGGGGAGTGATCTTCTTGCGCACCGACTCAGGGTCGAGGCAAAAATATTCCGGCTCCACATCCGCGAACACGGGAATTGCGCCATAGAAAAGAGGGGCGGACGCGGAGATGACCATTGAATATGGTGACACGATGATCTCGTCACCAGGCTCGATACCGAGTGCCCCCACCGCAGCGATAAGCCCCGAAGTTGCGGAGTTCATCGCAATCGCATGCTTCACCCCAAAATGTTTTGCCCACTCGGCCTCGAGCGCCTGCACTTCGGTGCCGCCATAAAAATCCGGGTCCCAACATCCGAGATATTTCGAAAGCACACCTGAGTCAAGCACGCGAAGAACGGCTTCTTTTTCTTCGACACCGATCGGATTGTATCCTGGAAATATATCCTCCTTGGGACGCACAGGTGTTCCGCCATTGATCGCAAGTTTTTTCATTTCTTTTGAGACTTAATCCTCGTTAATAATTCATGACATACTTCTTGGGTCTTTAATCCCTCCTCAAGAGACGAGAGGGATTCTTCGTTCTCATCAATGATCCACACGCAATGCTTTACGAGATTTGGCAGAGCATCGATGAGTCCCGTATTGCGCACGACTTGCTTACCAAGCATCTTGAAACCCTTGAACATCGGATCCTTCACCACATCCTGAGTGATCAACTGAAATCCAAAATTTGCAAAGCGTAAGCGTTTACGCTCGGTGACAATCTCGAGCTCAAACACCGCATAACGTCGCTCGTCTCCCGTCATTAAATAGAACTGCGGGCAACGCTCAAAGGTCATCACTCCGCCAATACTCGGAGCCCCTTCCTTGTGATCAGGGACAGCAAAGTGCATCGAGGATGATGTCATCTCTCCAAAAATGAACCGCGCGAGATCCATCATATGTGAACCATTATGCAACACCCCGTTCGTATAGATACCATTTGCAGAAATTACCTGACCATATTTTCCTCGAAGCAGTGCCTCGCGAACCTCGTGCACGACAGGATCAAAACGACGAGAAAAGTTCACCACGATCGTAACATTGCGTAGTGCGACCTTTTTTCTCAACATCGCGACCTCATTCTTACTGACCGCAATGGGCTTCTCGCACACGATAAGTTTTACACTTTTTTTTGCAGAAACTTTTTCAAGGAGAAGCGCGTGCGTATCGTCAGGTGTTGCAATGACCACAATGTCTGGTTTTGCAGTATCAAGCATGCGCTCGATGTCAGTAAAGAACTCCACTCCCCATTTCTTCGATTCCTTTTTTCCTCGGGTCGCACTCGTGTCGACAATAGCGACGAGCTGCGTGCGATCGCTAGTGCTGAACGCGTGCGCATGCGTCAAAACCTCCCGCGATGTCGGACCATCAAAACCGCAGCCAATGCGCCCTGCGCCAATGATCGCCACACGATATATTTGCTGCTGTTTCTTTTTAGAGTTCATGTGCTTCTTTCTGTCTAACGCTATCATTCATTGCTACCACTTCCGGATGAGTCCGTAAATACTGCACAACATCTCTTGCAGAGAAATTTGGGTTCTCTCCCGAAAGTGCATCAAAAACAGTGAGGAGGGCTCGGTAATCGGAATCTTCATCAAGCGTCATGCGCAACTGCGGTCCCGTACTTGCTTCATCTGCAACCCAATTATGCAATCGATATTTTTCGGGATGCATATAGATATAGTACGACACATGAGTACGATCTACCGGGTCATCGGTCAACATATCAACTTCCGCGAGGACAGCAGTCGGAAATACTTGGATATCAAATCCATTCGGATACGTCGCGTTGATCGTATTTGACGCATAGTCGAGATCTTTTGCAAAGAACTCTTCAACCCCACGGTCGACAAGCTCGGGGTCGACAAACGGGCAATCCCCCGTGATCTCGACAATGATGTCTGCACTCATCGACTGTGCCGCACCGAGTACGCGCCCAAGTACATCTGACTCGCTTCCCCGAAAAAAGCTGATGTCCAATTTTTGCGCAAGGGCGACAATGACGTCATCGGCGGCATTTATCGTCGTCGCGACACATATCGCGTCAATATGCTTACTTTGGCGCAATCGCGATACGAGCAGCTCAAGTGCGGGAATACCACCAATGGGAAGCAGTACCTTCCCTGGAAGCCTGTTCGAGGTCATGCGTGCCTCAACTATTGCGACAATCTTCTCCTTTCGGTTGTTATACATAGGTGCATAATAACACGACTTTGTTATCCTGATTACAGCCTGCTATTGTGTGCTAAAGTTATAAATACCTGAAAAGGAAACCAAAATGAAAATCTGCTTTTTCCTACAACGACGCTGGGCATTGATCGGACATGCCATGGCAACACATCTCAATAAAAACTTTGCTGATACCGAATTCTGCGGGCTTGTAAGTATGCGCCCGAGTCTCAAATTCCTCGAAGAGCAAAAGGATGTCCAATACACTTCTCTTCTTCTTGAGGATGACATACACAAAAAACTCTTTTCCGAAGAGATCGACTACGAATATTTGCGTTGGCTTGAAAAAGAATATGGGACCCCCAATCTTTGGCCGCACCTGTATGTCGACCGCGTCATCATGAATGGCCAGCTCGCGCGTGAATACCCCTACAACAAAGCCCTCTTATCACACGAGGATATGCTGCGGCGCATACAGGTCAGCGCGAAAGAGATCATCAAATTTCTTAATCGTGAAAAGCCTGACGTGGTCACCATCTCCGTCATTGGCTCCGTCGCAAGTTCGCTGCTCTATACCATTGCACAGAAGCGTGGGATCCAGACGATCACCATTGAGGTGGCGCGTATCAAGAACCGAATGGCATTCTCGGAAACCTATAAAGGGTTCAGTTGGGTGACAAAGCGTTTTGAAGAGATAAAGGATGGACGCAAGTCGCCCGAATATGAACAAGCGATAAAATTCTTAGCAGAATTTCGTGATCGCCCCGCGGCGTATCGCAAAGAAGCCGATCCGTCCTTCAATAAACAAACCGCGCGACGCGCGAATTTATACTTCCTTAGACCAAAGCATCTGCTCTTTAGTACTGCCTGGCATTTCAAAACGCTCCTTAAGGATATCAAAAAGTTCAAGAATGCCGACTATACCGATATTTTCATTTGGTGGGGCACATGGGACAAGGTGAAGAGGAAGACCCGAGGGCTGGTCGGCTTTGCGGACCTCTACACCAAATCAGACGAGAAAGAACGCTATGCGTACTACCCACTCCATTATGATCCTGAAATGGCGACACTCCTTTATGCGCCGTACTACACTGATCAAGCGCAAGTTATAAAGGCGGTCGCCCGCTCCCTCCCTCTTGATATGAAACTCTATGTCAAAGAACATCCTGCGATGGTCGGATATCGTACGCGCAAATTCTACAAGGAGATACTTGGCATCCCGAACGTAAAACTCATTGCTCCAACAGAGAGCGGACTTGAACTCATAAAACACGCCGCACTCACCGTGACGATCACCGGAAGCGGAGGATGGGAAAGTATACTGCTCAAGAAACCCGTGATCACTCTTGGTGATGTCTTCTATAATGATCTTTCTCTCGTGAAGCGCTGCCATGGATATGAAGAACTCCCCTATCTCGTAAAAACACAACTCGAGGATTGGAAACACGATGAACAAGAACTCATAAGCTACGTTAGCGCACTTCTCGAGGATTCACTCCCTGTCGATTACATGGATCTTTGGGTGTACGCAGACTCCAAACATGATGTCGTCAAAGATTCAGGACTCGAAGACTTTGCAACCCTACTCGGAGAAAAGATTGGGTTGGCAAAAAAATAGCATGAACCAAGCAAAGCCCGAACAGAAAGATGCAGGTCTCACAGAAAAACAGACGCTTGAGAAAGCGCTCGGTGCGGGACACTGGTCGCTCCTCAATACACTTATGCAGAAAGTGCTTATCTTTGGCACGTTCTTCATTACTGCACGCATACTTACGCCAGGTGATTTTGGAACCATTGCGATCATTGCCATCGTTCCAAGTCTGATCGACGCACTCACTGCGCTCTCCTTTGAATCTGCGGTAGTACAAAAGAAGAATGGAGATGAGAAGCAATATCTGAATGCCATTTGGACATTCAATATCCTTCGGTCTCTTGTCATGTTCAGTGCGATATTCTTTGTTGCACCCTATGTAGCAAACTTTTTCCACTCAACAGATGGAATGCTCATATTCCAATTAAGCGGACTCGTGATACTCATTCAATCGTTGGGCAATATCGGGCAAGTGTATTTCTTCAGAGACCTCAACTACAAAAAAGTGTTCCTGCGCGACTTCGCGACGTACGCCACAATAAGCATTGTTTCTATCGCGGGCGCACTCTATTTTAGATCCTACTGGGCACTTTTTTACGCGAACGTTCTTGGTGCCGTATCCGGAGTCGCAGTCTCTTACGCGCTCCATGAATACCGCCCTCGTCTCGATATCCGTCTCAGTAAATTGCGCGCACTTCTTCCCTACAGCCAATGGATCTTCGGGCAAAGTCTTCTTGGACAGATCGCACGCACGCTCGAAGACTCACTCGTTGCACACTTCACGAATACAACCGAGGTGGGATTGTTCACGAAAGCAAAAGGTCTCGCAAATGCACCGACATCACCCGTTGTCAGCCTCATTAATAAGATAAGCTTCGCCGCTTATTCACGCGTACAAGAATCGCTCGACCACGTAAGGGAGGGGCTCCATAAAAGCTACGACCTCATACTCGTTATTGCGCTACCGTTTCTCGCAGCAATAATAATCGCGGGTCACCGCATCATTGCCATACTACTCGGGTCACAATGGCTCGATATCACGACGAACCTCAAGGTGCTGACCATTGCCGCAACGATCGACATTCTCACCGTCACACTTGCGGGGCCCGCATTTAACGCACTGGGCAAACCACGCATTCAATTCTTGGTGCATGGAATATACCTCTCAGTACTTATTGTGGCGCTCATTATTCTTGTGCCGACACATGGAACGTTTGGCGCATCGATCGCGATGCTCTTAAGCTCAATGATCGCGGGAATATATTCCATCACACGACTACACAAACTCGTCAGACTTTCTTTTAAAAAAATTATTGAAACGACCACTGTTGTAAGTATTGCGGTTCTTCTCCCACTACCACTCACTGCGTGGCTACTCAACTTTCCATTTGCAAATAGTACTCTGGGATTCTTATTGCTCGGAGCAATGACTGGACTGAGCTACGTTGGTATCATCACCTTCTTTGGAAGAATGTACGGGAAAGGCCCCCATAATACCCTTCTCGTTATCGCTGGATCACTACGAACACGACTAAACCGCTAAGTGCTCCCTGTCTTCCTCTCATACACAGCCCTCATCATCTCATGCCATTTTGCGATGACTTTTTTGTGATTCATTTGTTCATCATTCAGACGTGCGTAACAATTACGAGATAGTTCTTTGCGGAGCTCTGGGTCATTTCCCATCTAACGAAGACACATCTAGCCTTATTCCCACCCATGGGGTAATATGACACCCATGAAGTGCTATGCCTGTAAAAAAGATGGATTAAAGTTATTCCTATCTCTGGGTCACCAGCCACCAAGTGACGCGTTCTTAAAACCAGAGGACATGAATAAACCAGAGGAAACGTATCCTCTTGATTGTTATTTTTGTCCATCGTGCACCCTAATACAACTAGGATATGCAGTTGATCCGGAGATACTATTTCGCGAGTATGTCTATAACACTGGGAGTAATAACGCACTCCGAGTAAACTTTCATGAATTAGTTGAAAAAATTTTAAAAAAATATCAACCACAAAAGGGAGCTCTTGCCGTTGATGTCGGTTCAAATGATGGCACCCTACTCGAAAACTACATACCTCACGGACTCAACATACTAGGAATTGACCCTTCGAGCGCAACCTCAATTGCAATAGAAAAAGGGATTCCAACACTAGTTGAATTCTTTAACAAAGAAGTTGCAGAAAAAGCAGTTACTCGATACGGTAAAGCACAAATAATTACCGCAACCAACGTCTTTGCTCACGTTGTTGAAATTGATTCATTTATGGATGGCGTCGTATCACTTCTCGCCGATGATGGTGTTTTTATCACAGAATCAGCATATGTAGTAAACATGGTGAACAACATGTCATACGACCAGATATACCACGAGCATTTACGCTACTACGGAGTAAAATCACTTGAAACACTTTTTGAACGATATAGCATGGAGATAATCGATATTGAAGAAATTCAGAGTCACGGAGGATCAATCCGTGTCTACGCAGCAAAGAGAGGTGCACACGTTAAGGAAGCGAGTATTGCTGAGTTTTTAACCCATGAGCAAGAGGAGGGATTTTGGAAATTTGAAAAATACGAGCAATTTGCAAAAAAAATCGTCGACACAAAATTTAAATTGCTTGATATAATATTTGAGCTAAAAAGAAACGGTCAACGCATTATTGGAATCGGTGCTCCCGCAAAGGGAAACACTCTGTTAAATTACTGCAAGATCGATTCTGATCTTATCGATTATCTTACAGAAAAGAGCAAATTAAAGATTGGACTTTTTAGCCCAGGGATGCACATTCCGGTTGTAGACGAGGAACTACTTTTAAAGGAGCAGCCCGAAGCCGCACTTATCCTCTCGTGGAATCTCGCCGAGGAACTTATCCCAAAATTACGCAAACTTGGATATAAGGGGAAATTTATCCTTCCCAATCCAGTACCAATAGTATTGGAAAAATAATACAACTCTATGGAGCAATTACCACTTCTTGGAATGGGCACTTGGGGCATGGGTGGAACTTTTGAAAAAGACACCCGCAACGATGATGAGTCGATTATCGCACTTCGTTCGGGTATCAATCTTGGAATCACGCTCATTGATACTGCTGAATTTTATGGAGCAGGGCACACAGAGGAACTTATTGCTGAAGCAATTCAGCCGTATCCGCGAGAATCCATCAAAATCATCAGCAAAGTATGGAAAACAAATCTCCACTATGATGCCGTTCTTGATGCCGCAGAACGCAGTCTAGCGCGGTTAAAAACTGATTATATCGATCTTTACATGATTCATTGGCCATCTGATGAAGTCCCATTAGATGAAACTATGTCAGCAATGGAACGACTGGTTAACGAAGGGAAGGTTCGCACGATTGGAGTGAGTAATTTTTCCACAGAACTTATCGAAGAGGCGCAACGTTCACTCATCAACACTCGGCTCACGGCAAATCAAATTGAATACAATCTCACGAATCAGAACGAGCAATACGCGACAATTCCTTATTGCAAACAATACGGATTACAGGTGATTGCATACCGACCATTTGCAAAGGGTTCATTAACAAGAGTGAAGAGTGATATGATTCTTCGCATCTCAGAAAAATACAACAAGACACCAAACCAGATTGCTCTCAATTGGTTGATTTCGCAAGACATCATTGCAATCCCGAAAGCATCAAGCCTAGAACATATGAAGGAAAATGCGGGTTCCCTCGGGTGGGCATTAAGCAAGGAGGACATTGATTTGCTACGTACCGCCTTTTCATCGAAAACATTTCCATGAGAATAATTTTACTCACGTCAAAAATAGACCTAGAGACTGCGGGCGGATCAGTCATAGACCTTGATTTCAAGGCGCGAGGCCTTGTTGAATTGGGGCATGACGTTACGGTTATAACAACTTTCATTGAGAGAAATAAAATTCCGATAAATTTACCTTATCATGTCACAGAAGAAATGATCGCAAAAAGATCACTTCTTCCCCTTCAATATTACGGATATCGTATTCTTAAAAAATACGAAGCTCAGTGTGATGCATTCTATATTGATGGACAGATTTTTGTATATGCGGGTGGCGCCTATAAATATCTTGGTGGTAATATTCCAATTATCTCCTTTTTCAATGTACGGTTAAATTGTTGGGGGGACACACATCGCACAGCGGAGATAGGTGCACCAAACATCTTTAAAAAGCTGAAAAAGAAAATCCGAATCATTGTTGAACGAATAATTGGAATACCCATTGCAAATAGCATTGACGCGCATATCTTTACAACCCCAATGGTTGCACAACTTTATAATGAATGGGGGTTCAAAAAGGAAAAATCTTATATTATTCCTGATTTTGTCGATATGCGCGCGCTTACAAAAAAACATCACATCTCAAAAGCTCAGATTTTCAAAAAACAGCATGACGCAAAAAAACTCGTTATATTCTCTACGGGAAGAATGATTCCCGAAAAAGGATTTGATCTGCTCATCGAAGCGTTCGCGTTAGTCGAAGAAAAGGATAAATATCATGTCATACTCTGCGGTGGAGGCCCCGATAAAGAGCGCTTAGAAATACTAGTGAAAGAAAAAGGATTACGAGACTATTTTACTTTCACTGGATGGGTTGATCGTTGCGAGCTGGAGAATTTTTTAACGGATGCACATATATTCGTTTTTCCGAGGTGGTGGATTGAATATACGTCAGTATTACTTATTGAGGTGTTTGCGTTTGGATTGCCATGCATCATTCCAGCAAATGGTGGACTAGCGTGGCTCGCGAATGACAAAGCGCTCATGTTTCCAGAAAATAATTACATAGATATGGCAAAATGTATTGAAAAACTAGGGCGAGACGAGGAGCTCCGAATCTCAATTGGAGAAGAATTACTCAATCGCACGGATGAACTCGACAAAAAAATCCTCCTTCAAAAGCTGGAAAACATTTTCATTGAAGTCACGACACGATAAATTCCCACTACTTTGAACTTGGATTCTTGAGATACCAGTCGACCATCGTACGGAGTCCGTCTTCGAGATTGGTCTTTGCCTCCCACCCCGTATCACGCTTGATCTTCGAGACATCAGGAAGTCGGCGCTTCACGCTCCCTTCGGGAGAATTCTTTATGTCGAGGTGTTTTGGGTGCCAATCCATGGTAGTAAAGAGCAGCTCGATCAGATCACCGATCACTGTCTCTTCGTGAGTGCCAATATGATATGTCCCACCATCGGTCACTGTAGACTCCATAACAACCTGGATGGCCTCGACAGCATCATCGATATAGCAAAACGAGCGCGTATCATCTGCGCCATAGATCGGAAACGGATCAACGCGTGCACTAATACGCCCAATGACCTCGGGAATGACATGGAGGTACCCTTCGCGTGGACCATAGAAATTGTGTGGACGCACAATAGACATACGAAAATTGTACGCTTTGGAATAATGGATAAAGAGCAGTTCTCCGATCAATTTCTGAGCTGCGTACGACCAGCGTGGATTGTACGGATCAGCAATGACGAGAGGGACATCCTCGGGTGTTGGCAGAGGGAGTTGCCCAAAAACATTAAGAGCTCCTGCGTATGCTTCATTTGAAGAGGTAAAAAGTATCTTCGCGTTTGACTTGTTATTCTTTGTGCGGAACCACTCAAGCGCGTTCATCGCGGTCATGATGCCGATACGGAGCACTTCATGAGGGATCTCATAAAAGAGACTTGTTCCGTTGATGCTCACAAGATGATACACATCATCATAACCAACTCCGACATCATTCCATGATTCAGGTTTCGTGAGATCGGTCTGGAACAACTTCACATTCGGCTTCTCGAGCAATGCCTTGAGATCCGCATCATGCTCACTGCGAAAAAAATTGTCCGCAATGACCACTTCATGCCCTTGCGAGGCGAGGCGCTTTGAAAGATGATAACCAATAAAACCAGCTCCACCAGTGATAAGAATTCGACGTGCAGTATTCATGGTGTGTATCCTACCAGAATCTCCAAACATCAACAAAAACCTTGTCTGGATAATTAGCGGGGATAATTTCCTTATACGCAGAATGTGGTGTCGCAAGGATGATCACATCAGAATTCTCTACAACGTACTCAAGTGGATGCAATTCATCGTCAGTGAGGAAATAGTCATGACACAAGACCTCTTTGGAGTGTGCCCCGGCGATCTTCTTTAACTTATACGAAAGACTGTCGCGAATATCGTCACTTTCCGCCTTGAATGTCATGCCAAGAATACCCACCGTTTTATCGGAAAGATCGGGATTGGTCTCTTTCAATTGCTGCAAAATATAATTAGGGAGTCCCTCATTCACAAGCATCGCGGCATGCCCCAAAAAGAAATTATTGTTATTGAATGCGGCGAGCTGCATCGTATCCTTGAGAAGACATGGGCCGGCAGCAAACCCCGGACGAGGAAGATCCTTGTTGCGAGGATAATCTTCGGTCATCGCCTTGTAGATGTTGTGATAATCGAGTCCATGATCTTTGGCGATCATATAAAACTGATTTCCAATGGCAAACGTCATATACCTCCATGCATTCGAGAAGAGCTTTGCAAGCTCTGCTTCAACGGGCTCTACGGGGATGATCTTTCGGTCGGTAAGTTTTCGGAACAACTTTGTGACCTCAACTTCAGTCTCCTTATCAAAAGAAGAAATTATTTGAGGGAGACTCTTCAACTCTTCGAGAGCTTTCCCCTCAACGATACGCTCAGGGCAAAACGCAACGTGCACTTTCTTTCCCTTATTATTGAAATATTTCTGCAAGCGCTCACTCGTTCCCGGATATACCGTACTGCGAAGAATGAGTATCTGACCATCTTCGAAATAGTCCGCGACTCCGTCGATCATTTTCATGATTCCACGAAAATCAGGATTGAGATATTCGTCGATCGGAGTTCCGATGACCAAGACAATATATTTACTTGCGCGTATCGCCTCTTCAGAGTTAGTGGTCACCGTAAGGAGACCCGAATCGAGCGCCTCACGAAGACTCTCTGGACCATCTTTCTCCTTGAAAGGAAAGATGCCAGACTTGATCTGATCAAGACCAGCCGCATTGATGTCAAACAATACCGATGGAACACCCGCGAGCGCGAAAGCGACCCCAAATGGTAGTCCAATATGCCCCGCGCCGCCGATAATAGTTACGCCATCTTTGCTGTTCTTGTCTTTTGTCATAAAAATAGTGGGTTGAATGATGTTTAATTTAACACAGAAGAAAGAGCTCTACAATCATCGAACTCTTACCCTCTTGTGCCAAGAGGCTTCTCCTTATAAAACAACACAATATGCAGAAAAGTTGTTCACGTAAGCACGTTTAGAACACAGACTTCAAAATATAGCCAGAGGCAATATGCCGATGATCATTGTCGATCAAGGATGTTATAATGAATGTATGGAATTTTCAAAAAACACTGAACTCGCAAATTTTTCATCAGAAACACTTGCGCAAGAACTGCTCGCACGAAATGATTTTTTTGAAGATTCGGGCGTGATACTGAAGCCAGACTTCTATAAATTACTTACGGAAATCGGGGTGATTTTTTGCGTCGACGGAATTGCCGTACGAAAGAACAATGGCAACATTGAAGCCATGGCGATCGTGCGCAATACGGGCGCGTATCGTGGAAAACTCTGTTCGGTGGGGGGAAGAGTGCTTACGGGTGAAGACGTGGAGCACGCACTACGAAGACACTTCAGTGTCGATGTGGGATATGAAATTGACCTTATTACCCCATGGGACAAACCTGCGGGATTCTTTCAATTCATGAAACCACGCGCTGATGGAACGGTCGCAGATAATTTCGGAACAGAACCATCGCGACGACATGCCACTTCGGTTCTCTACCTCGTACAACCCAGTGAAGGAACACCCGTATTTGGAAGCACCGCTCATGGCGGACAAGAAGCTTCTGATGTCAGATGGTTCAGCCTAGAAAACTTCCCGCCAAGAGAGGAGTTCGGGTATGGACAAGAAGTGTATTTTCGAAAATGCCTCGAGCTTGCAAAAGAGATGTTCTGATATCCCGACAAATATTTATTTCACAGCAAATGAATAGATGTATTCATTTGCTGTTTTTGTCATAAAAGTGAGCTCGAGTAATTCATGAAGAACTTGAGGCGAGAGAGGTTCCCCTGATACAAGATAGTCCAATCGATACCGGGCGATCTCTTCCCCGAGATCTCCCTCGAGAAATCGCCCATACTCCGCACTCAAAAAATCGATGCGTCTGCGGAGCCACTCATCCTCACCTTTCCCAAATAATTGATCCCAGTCAGCGTAGAAGTAACCACGGACCTCGTCTTCATGCGCAAAAAGATATGAACGAATATCTTTTTCATCAACTCCATTCAAGCGAATACGCAGTAAGTAATTGTGCAACACCCTCTCTTTGGGTACGCCAGAAAATGTATATGTTGAGCTATACACGTTGCAATTCGTATATGCAGGAATGAGTCTCTCGAGCTCTTCGTGATATTCTTTGATCAAAACAACGCACTCATTCGGAGCTTCCACATTCAAGAAAGAGAAAAATTGCGCGTATTCTTGAACTCTGCGAAAATCATCCACGCGAGATGTATAACTCAGTGCGCCAAGTATTCCGTACCCGAGGCTGGCGACAAAAACAACGCCGACCACCAAAGACCATATCCGAGGATGGTATCTGCGCCAGACGAGCAAAGATACCGCCATGACGACAATAGCGGCGATAGGAATCGTATATTGCACAAAATGGTGATACCAAATAGCACGCCCCGTGATCACCTGCTGATTGAGAGCGATCCAAGAACCAAGCAGTAATCCACCACCAAACAGCCAAGTGCGCGCGTTATCGAAAGAACGCTTGATCACACGAGCATAGAGCAGACTAAGTATGAAAAAGATCGTTGCAAGAATGAGCACCTTGTTCAACACGGGCGCGTGAGTAAAGAACATTCCGTTACGCAGAGCAACTTCCCTTCCACCCTCACCACTCACTGATGAAAGTGTGTGATACCAATACGGCGCATCAAGAATGAGTGCGATGATGAATGTGTAGATCAATTCCCTTACGACGACAAACTCTTTCCTGAAGAAAAAGATCACGATGAGTGCCGCAAGCACTGATACGGATATACCAAAGCTAAAGAAATACCCGACCATGAGTGCAAGCAATACTCCCGCGGGAATATACACATGCCGATATCGCCTTATCACGATCCACCACAACAAGATGGGGAAGCTAAATACCATGAGTGCCCCGGAAACCGGATTCACTAAGCGAGTCCAAACGGAAAGACGCGCGGCATCGATCCCTGTATTCAATAAACCGAACAAAGATTGATAATCGATCAGATCATACCCGAGCGTCACGAATAATCCCGCCGTTATTGCCCCCCATTTCATCGGCGCGTCTTCTGAGTCCCCCGCCATACTTCGCGTAAGAACATATATCAAAAGAAAGAGCAGCGCAGGGAAAAGAAACTTACTCAACGTAATAACAAAAGAAAGCCCAAAGAAGAATGCGGGGAGAGCATACAGCCACTCATTGATCGGCGGCACCATCACAGGCATATCCTTATATTCAAAAAAATATGGTGACGCAACGCCAATGTGACCCTCCATCACCTCATGAATACGCGCACGATAGATGTCCTCATCGTCGATGTAAAGGAATTGCATCCCCGCGTAGTCACCCCCGACCGCAAGTGGAGCAAGTATTGACGGCAAGATGGAGAGGAGTCCCACGAGCACGGCAAACAGAGTTGCAAGTCTGTGTTTCTTCATGAATAAACTCAGAAAGGACATATTATTTTTTTCTCACGACACAATAGAGAACCGCCGCCATTGTGTCCGCTTGTGGCCAATGATTAAAGATGAGATCGAGCAACTTGATCGGAAAAAATACAAACATCGACATATTCACAAGAAGTGAGTTTATCCGCACTGAACCAAAAGAAAATATCAACCCAACAAGGTGGCAGAGATATACAGTGAGCGAAGAAAAAGGTCCGGCACGGACGCCGATCTCGACGATATCAAACTCGTAGAATAGCTGTATTAAGCCCTCTTTCGTCCACCGCTGGTAATCACTTGGCGACGAGTGAAAAGGATAAAGAAATGGAGTCGAAATGTATGCCAATCCGCCAGGGCGTAACAATCGTTTAATTTCGAGTACGGCAAGTGTTGGATCTTTTATATGTTCGAGTACATTATCAGAGATTATTCGTCCCACACTGTTATCGGAAAGGGGGACAGCAAGCACATCTGTAACGATCGACACGCCCTCATAGGGATAAAAATCTACATTAATAACATCCTCTCGTATCTTTCGTGGACCCGACCCGAGATTAAGCACCTTACCTTCCACGGGAAAACGCCCAAGAAATTCAATTGCACTTAATCCACCAAACATCATTGGACCAAATACCGTCGCAATAAAAAAATAGAATTTAGGCCATCGCTTAAAGAAATTCCTTACATCAAAGAGCTCGATATTCTTTTTTTTATCTGATTCCATTTCTTTATTTTTTAGTACCCATCAATATCCACCCAGAGTTATTTGGCGGAGGTGTCACAGACACATTCTCAAGTGGTAATCCCAAGACAAGCTCTTCAACCTCCCCTTTCTTCCAGTAATTTGCAACATCAGGAATAAGCTGGTCAAAGACGATACTATGCACATGCCAGAAATCAAAAGTAGCAAGTTGAGCGAAGTATTTGCTTGGTCCCTTGAATATTTTTACAAATAGATAGAGTGGTATAGAGCAAAAATATGAAAGCACATGTACGAGGCCGAGTGGAAGTTTCGACGTAATGTGTATTCGTACGGGGTCGACATATTTTACTATCCACTCATTTCCTTCATATCCATAGACCCACACAAGCAGCTTCCCTCCTGGTTTCAACGCCCGAACCATATTCGTAAGAGCTTTTTGCGGATCTTTAAGGTGATGAATGACTCCAACGGAGAACGCAATATCAAATTCATCTTCCCATTCAATATCATAAATACTTTTATATAAGACCGAGACAGAAGAAAAATCCTTAAGGGTTTCTTTCGCGCGAGCAACAGACCGTTCATCAAAGTCAAAAGCCGTCACTGATTCCGCGCCCCATTTCATTGGCCAGTAACTATTACGCCCCATTCCACACCCAGCATCGAGGACTTTTTTTTCCTTCCAATCTTCTGATGTCATTGGATGTGTCCAATTAAGGAACTGACCCTCATAGTTCTCTGCAACCCACGAGTACTTGTCCCATTCATATCCAAAGCGTTGATGTGACGACATAGAAAAAGATTATTTTATCGCAGTAAACTTAAATTCGATCTCATCGAAACCTCCGACCCAAAAACACCAGATACGACTCGCAAAAGCCGTTGAGAGATTCGCAAGCGCTGAGATCATCATACTTACGACACGAAGGATCGCGATCGAAGCTTTTCCATACCCCATCGATGGAAGAAGGTAAAAGAAGGCCAGCCAGTGCATCTCCATTTTCTCAAGCTTAAATTCAACACCAAAGAATCCCGCCTTGGTAAAATCTTTATTAAAATAAAGAGGAAAGGTTATATCGAAACCATGAGCATGCTCAGCATGAGTAAAGCCACGACTAAAGTGTGGAACCTTTAAATGCAGAGTCCCTCCCGGTTTTAGAATTCGATGCATCTCCTTCATTACAAGAAATGGCTTATCGAGGTGTTCGAGAACATGAAAGGCCTCGACGAGATCGAATGAATTATCAGGAAATGGGTACGGGAGAGCATTAAGGTCATGAGTCACATCAGGATTTGTGAGGGCCTGCCAATCAAGATTCACATATCCCTCCTTTTTATCCTCACCACATCCGAGATTAAGTTTTTTTGAAATATATTCCATGGTTTACATCATACTATCCTGCCAAAGCGCAAAAACGATTAAATTCCACAATTGCTTCCGATTATCCTTCTCCCCCGAAAAATGTTCGTCTTTCAGTCTATCAATATATTCTTGTTGAAACAAACCATGTTTATTTATCGATCCTTTACTCAATAATTCCGTGGACCAATCCCGAAGCGGCCCACGCAACCACGACGCAACGGGAATACCAAAACCCTTTTTTTGACGATAGACGATATTATGAGGAAGCTTATCTTTCATAAGCTCTTTGAGTATGTATTTCGTCGCAAGACCATGCATCTTGTATTGGTATGGCAGACCATTCGCAAACTCAACTAATTCATGATCAAGGAACGGAGAGCGTGTTTCGAGTGAAGCAAACATACTCGCACGATCGACCTTTGCAAGCACCTGATCCATCATGTATGAACGCTGGTACGCCCACAAAAGCTTATTTTGCGCATTCTTAGCATCGAACTCGCCGACGAACTTCTCTAGTGATGCAAGCGGGTTCTGCTCATGAAAACTATTCTGCACTTCTGCCATTAGTAACTGAGCGCGATCATGGTCATTAAATGTGCCGAGCCAACGCACGTGTCGGAGTATAATATCATCCTCCTCCGCGCCATCGATGAATTTTTTTAATTTAAAATCCAGACTAAAGTTCGCATGTGAAATGGGAAGAGCATGGATCATTCGCGAAATAAATCCTTTCCGCAGAGAAGATGGGATCATTTGATACGCGGAAACAAATTTTTCCGCCTGAAATGTGGGATATCCCGCAAAAAGCTCGTCTCCACCATCTCCACCCAGTGCAACGGTAACATGCTCTTTTGTGAATCGTGAAAGTAGATATGTTGGAATAATAGATGCGTCCGCAAGAGGCTCGTCAAGTTGTGAAAATATCTTCGGAATAATATCGAGCGAATCCTTAGGACGAAGCACGTGATGGTGATGCGTAGAGTCGAGAAACAAGGAGACTTCTTTTGCATACTGCGATTCATCAAAACTTGCCTCATCAAAGCCAATGGAGAAAGTATCGATCTTTTTTGTACTCGCACGTGTCGCATAATACGCAATAGTCGAACTATCAAGTCCACCACTAAGGAATATTCCAAGTGGCACATCAGCAACAAGGCGAGATGAGACGGATCGCGACAACTTCACATCGAGTTCTCTGAGCGCATCCGGGAATGACAATGTTGTTTCCCTAAAGTCGGGGTTCCAATATTTCTCCTTACGCATATTTCCCCCTTCGTAAGAGAGAAATACTCCCGGCTCAAGCTTTGCAACACCCTTAAAAATGCTTTGTGGTGTTGGCACATAATCAAGCGCCAGATAAGAGTTGAGCGCATCCAAATCGACCTCTTTCTTTGCTAGAGTGTGTGCAAAAATAGCCTTTGGTTCGGAGGCAAAGAGAAGAGTCCCGCCGAACACGCCATAATAAAGTGGCTTCTTTCCCATACGATCACGCGCAAGTAGCAACTTCTTCTTTGTGACATCATAAAGTGCAATGGCGAACATTCCACTCAATCTTTCAAAACATTTTTCTCCATACTCTTTATAGAGCGCAATAATGACTTCTGTGTCGGAGGTACTTTGAAATACATGACCCTTTGCAGCCAGCTCTTTCTTGAGCAAAGAAAAATTATATATCTCACCATTGAACACAATGGAGACAGAGTGCTCCATATTCCACATTGGTTGGTGACCCGAAGGAGAAAGGTCGATAATGGACAGACGTGCGTGACCAAGACCAACACCTTGCTCAGCATAAACACCGACATCATCGGGACCACGATAACGTATCGTTTGCACCATACGCAAAACATCATCACGATCTCCCCGCCCAATAAAACCAACAATGCCACACATGGTACCTAAAAAGAATTCTGGTCGAGGCCAATCATTTCTTTGGTGGTATAAATCATTCGTGATTTATCGCCTCGTGTGCGGATAATCATATCGGCAATGATTCCCATAGAGAGCAGTTGGAGTCCTGCAAGGAAAAGGAGTGCGGTCAAAAGAGGGAGCGGGGTCAAAATAAGCGAAATGTCATAGACAAAACGGAGCACCAACGCAAGTGCGAAGGAGAAAAATCCGCCCGCGAAAGAGATGATGCCGAGCCATCCAAAAAAGTAGATCGGGCGCTGGGCATAGCTGATGAAATATTTTACCACCAAGAGATCGAGTAATAATTTTCCGATGCGAGAAAATCCATATTTCGAGTGCCCAAATTTTCGAGGATGGTGACTTACCTCGATCTCGGTGATCTTTGCACCCTGCCATGACGCATATACCGGAATAAGACGATGTATCTCTCCATAGAAATCGATATTCTTTACAATGCCACTGCGATACGCTTTGAGCGTGCAACCGTAGTCATGGATATCAACCCCTGTCGTTCTCACGATGAGTCTATTTGCAATCCTCGAAAGAAAAACGCGAAAAAATTCATCATGACGGTCTTTCCTCCACCCAGAGACAATGTCGTACCCCTCATGAAGTTTTGCGACAAGACGCGGGATGTCTTTTGGATCATTTTGGAGATCAGCATCAAGCGGAACAATGATATTCCCTATCGCATGTTTGATCCCCGCACCCATCGCTGCGGTTTGGCCGTAGTTTCGTGCAAATATGATCGCCCTTACTTTTGGATCTTTCTTTGCGAGTGTGCGAAGAAATTCGTCACTTCCATCCCTTGAGCCGTCATCAACAAAAATGACCTCATACTCAAGCGAGAGACCTTTCATCACATCAGATATCTGCTCATATAATAAAGGCAGGTTCTCCGCTTCTTTGTATGCGGGAATAACGAGTGAAATAAAGTCTCCTTTCATCAGTCCATCATAGCGATAGATGCACCACCTGACAACTCTCTGGCATGAGTCATTATCTTTTGCGCGCGAGCGCCCCATGTATACAAGGTGACGTCATTCTTTGCGCGGGAAGCGATATCGTGAGCGAGTTTTTCATCCCCAAGTAACATCTTTATGCCGTCAGCAAGTAGGGCGGAATCATCAGGAGGCACAAATAACGCATTGTCCGAATTTAACACCTCTCGAAGACTCGGGACGTCGGATGCAATGATGGGTGTACCACTCGCCATATATTCAAAGAGTTTCATTGGTGAGGTATAGAGACGTGCATCATCATCCTTGGCGCTATTCGGAAGTACGAGGACATCAGCAGCCCGCAGATAATACGGGATGTCATCGTGGGGCTTATGTCCAACGATAAGAACATTCTCAGATGCTCTATATTGTTTTGTAAATTCTGTGATATCTTTCGCAGTTCCACCGACAAAAACACAGAGTGCATCGCTCGGTAAATTTTTTGCGGCTTCCGCAAGAACATGAGCACCCTTGCGCGCATATAGGTGCCCCGCATAGAGCGCGATCTTTTTATCCTGTGGCAATGAAAGCTTCACGCGGCATTCATGCCTGCTTTCAGTAATAGCAAAACGTTCAAGATTCACTCCATCGGGACAGACGATCATGCGCGAACCCAAGACACCCTGCTGTTGATAAAAAGCTTTAAGCCCCATCGATATCGGAACGACCAATTGCGCCTTAGCTATCGCGCGACGCATAACGGTATGTGATTTTGCCGCATGGACTTCAAATATATATGGCTTATGAAAAAAACTTAACACAGAAAGAAAGAGCTCGTCGCGCGAATACACAAGCGCGTCTTGTTTGCGCGCATGCCAGAGTGCAGCGACCATGAATGTCAGCGACTGAACAAGAAATCCGATGCGTCCAAAACGCACGAGGTCGAGTGATGGCAAATATGTGATCTCAAATGTTTTGGGAATTCGATAATACGCAAATGGTTCCTCTGTGATCAAATTATTTCTTTTTGGAACGACGAGCTCTACCCCCACTCCCGCCCGACTCAATGCTCCAGCCATCTCCATTATCTGGATTCCGTGCGCCTTTTCAGTCGGCAGTCGAATATTCGCAATATAGAGGATCTTTTTCATGACTTATTTCACAAGGAACAGCGAGTATCCGCTTACTTGGTTGCTTCTTATCTTTCCCGTTAATCTATCGAGAAGGTAAAAGACATTACAGATGAATTTACTTCTTCCAAGCGGAGAGATCTTTATCCATGTTTCAAGCGCGCCGCGATTTGACTGTAATTCCATATGCAAAAACGGCTTCGACAAGAGTTCGAGCGTATCCTTCGTAAAGCGCCAATAGTCACCGTAATACCCTTTCTCGGCATGATAATAGAAGAGGAATGGCACATAGATATAACAATAACCACCGGGTTTGAGCGTGCGATACATCTCCTGAAATGCAAGGATGGGATTCTCGACATGCTCAAGCACTGCGATACAGATGATCGCATCTTGTGAATTATCAGCAAAAGGAAGCGCATGGATATCCCCCACAATATCGGGATTATAGTCGGGAACAGGATCGAGCACTTTATAATCGACCTTATCGAGATATGGCAAAAGCCACTCGCGAGACTTGTCGTATCGATTGTTTCTATCTTTTGCAATACGTAGTCCCCCTCCGATATCGACTACCGACTTCTTCTCGGAAAATATCTTTACAATTTTTTCCTCAAAGAAGAGCTCCCATGGTTTGTTCAATTTCATCATTGTATTCGGTCTTGCATTAACATTCGCACACTACTTTGTAATGATACAAAAATAACCAAGCGGGGCAGGATTATTTTTCCGCACATTCTCGGGAATCATTCTATCAAGCATCAGAGAGACTCCATAAACAACAAAACGAATGGTGTTGAATATGAAGAACGGATGCAGAAGATTTGCGGCGGCAGTGAAGCGTTCTCCAAAACGAATGATCTTCACTTTTTTAAACCCCGCCTCTTTCAATTCTTTTTCGAGTCCTTGCTGTGTGAGGCGGCAGTAATCGACGGGTTCAGGGATCTCCCCATAGAGAAGCGGAGTTGAGAGATAAAGCGTGCCACCCTCTTTGAGAACACGGCGAACCTCACGCAAGGTAGCAACCCTATCTTCGACAATATAGAGCGCGTTAAAGAATAATACAGAATCAAACTCATTATCCACGAATGGAAGAGGTTCGTTGAAATCGACCCGCGTCGCAACGCCGTCTTTCATGAGTGAATCGGTCTTGATGAGCTCAATATCTCCACGGAGATACTTCATATAACTGGAGTACCCACCACTTGCGAGATCGAGCACCTTCCCGGAAAGCTCCCCGCAATGGGAAACAACCTGCTCGTTGAACAAGATCCTTGCGATTGTCTTTCCGCGAAATATTTGTGCAGTAAAATCTTTCATTTGAAGAATCTTTTAAGCTTTGTGTATACATCGATCACACAAGAGACCTTGCCCTTAAACTGTGCCATCGACGTTGCTGAGTCGACCGAATTGCGACAGAGAAGGAAAATATCGCTCTTTGGCGTCACTAATCCCTCCTCGACCGTCACCGCACCATCCCAACCATTCTCTCTCAAATAACCATCGACCGCCACATTGACCCTTCCTTTAGGATAAGAGAATATCGCCGCGCGCGCGCCCGTGAGGCGCTCCACATCCAAAGAAGAATCAACGACCTCCTTGATCGCAACCTCAAGAGGAGTGTCCTCGCGCAACGAAAGGTGTGTTTGCGTATGTGGCATGAATTCAATACTCCCCGTCGCGACCATCTCCGTTATCTGTGCCTTTGTGAGCATGGGCATGGTCACTCCATGCACGTCGCGATCACTTTCAACGAAATGAGTTGCCAAGAATATCGTCGCAGGAAAAGAGTATCTTTGAAGAAGCGGGAACGCGTCGGTGTAATTATCTCGATACCCATCATCAAAAGTGATAACGACGCACCTGCTGATGTCTTTGTGTTTTTTTATACGCGCGATCAACTCCGAAAGCTTGATGACTGAATATTTCTCTCGTTTCAGATACGCCAATTGCTTTTCAAAAGCATGAGGAGAAACGCTAAAAAATAACCCATTCTCTGAAACGGAATGATACATCAATACGCTTGCGCTTTTTTGCATACGCAAAGGAAGGAGTCCGGCCAATGCAAAGAAAATATTCTTCAAAGTTGATTTCATGATTTTTTCTCAAGCACAAAAAAGTGATGATACTGACTTTCGAAGGGAATGAATTCTTTCGTGATGGTGAAATGCCTTTCGAGAATCGCACGGATCTTGCTTGGCGCGTATCCCTTCTTTCCTATCTCCCAATAATGCTGACCATTGAAGCGATGGGGTTGCGCATAAGGGATCTTTACGGAAAACTTTATCGCGCGGAAAAATGGGATCTTGAACATGAATTGTACCGGCGGACCAAAGTGCGGAAGACTAATGACCACATGCCTACGAGAGACCCTCTTCATCTCACGAAGCGCTTTTTCGAATTCCTCGAAAGGAAGATGCTCGAGAACCTCAAATGCGCAGACCACATCATATGACGCATCAGCAAAAGGGAGCGCGGTGACACTTCCAACGATATCAGGATGGAGGTCTTCGGCGATGTCGATACTGGTGTACGGAATGGTTGTATTACTCCTTATATAATCACGAGTTACTCCATCCCCAACTCCAACCTCTAAGATATTGTGAGGAGAAAGACCGAGTACAGAATCGAGCTGATGATAGTAGCTCACCCATCTATCGGGATGTGAGTAGGAATGAAAATTATAGGAATCTTTATCGACCTGTTTCATGAGATATTTTCTATTATACGTTGTATTAGCGTGGTTGCACTTCCCTTCTCCCTTACTGCGCGCACAAGGAATTCAGTGACCGCATCCTTGTCCTTCCGCTCCACGAGCGCGTGAATCTTTATACTGAGATCTTTTGCATCCCCCTCTTTGAATATGAGGTCATCTTTATATGCTCCAAAGTACTCCGTAAATGCTTTATTCGCGACAATGGCCGGAGTTCCCGCCGCCATTGATTCAAGTACGGCCTTATCGATCCCTCCTGTTGGCGCAAGGTTGATACTGATGTCACTTTTCCAATAGTATTGCATCACCTCTTTATTGGGAACACTTCCGACGAAATGAATCACATCCTCGAGGCGCTTTTCTCTTATGATCTTGCGGAGATATTCCACATAAGCATCATCTCCAGGCATGATAGCACCACCCACAAGAAGCACTTCGCAATCAACGCCATCAGCACGAAGAAGTGCGGCCGCCTCTATCAAAATATCAAGATTCTTTATCGGAGTGAGTCGCCCCACGCTCACCAGTGTGACCTTCTTTGCTCCATCATTTTTATACCCCGATGGGCGCGCGAGATCCTCGGTAAAAATACCATGACCTAATATCTTTAATTTTGGAGTTTTGATACGGAAGCTCGCTTGTGTTGCAGTGAATACCATATCTGCATAATGTGTCGCAACGCGGAGCGTCCAATCAACATTGCGATGCGTATACCAAAGTGCAATCTTCTTTTTCCAGAGATGCCAGACGGGTGCACCAAGCACGACATAGACAGGGTTCATATGCACGAAGACCACGTCATAATTTGCTCGCTCACTCGCAATATACCGATAGAAACGTGAGAGATATTTCAATC
>Ga0208374_1000159_pt1 | contig 41076 bp, 34 predicted proteins | sample RifOxyC3_FD_184037 | JGI IMG/M metagenome (GOLD analysis project Ga0208374, IMG submission 184037) | Groundwater microbial communities from Rifle, Colorado - Rifle Oxygen_injection C3 (SPAdes) | ecosystem: Environmental > Aquatic > Deep subsurface > Groundwater | place: Rifle, Colorado, USA...
CCGCGCTGGTCGCGGCGACCACCGGACCGGCCAGCGGGCCACGGCCGGCCTCGTCCACGCCGGCGACCAGCGCGGGCTGCTCCCAGTCGAAGGCGACCTGCTCAAGCGGCAAGGACTTGCTCGATCGCATCGCTGGCCAGTCGGACCGTATCGCGGCTGAGCTCGCGGTGCAGGCTGACAAAGCGCTGGCGCAGCGCCTCGCGCCTGGCCTGCGTCGCCTGGTCATCGGCGAGCCAGGCCAGCGTCTCGCGTGCCAGCGCGGCCGGCGTGGCGGCCTGCTGCAGCAGCTCGGGCACCAGGAACTCGCCGGCCAGGATATTGGGCAGGCCGACCCAGGGCTGCAGCATCTTGCGCTGATGCAGCTTCCAGGACAGCCAGTTCATGTGGTAGGCGATCACCATCGGGCGCTTGAACAGCGCGGCCTCCAGCGTCGCGGTGCCGCTGGCGATCAGCGTGACGTCGCAGGCAGCCAGCGCCGCGTGCGAGCCGCCGCGCGTGAGCTGCAGCGCCGCGCCCAGGCCGGCGCGCGCGACCAGCTGCTCGATGCGCGCGAACTGCGCCGGCACCGCCGGCAGCACGAAGCGCAGCCCGGGCTGCTCGCGCAGCATCAGGCGCGCGGCCTGCAGGAAGCGCGGCAGCAGATGCTCGATCTCGGCGCTGCGGCTGCCTGGCAGCAGCGCGACCACACGTGCATCCGGCGCCAGGCCAAGCCCGGCACGCGCCTTGGCCTGGTCGGGCTCGAGCGGAATCAGCGGCGCCAGCGGATGGCCAACATAGGTGGCATTGATGCCGTGGCGCGCCAACAGCTCGGGCTCGAACGGGAAGATGCACAGCACATGGTCGACGCAGCGGCGGATCTGCTCGACCCGCTCAGGCCGCCAGGCCCAGACCGCAGGCGCGACGAAATGCACCGTCTTGACGCCCGCGGCGCGCAGATCGCCTTCCAGGTCGAGGTTGAAGTCGGGCGCATCAACGCCGATGAACAAGCGCGGCTGGTCGGCCAGCAGCCTGTTTTTTAGCTGGCGGCGGATGCCGACGATTTCGCGGTAGTGGCGCAGCACCTCGACATAGCCGCGCACGGCCAGCTTCTCGCTCGGCCACCAGGCGGTGAAACCGGCTGCTTCCAGCTGCGGCCCGCCGATGCCGACCGCCTGCAGGCCCGGCCAGCGCGCCTGCAGCCCGCGCAGCAGCTGGGCTGCGAGCAGGTCACCGGACGCCTCACCGGCCACCAGGGCGACGGTGGCAGCACTCAGGTCCGCCGCCATCAGCGCACGATTCCGCGCTGCGCCGACAGACCGTCGAGGAAGACCTGCATCAGCTGCACATCGGCCTCGCAGCCCTCGAAGCGCTGCGGCAACTCGGTCATGCGCTCCTTGGCCTGCTCCAGCGTCAGGTTGTCGCGATACAGCGCCTTGTGCATGGCCTTGACGGCGGCAATGCGCGCGGCGCTGAAGCCGCGTCGGCGCAGGCCCTCGAAATTCATCGAGCGCGCGGCGGCCGGATGCCCTTCGCTCATCACGAACGGCGGCTGGTCGGCCAGCAGCACCGTGCCCATGCCGGTCATGCCGTGGGCGCCGATGCGCACGAACTGGTGCACGCAGGTGTAGGCGCCCAGGATCACCCAGTCACCGACCACCACATGGCCCGCGATCTGCGCGTTGTTGGCGAAGATGGTGTGGTTGCCCACCAGGCAGTCATGCGCCAGGTGGGTGTAGGCCATCATCCAGTTGTCGTTACCCAGACGGGTCACGCCACCGCCCTGCACCGTGCCGATATGGTAGGTGCTGAACTCGCGGATGGTGTTGCGGTCACCGATGATCAGCTCGCAGGGCTCGCCCGCGTACTTCTTGTCCTGGTTGATCGCGCCCAGCGAGGTGAACTGGAAGATCCGGTTGTCGCGACCAATGGTCGTGTGACCCTCGATCACGCAATGCGGACCGATGGTCGTGCCGGCATCCACCTTCACATGCGGACCGATCACCGTGTAGGGGCCGACCGTGACCGAGCTGTCGAGCTCGGCTGCCGGGTCGATCACCGCGCTGGGGTGGATGTTGCTCACGCGTGCACCCGGTTCAGGCGATCTTGCGCATGGCGCACATCAGCTCGGCCTCGCAGGCGATCACGCCATCGACGCGGCTGACGGCCTTGAACTTGAACATGCCGGCCTTCATGCGCTCGAGCGAGACCTCGAGGATCAGCTGGTCGCCCGGCTCGACCGGACGCTTGAAGCGCGCGCCATCGATGCCGGCGAAGTAGTAGACCGTGTTGTCGTCGGGCGAGGTGCCCAGGGTGTCGAAGGCCAGCAGCGCGGCGGCCTGGGCCAGCGCTTCGAGCTGCAGCACGCCCGGAAACACCGGACGGTGCGGGAAATGGCCGGTGAACTGCGGCTCGTTGACGCTGACGTTCTTGAGCGCCTTGATGGACTTGCCCTTTTCTATCTCGAGCACGCGGTCAACGAGCAGGAAGGGATAGCGATGCGGGAGTTGCTTGAGGATCTGGTGGATGTCCATCATGATGTCTTTTCCAATGCTTTGATGCGGTCGCGCAGGCTGTGGAGTTGCCTGAGCGTGGCCGCGTTCTTTTCCCAGGAGCGGTTGTCGTCGATCGGGAACACGCCGCTGTACTGGCCGGGCTGATGGATCGAGCGCATCACGACCGAGGCGGCCGAGATATGCACGCCGTCCGCCAGCGTCAGATGACCGAGCACGACGGCGCCGCCGCCGACCGTGCAGTTGGCACCGATCCTGGCGCTGCCGGCCACACCGGCGCAGCCCGCCATGGCCGTGTTGCGGCCCACCTGCACGTTGTGCCCGATCTGGATCAGGTTGTCGAGCTTGACGCCGTCCTCGAGCACGGTGTCCTCGAGCGCGCCGCGGTCGATGCAGCTGTTGGCGCCGATCTCGACCCGGTCGCCGATGCGCACCGCACCGAGCTGCTCGATCTTGATCCACTCGCCCTGGTGCAGCGCGAAGCCGAAACCGTCGGCGCCGATCACGACCCCACCATGCACGATGCCATCGGCACCGATGCGGCAGTCATGGCCCAGCGTCACGCGCGGGCTCAGACGGGTGCGCGCGCCGACATGGGCGCGGCGCTCGAGCACGCAATGCGCACCGATGCGCGCGCCCTGCTCCACCACCACGCCGGCCTCGATCACGGCAAAAGCGCCGACCGTCACGCCGACTCCCAACTGTGCCGTGGGATGAATCAGCGCGCTCGGGTGAATCGCAGGGCCCGCGTCGGCCCGCTCGGCCGCCTCACGCCTGGCCTTCCACCATTGCGTCAGGCGCGCGAAATAGAGGTAGGCGTCCGGCGTCTCGATGCAAGCGCCGCGCGCGCACGCTTGCTCCAGCAGCGCGGGCGGCACGATCAGCGCGCCGGCGCCGGTGCTTGCGATCTGCGACGCATAGCGCGCCTGCGCGACAAAGGACAGCGAGTCCGCGTCGGCGGACTCAAGCGAGGCCAGGCGTGCCATCGACAAGCCCGGCTCACCATGTAAAACGCCGCCCAGGGCGGCGCAGATTTCGGCCAGCGTGGCGCTCACGGCCTGGCCATCACTTGGCGTTGTTGAGCCCGCTCAGCACCTTGTCGGTGATGTCGAGCTTGGGATTGACGTAGACCGCTTCCTGCATGATCAGGTCGTACTTCTCGCTTTCGGCAACCTGCTTGATGACGCGGTTGGCGCGCTCGAGCACGAGCTGCAGCTCCTCGTTCTTGCGCTGCGCCAGGTCTTCCTGGAATTCGCGCCGCTTGCGCTGGAACTCGCGGTCGAGCTCGACCAGCTGACGCTGGCGCGCGCCACGCTGGCTGTCGGACAGGGTCGGAGCGTCCTTCTCGAGCTTCTCGGAGGCGCTCTTGAGCTGGGTGCCCAGGCCTTCGACCTCACGCTCGCGGCGCGAGAATTCCTGCTCGAGCTTGGACTGCGCGGCCTTGGCCGTCGCCGCTTCCTTGAAGATGCGATCGGTGTTGACGAAGCCTATGCGCAGCTCGGCCGCCGAGGCCAGAGTGGTACAGCCGAGCGCCAGCGCCGCAATGGCGTGACGCGAAAAAACGCGCTTGAACGATGTCATCAGAAAGAAGTCCCGATCTGGAATTGGATGCTCTGGGTCTTGTCGTCGTCCTGCTTGCGCACGGGACGGGCATAGGCGATTCTAAGCGGGCCGATGGGCGAAATCCAGCTGATGCCGATGCCAGTCGAGGCGCGCAGGTTGGCGAAATCGACTTCCTCACCCTCGGCGTAGATGTTGCCGATGTCGAAGAAGCCGTACAGGCGCAGCGTGCGGTCGTTGCCGGCCCCCGGGAACGGCGCGATCACCTCGGTGTTGAGCACCATCTTGCGGGTGCCGCCGATATTGGCCATGGTGGTGCCACCGACGATCGACGACTTGCCGCCCAGCGTGCCCTGCTCGAAGCCGCGCACCGAACCCAGGCCGCCACCATAGAAGTTCTTGAACAGCGGGAACGGCTTGCCCGACAGGCCCTCGCCCCAGCCGGCCTCGGCATTGAAGGCCAGCGTGAACTTCTTGTTCAGCGGGATGTACTGCTGGAACTGGTAGTTGGCCTTGGCGTAGCGGGTGTCGCCCGCAATGCCGAGCTCGCCGTTGACGCGCTGCAGACGGCCGGTGCTCGGCACCAGCGCGCTGTCGCGCGTGTCACGGCCCCAGCCCACCGTCAGCGGCACCGAGGTCGGCGAGTCGCCGAAGTTGGCGATGTAGTCGTTGTAGGCCAGCGGCATGCCGTTGCCCGGATCGATCTTGGTCTGCTCGATGCCGGCGCCGAAGTAGACCGTGTCGGTCTCGGAGAACGGCACGCCAAAGCGCACCGCCACACCCGGCGTGGTCAGCTTGTAGTTGCCTTCCTGCGTGTCGAGCGGCTGGCTGGTGCGGTAGTACAGGTCAACGGTGCGCGAGATGCCCTCGGGCGTGAAATACGGGTCGGTCGTGGTCAGCGACAGCTGGCGGTTGTACTTGCTGGTGTTGACATTCAGGCCCAGGTAGTTACCCGAACCGAACAGGTTTTCCTGCTGGATGCCCGCGATCAGCGACAGCTTCTCGGCCTGCGAGAAACCGGCGCCCAGCGTCAGGTTGCCGGTCGGCTTTTCCATCACGCTGACCACCAGGTCGACCTGGTCCGGCGCGTCCGGCACCTCGACCGTATCGACCGCGACCTGGGTGAAAAAGCCCAGGCGGTCGACGCGGTCGCGCGAGAGCTTGATGCGGTCGCTGTCGTACCAGGCCGACTCGAGCTGGCGGAACTCGCGCCGGATCACCTCGTCGCGGGTGCGGTTGTTGCCCTCGACGCTGATGCGGCGCACATAGGCGCGGCGCGACGGCTGGGCGCTGAGCACCAGCGCGACCCGGTTGCTGACGCGATCGATCTGCGGCTTGGCCTCGACGCGGGCAAAGGCGTAGCCAAAGCCGCCGAAATACTCGGTGAAGGCCTTGGTGGTCTGCGCCACGTCCTCGGCGTTGTAGGGCTGGCCGGCCTTGATCGCGACCAGGGACTTGAACTCCGCTTCCTTGCCGAGGTAGTCGCCCTCGAGCTGGATGCTCGAGACCACGTAGCGCTGACCCTCGGTCACGTTGACCGTGATCGACATCGCGTCCTTGTCGGGTGCGATCGCGACCTGGGTCGAATCGATGCGGAACTCGAGGTAGCCGCGCGACAGGTAGTAGCTGCGCAGTGTCTCGAGGTCGGCGTTGAGCTTGGTGCGCGAGTAGCGGTCGCTCTTGGTGTACCAGCTCAGCCAGCCGCCGGTATCGAGGTCGAACAGGCCGCGCAGCGTACTGTCGCTGAAGGCCTGGTTGCCGACGATGCGGATTTCCTTGATCTTGGCGATGTCGCCCTCGACCACGTTGAAGTTGACGTTGACGCGGTTGCGCTCGATCGGCGTGGCGGTCGCCGTAACCTGGGCGCCGTAGAGGCTGCGGGTCAGGTACTGGCGCTTGAGCTCCTGCTCGGCGCGGTCGGCCAGCGCACGGTCGAACGGGCGACCATCGGCCAGGCCGATGTCGCGCAGCGCCTTCTTGAGCACCTCGGCGTCGAACTCCTTGACGCCGGTGAAACCGACCTCGGCCACGGTCGGACGCTCCTCGACGATCACGACCAGCTCGTCACCATTGACCTGCAACCGTACGTCCGAGAACAGGCCCAGGCCGAACAGGGCGCGGATCGCGGCCGTGCCCTTGTCGTCGCTGTACTGGTCGCCGACGCGAAACGGCAGCGAGGCAAACACGGTGCCGGGCTCGACCCGCTGCAGGCCCTCGAGGCGGATGTCGCGCAGCTGGAACGGCGCAACGGCCCAGGCCGGCAAGGCGGCGACCAAGGAGGAAACGATCGCGCCCATGGCAACCGAGCGCATGCGGAAAAGGGAGTTCTTCATGGAAACAGGATTTCAGCCCAACAGTCGGGCGATGTCATTGAAAACGGCCACGCTCATGAGCGCCAGCAGTACGGCCATTCCGGCGCGCTGCAGCCGTTCCAGCCATTGTTCGGGGATGGGGCGGCCGGTCACGCCCTCGATCAGATAATACAACAGGTGGCCGCCGTCAAGGACTGGCAGCGGCAGCAGGTTCAGCACACCCAGGCTGACGCTGATCAGGGCCAGGAAGGACAGGTAGGCCACGCCGCCCAGGCTGGCCGACTTGCCGGCATATTCGGCAATCGAGATCGGACCGCTCAAGTTGTCGAGCGAGGCCAGGCCCACCACCATGCGACCCATCATGCCCAGGGTCAGGCTGGCGACCTCGCCGGTGCGACGCAGGCCCTGCAGCAGGCCGCCGAGGAAATCCTCCTGCAGGGTCACCGTCTCGGGCGGCGTGCCGACGAAGGCGCCGATGCGCCCGACCCGTTGCGGGCCCTCGCCCTGCGGCTCGGGCCGCACGGTCAATTCCAGCCGGTTGCCCCGGCGCTCGAGCACCCAGGTCTGCGCCAGGCCATTGCCCTGGCGGTCCAGGCCGGTCCTGATGAGCTGGCGCAACTGCTGCGCATCGCGCACGACCAGGCCGTCCACGCTCAGCACCCGGTCGCCGGCCTGCAAGCCGGCACGCGCAGCCACCCCCTGCTCGAGCAGCTCGCCCAGCACCGGTGCCGACCAGGGCGCGACGATGCCGATGCGGGCGAACAGCTCGACATCGGCTGACTCGACCGGCCCCAGCGTCGACAGCGGCAGGCGGTATTCGTCCGTGGCCGACTGCGGCGCCGAGCCGGCCCACAGCGTCAGGTCCTGGCCCGCCAGCGCGGCCTCGGTCAAGACCCAGCGCAACTGATCGAAGGACTCGATCTCCTGCTCCGACTCGCCGTCGGCGCTCAGGCGCTGCACCCACTGGCCGCTGCGCAGGCCGGCCTGCGCCGCCAGCGTGCCAGCCGCTGGCTCGGACAGCACGGCCCGGGCCTGCGGCTGGCCGATCCAGGACACCGCCGCATAGAGCAAGACGGCAAGCACCAGGTTGGCCAGCGGACCGGCCGCGACGATGGCCGCGCGCGCGCGCAGCGGCTGGGTATTGAAGGCCAGATGGCGCTCCTGTGCCGGCACCTCGGCCTCGCGCTCGTCGAGCATGCGCACATAGCCGCCCAGCGGCAGCAGGCAGAGCGTGAACTCGGTGCCGCTACGCCCCTGCCAGCGCAGCAGGACCGGGCCGAAACCGATCGAAAAGCGCAGCACCTTGACACCGCAAGCCAGTGCCATCCGGTAGTGACCCCATTCGTGGACGGCGATCAGCAGCGCCAGGGCAGCAACAAAGGCGAGCAGGGTCAGCATGACCGGGGCTCAGTGGCAATGCGCCACGCGCTCGGCCGCCAAGGCACGGGCCCGGGCGTCGATCGCGAGCAAATCGTCGAGGCCATGCGGCGCTGCGGGCTGGTAATGCTCGAGCGTGGCGCGGTTGACCTGATGGATCTGGTCGAAGCGCAGCCGGCCCTCCAGGAAGGCCGCCACCGCGATCTCGTTGGCGGCATTGAGCACCGCCGTCGTGCCCGGCACGGCGCGCAAGGCCTCCCAGGCCAGGAACAGGCCGGGAAAGCGGGCCGGATCGGCCGGCTCGAAGGTCAGCGCGCTCATGCGCGCGAAATCCAGCGCCTCGGCGCCCGATTCGATGCGCTGCGGCCAGCTCAGGCCATAGGCGATCGGCACCCGCATGTCCGGCGTGCCCAGCTGGGCCACGACCGAACGGTCGCGGTACTGCACCATCGAGTGCAGCACGCTCTGCGGGTGGATCACGACCTCGATGCGCTCGGGCGGCAGGCCGAACAGGTAGCGCGCCTCGATCACCTCGAGCGCCTTGTTCATCATGGTCGCCGAATCGACCGAGATCTTGCGGCCCATGACCCAGTTCGGGTGGGCGCAGGCCTCGTCGGGCGTGACCTTGGCCAACGTCAGCGGGTCGCGGCTGCGAAACGGTCCGCCCGAGGCGGTCAGGATGATCTTCTCGACCCGCAAGTCCCAGGTCGAGGCATCCTCGGGCAGTGACTGGAAGATCGCCGAATGCTCGCTGTCGATCGGCAGCAGCGTGGCGCCGCCCTCGCGCACCGCCTGCATGAAGAATTCGCCGCCAACGACCAGCGCTTCCTTGTTGGCCAGCAGCAGCTTCTTGCCGGCGCGCGCAGCGGCCAGGCAGGGTTCGAGACCGGCCGCGCCGACAATCGCCGCCATCACGGCATCGACCTCGGGCAGCGAGCTGATCTCGGACAGGGCTGCCGGGCCCGACAGCACCTCGGTGGCCAGGCCCTCGGCCGCGAGGCGCTGGCGCAGCAGCGCCGCGTGTGCGGGCGAGGCCATGACGGCATAGCGCGGCTTGAACTGGGCGCATTGCGCCAGCAGCAGCTCGACCTGGGTCGAGGCGCTGAGCGCATAGACCTCGAAACGCTCCGGATGGCGCGCGGCCACGTCCAAGGTGTTCTTGCCGATGGAGCCGGTGGAACCGAGCACCGTCAGGCGCTGGCGCATCGGCGTGGAAGTGAGGTGCATGGACGGTTTCCGGAGGTATTAGAGGGTGGCCAGCATCATGCCCAGCGGCAGCACCGGCAGCAGCGCGTCGACCCGGTCGAGCACGCCGCCATGGCCCGGCAGCAGCTGGCTCGAGTCCTTGACGCCCGCGCTGCGCTTGACCAGCGACTCGATCAGGTCGCCGCAGACGCTCATCGCGGTCAGCAGCAACAGCGCGCCGAGCATGGCCAGCGGCCCCATGGCCCAGAGCCGGCCGTAGAGGCTGGCGCCTGGCGTGCCACAGCGCTGCTCGGCCCAGGTCCAGCCAGCGGCCAGCAGCAGCACGCCAATGGCGCCGCTGTAGACGCCAGCCCAGCTCTTGCCGGGGCTGATGCTCGGTGCGAGCTTGCGCCGGCCAAAGGCCTTGCCGCCGAAATAGGCCGCGATGTCAGCGGTCCAGACCAGCGCCATGATAGACAGCAGCAGCGCGACGCCCTGGACGCGCGCCTGTGCCATCGCCCACCAGGCCAGCCCGATCAGGGTCAGTCCGATGCACAGGCGCAATGCCGGCGCAATGCGGGGCCAGCCGGCGACACCGGCGCGCAGCAGCAGCGGTGCGGCGACCAGCCAGAAAATGCCCGTGACCTGCCACAGCAGCGGCTGCTGTTGCGCCAGACCGAACTGCCACCAGGCCAGGCCGAGCAAGGCTCCAAGTCCAAGGCCACAGGCCAGCGCGGCGCCAAAGGCCAGACCGTTGAGCCGACCCCATTCCCAGCCGCCCGCGACGATCAGCAGCAGCGTGAGCAGGCAGAAAGGCCGGGGATCGGAATGAAAAAGAGCCGGCAGCAGGACCGCCAGCATCAGCAAGGCGGTGATGATTCTTTGCTTGAGCATGGGGTCAGGCCGCGTCGGATGAAGCAGCAAGCTGCTCCGAGATCAGACCGAAGCGGCGCTCGCGGCCGGCGTAGCAGGCCAGCGCGCGGTCGAACTCGGCCGCATCGAAATCCGGCCAGAGCTTGTCGGAAAAATAGAATTCGGAATAGGCCGACTGCCAGAGCATGAAGTTGCTGATGCGCTGCTCGCCGCCGGTGCGGATCACCAGATCCGGGTCCGGCACCTGGGCCATCGACAGCGCGGCCGCGAGCGAAGCCTCGGTGATGGCTTCGCCGCGCAAGGCCAGCTGCTGCGCGGCCTGCACGATGTCCCAGCGTCCGCCATAGTTGAAGCAGATGTTGAGCACCAACCGGTCGTTGCACGCAGTCTGCGCGCGCGCCTGCTCCAGGCTGGAGCGGACCAGCTCGGACAGGCCCTGGCGCTCGCCCGGAAACTCCATGCGCACGCCCTGCTCGCCGAGCTTGGGCACCTCGCGCATCAGGCCCTTGACCAGCAGATCCATCAAGCCCGAGACCTCCTCGACCGGACGCTTCCAGTTCTCGGACGAGAAGGCAAACACCGTCAGCACCTCGATGCCGCGCTGCAGGCACAGGTCGACCATGCGACGCAGCGACTCGTAGCCCTGCCGATGCCCGGCCAACCTGGGCAGGAAGCGCTTCTTGGCCCAACGGCCGTTGCCGTCCATGACGATGGCGACATGCCGGGGCATGGCGGCGGGAGACTTGACGGCTTTTGGCTTGAACATGCAGGAGAGTCTGGGTCGATATGCCTGAAACGGCCTCAGAAGGCCATCAGGTCCTGTTCCTTGGACGCGATGACCTTGTCGACTTCGGCGATCATGCGGTCGGTCAGCTTCTGGATCTCTTCGGTGCTGCGGCGCTCGTCGTCCTCGGAGGCCAGCTTGTCCTTGACCAGCTTCTTGACCGCCTCGTTGGCATCGCGGCGCAAGTTGCGCACGGCGACCTTGGCATGCTCGCCCTCGCCACGCACGACCTTGGTCATCTCCTTGCGGCGCTCCTCGGTCATGGCCGGAATCGGCACCCGGATCAGGTCGCCCTGCGAGGCCGGATTCAGGCCCAGGTCGGACTCGCGGATCGCCTTCTCGATCTTGGCGCCCATGCCCTTTTCCCACGGCGCCACGCCAATGGTGCGCGCGTCGAGCAGGGTCAGGTTGGCGACCTGCGACATCGGCACCATCGAGCCCCAGTACTCGACCTGGATGGTGTCGAGCAGCTGCGGGTTGGCGCGGCCGGTGCGGACCTTGGCCAGATTGTTCTTGAGCGCTTCGAGCGAAGCGTTCATCTTGTGTTCGGCGTTTTTCTTGATTTCAGACAATGCCATCTTGAACCTCTTGCTACTGTGTTGCTAGATCAGACGTGGACCAGCGTGCCTTCGTCGGCACCCATGACGACGCGGTGCAGCGCGCCCGGCTTGAAGATGCTGAAGACCTTGATCGGCAGCTTCTGGTCGCGGCAGAGCGCGAAGGCGGTCGCGTCCATGACCTCGAGCTGGCGCGTGATCGCCTCGTCGAAGCTGATGCTCGTGTACAGCGTGGCGGCCGGGTCCTTCTTGGGGTCGGCGGTGTAGATGCCGTCGACCTTGGTTGCCTTGAGCACGATCTCGGCACCGATCTCGGCACCGCGCAGGGCCGCGGCGGTATCGGTCGTGAAGAAGGGGTTGCCGGTACCGGCAGCGAACACCACCACCTTGCCCTCTTCGAGGTACTGCAAGGCCTTGGGACGGACATAGGGCTCGACCACCTGGTCGATCGCGATCGCGGACATCACGCGCGCCTTGACGCCGGCCTTCTCGAACGCGTCGCCGAGCGCGAGCGAGTTCATGACCGTCGCCAGCATGCCCATGTAGTCAGCCGTGGCGCGGTCCATGCCGACCGAGCCGCCCGCCACGCCGCGGAAGATGTTGCCGCCGCCAATCACAACCGCCACCTCCACGCCAAGCCGGGTGACCTCAGCGACCTCCTCGACGATGCGCACGATGGTCGCGCGGTTGATGCCAAAGGCGTCATCGCCCATCAGGGCTTCGCCGGAAAGTTTCAGCAGGATACGCTTGTAAGCAGGCATAAGCATGGGTCTCGTTGATATCCGGTGGATTTTAGGGCTTCATTGCGACAACGGCCGACCCCGCGAAGGGCCGGCCGTGCATTTTCCCGGCTCGGGTCGCGCCGGCATCTCGCCGACAGCGCCCCGAAAACCGGGTCAGATCAGTATCAGGCGCCCTGGGTGGCGGCTGCGACCTGTGCGGCGACTTCAGCGGCGAAGTCGTCGACCTTCTTCTCGATGCCTTCGCCGACGACGAACATCGTGAAGCCCTTGACGCTGGTGTTGGCGGACTTCAGGTAGGCAGCCACGGTCTGCTTGCCGTCGGCGGCCTTGACGAAGACCTGGTCCAGCAGCGAGACTTCCTTCAGGTACTTCTGGATCGAACCTTCGATCATCTTGGCGGCGATCTCGGCCGGCTTGCCGGACTCGGCAGCCTTGGCTTCGGCGACCGAACGCTCCTTGGCGACCAGCTCGGCCGGCACGTCGGCGCTCGACAGCGAGACCGGCTTCATGGCGGCGATGTGCATCGCGGTGTCCTTGGCGGCAACCAGCTCGCCGTCGAACTCGACCATCACGCCGATGCGAACGCCGTGCAGGTAGGCGGCCAGCTGGCCACCGTCGGCGTAGCGCTTGAAGCGACGGATCGCCATGTTCTCGCCGATCTTGCCGATCAGGCCCTTGCGGACTTCTTCCACGGTCGGGCCGAAGCTTTCCAGGGTCAGCGGCAGTTCGCCGATGGCGGCGACGTCAGCCGGGTTGTGCTTGACGACCAGCTCGGCGACCTGATTGCAGAAGGCCAGGAACAGGTCGTTCTTGGAGACGAAGTCGGTTTCGCAGTTGATCTCGACCAGGGCGCCAGTGGTGCCGTCGATGAAGCTGGAGATCACGCCTTCGGCGGTGACGCGGCTGGCGGCCTTGCCGGCCTTGTTGCCGAGCTTGACGCGCAGGATCTCTTCAGCCTTGTCCATATTGCCTTCGGCTTCGGTCAGGGCCTTCTTGCACTCCATCATCGGGGCGTCGGTCTTGGCGCGCAGTTCGGCGACCATGCTAGCGGTGATTGCAGCCATCTTGTTTCTCCGTTCGAGTCCAGTGTGGGACCCAGTGTTGCACTGTCAGATGAAAATTTGCTTGCAAAAAAGGGGCTCTCGAGCCCCTTTTTTGACTTGGGTGCTCAGCTTCAGGCAGCGTTTTGCACTTCGACGAACTCGTCGCCAGCATCGGCTTGAGCGGTCTTGACCAGGTCGGCGCCGGCGTTGGCACGGCCTTCCAGGATCGCGTCGGCGATGCCGCGAGCGTACAGGGCGACAGCCTTGGCCGAGTCGTCGTTACCCGGGATCACGTAGTCGATGCCTTCGGGCGAGTGGTTGGTGTCGACGATGCCGATCATCGGGATGCCCAGCTTCTTGGCTTCGGACACGGCGATCTTGTGGTAGCCGACGTCGACGATGAAGATGGCGTCCGGCAGAGCGGGCATGTCCTGGATGCCGCCGATGTCCTTCTCGAGCTTCTCGATCTCGCGGGTGAAGGTCAGCTGTTCCTTCTTGGACATGCTTTCCAGACCGGCTTCCTTCTGGGCTTGCATGTCCTTCAGGCGCTTGATCGAGGTCTTGACGGTCTTGAAGTTGGTCAGCATGCCGCCGAGCCAGCGCTGCTCGACGTAAGGCACACCGGCGCGGTCAGCTTCGAGGGACACGATGTCGCGCGAGGTGCGCTTGGTACCGACCATCAGCACGGTGCCGCCGTTGGCGGTCAGCTGGCGCACGAACTTGGCAGCCTCCTCGAACAGCGGGAGGGTCTTTTCCAGGTTGATGATGTGGATCTTGTTGCGGTGACCGAAGATGAACGGAGCCATCTTGGGGTTCCAGAAGCGGGTTTGGTGACCGAAATGGACACCGGCTTCCAGCATTTCGCGCATGGAGATAGACATGGTTAAATTTCCTGAGGTTGGGGCTTAAATCAGGTCCATCATCGCGGCGTGACGCCAACGACACCTGGTCGGACCTGTTTGCGGTTGAGCTCTGCTTCATGTGACGCCACATGCGCCACAATTTGCAAAACCCAGCGATTGTAACACCTTCAAAACCTCATGCTGCTGCGCCTAGACCCCGGGTCGTGCCGATCCAAGCTCCCGCTGCACGGCAGCGCCGCCAGCCGCGCGATCGAACAGGCCGCGCTCGCGCACCTGCCGCCACACCAGCTGATGCAGCGGGCCGCGGGCTCGATTGCCGCCCTGGCGCGGGCGCTGCAGCCGCATGCACGCCATGTCTGGCTCGCCTGCGGACCCGGCAACAACGGCGGCGACGGCCTGCTGGCAGCTGCCCTGCTGCGCACGCAACTGCCACAGACCCGCCTGACGGTCAGCTGGCAGGGCAACGAAAGCCGCCTGCCCGACGACGCCCGCTACGCGCTGCAACAGGCGCGAGCGGCCGGCCTGGAGTTTTCCGACCGGCCACCCGAGGACTTCGACCTCGGCATCGATGCGCTGCTGGGCCTGGGCGGCCGCGGCCTCGGTCCGGGCCCGATGGCCGACTGGATGCAAACCCTGCAGCAGACCCGCGCGACCGTGCTGTGCGTGGACCTGCCCAGCGGTCTGGCGTGCGACAGCGGCGCCTGGCTCAATCCCTTCGCGGCCCGCCGTGCCGGGCCGCGCCACACCCTGTCGCTGCTGACGCTCAAGCCCGGACTGTTCACCGCCGACGGCCGGGACGCGGCCGGCCAGGTCTGGCTCGACCGGCTCGGCGTCGCCGCCGATCAGCTGCCGCCCGATGCCTGGCTCAACGCGCCTGACACCGAGCCGGGCCCGACGCGTCAGCAGCGCCATGGTGCGCACAAGGGCAGCCACGGCGACTTGCTGGTGCTCGGCGGCCAGGATGTCTCGGTCGATGGCAATGGCATGAGCGGCGCGGCACTGCTGGCGGCGCGCGCCGGCCTGCAAGCCGGCGCGGGCCGGGTCTATCTGGGCCTGCTGGGCGCCGGACCGGCCACGCCCGCGCTCGACCTGCTCTGGCCCGAGTTGATGTTTCGCCCGGCGCAAGCCAGCGCCGAAGGCGAGCTGGCGCGCCAGGCCACCACCGTCTGCGGCTGTGGTGGCGGCCAGTCGGTGCGCGCGGTGCTGCCGGCCCTGCTCGAACATTCACCGCGCCTGGTGCTCGATGCCGACGCGCTCAACGCGCTGGCGCAACAGACCGACTGGCGCGCACAGCTGAGCCGCCGGCTGGCACGCGGCCAGCACAGCATCCTGACGCCGCATCCGCTCGAGGCAGCCAGGCTGCTGGGCTGCGACAGCGCGCAGGTCCAGGCCGACCGGCTGCAAGCCGCACGCGAGCTGGCGCAGCAATTCCAATCCGTGGTCGTGCTCAAGGGCTCGGGCAGCGTGATCGCCGCGCCGGGACAGACCCCGCTGATCAATGCCACCGGCAACGCCCTGCTCGCGACCGCCGGCACCGGCGATGTGCTGGCCGGCATGGTCGGCGCCTACTGGGCGCAGACCGCGCAGACCGCGCAGACCCGCAGAGGGGACCAGATGCCGGCTGCCATGCCGCAGCCCAGCCCGGACGGCGGGCTGAACGGCAGCTTGAGCGACGGACTGGAAATCGCACTTCAGGCAGCCTGCCGGGCGGTACACCAGCATGGCGCCTTGGCCGACCGCTGGCCAAGCGGACGCGGCCTGCGCGCCGGCGACCTGCTCGCCGGCCTCACGCCCTGGCCGGGCTGAGCCTGGGCGCAGACACCGGCACAGGCCAAAAACTCAAGGACACCAAGGCCACCATGGGTAGCGGCCTGCGTCCGAGGGCCAGGTCGGCCCAGGCCAGATCAGCCCAGCGCCAGCAGCAGCACCTGCAGCAACAGGATCAGCACCAGCGCCGACAGGTCGACCCCGCCGACCAGGGGCAGGCGCCGGCGCAGCGGCTGCAGCAAGGGCGCGAGCAGGCGCGCCAGCACGCCACCAATCGGCGAGAAGGGCTGGATCCAGCTCATCAGCGCGTAGACCAGCGTCATGGCCAGCAAGCCCTGCAACACGGTGCGCAGCAGGAACAGCAAGGCCTGCGCAGGCACGCTCCAGACCCAGGACAACCAATCGAAGCTGGGCAGCAGGATCAGCGACAGCAGGTGCAGCAGCAAGGCATGACACAGCGCCAGCAGCGCGGCCGCCGCCAGGCTGGCCCAGTCCAGGCGGGCCTGGCGCAAGCCGTTGGGCAAGGCGCGGCGCAGCGGCTTGACCAGCCAGTCGCTGAGCGCCATCACGAAACGCCCGGGCTGCTCGGTCATGCGCAGCCGGGACTGGTTCATCCAGGCCCGCAGCAGCGAAGCAAAGACCAGCACGAAGAACAGGTTGTCGAGCAGAAAGACAAGTATCTGCATCTCAACGCTTGCCCTTGCGCGACTTGCCCGCCGACGAACCGGCACCGCGACCGGCAGGCTTGCCAGCGGGCTTGCCGCCCGACCAGATGCCCGACGGACCCGGCTGAGCCGATGGACCGGCTTCGCCCGCCTTGGGCCTGCGCTTGCGCGCGGCCCGGGTCGAGCCCCCCTCGCCGGCGACTGCTGCGGAGCCGCCCTTCTTGTCGCGCAGCGCACGCGCTACCAGCTCCTCGCCTTCGCGCACCAAGCGGAAGTCGATGCGCCGGCCGTCGAGATCGACCCGACTGACCTGCACCCGCACCGGCGTGCCAAGCGCATAGCGCATGCCGGTGCGCTCGCCGCGCAGTTCCTGGCGCGCCTCGTCGAAGCGGTAGTACTCGCCGCCGAGCTCGGTGATGTGCACCAGGCCCTCGACATACATGCTGTCGAGCGTGACGAACAGGCCGAAGCTGGTGGCCGCACTGACCTTGCCGCTGAACTCCTCGCCCAGATGCTCGCGCATGTACTTGCACTTGAGCCAGGCCTCGACATCGCGACTGGCCTCGTCGGCGCGGCGCTCGTTGGCACTGCAGTGCAGGCCGGCGGCCTGCCAGGCCAGCAGCTCGGCATTGGGCTTCTTGGCCCGCACCGGCTTGTCACCCGGAGCCGGCGGCTTGACCCGGTCGGCCAGCCGCTTGGCCAGCTTGAGCTGGGCCTCGCCCGGCGTCGGCAGATTGGGCAGCGAATACTTGCGCTCGCCCAGGATGCACTTGATCACGCGATGCACCAGCAAGTCGGGATAGCGCCGGATCGGACTGGTGAAATGGGTGTAAGCCTCGAAGGCCAGGCCGAAATGGCCTTCGTTGTTGGGCGAGTAGATCGCCTGCGACATCGAGCGCAGCAGCATCTGGTGGATCTGCAGCGCATCGGGCCGGTCACCGGTCGCCGCGGCGATCTGCTGGAACTCGAGCGGCGTCGGCTCGTCGCTGACGCTGTAGGGCAAGGCCAGCGCCTTGAGGTACTGGCGCAGGATGTCGATCTTGAGCGGGGTCGGCCCCTCGTGGACGCGGAACAGGCCCGGGTGCTTGCCGTGCTGGATGAACTCGGCCGAGCAGACGTTGGCCGCCAGCATGGCCTCCTCGATCAGGCGGTGCGCGTCGTTGCGCGTGCGCGGGACGATCTTCTCGATCTGACCGACCTCGTTGCAGACGATCTGGGTCTCGGTGGTCTCGAAATCAACCGCGCCACGGCGCTTGCGCGCTTCCAGCAGGCCTCGGTAGACATCGTGCAGGTTGAGCAGATGCGGTACCAGCGCCTCGCGCTGCTGCGCCTCATGGCCGCGCGTGTTCTGCAGGATGGCCGCGACCTCGGTATAGGTCAGGCGGCCGTGACTGAACATCACCGCCGGATAGAACTGGTAGGCGTGGATGTCGCCCTGGGCGTTGATCAGCATGTCGCAGACCATGCACAGGCGTTCGACTTCCGGGTTCAGCGAGCACAGGCCGTTCGAGAGCTTCTCGGGCAGCATCGGGATCACGCGGCGCGGGAAGTAGACGCTGGTGGCGCGCTCGTAGGCATCGATGTCGATCGCCTCGCCGGTTTCGACATAGTGGCTGACGTCGGCGATCGCGACCAGCAGGCGCCAGCCCTTGCCGCGTCCGACCTTGGCCGGTTCGCAGTAGACCGCGTCATCGAAGTCGCGCGCATCCTCGCCGTCGATCGTCACCAGCGGCACGTCGGTCAGGTCGATCCGGTGCTTCCTGTCGGCCGCACGCACCTTGTCGGGCAAGGCACGCGCCTGTGCCAGCGCGGCGTCCGAGAACTCGTGCGGCACGCCGTACTTGCGCACCGCGACCTCGATCTCCATGCCGGGGTCGTCGATCTCGCCGAGCACCTCCTTGATGCGGCCGACCGGCTGACCGTAGAGCGCGGGCGGCTCGGTCAGCTCGACCACCACCACCTGGCCCGGCTGGGCCTGGCCCATGGCGCCCTTCGGGATCAGCACATCCTGGCCGTAGCGCTTGTCCTCGGGCGCGACCAGCCAGACACCGGACTCCTGCAGCAGGCGCCCGATGATCGGGGCGCTGGAACGCCCGACGATCTCGGTCACGCGGCCCTCGGGTCGGCCGCGGCGGTCCTGCCGCACCACCTGGACCTTGACCCGGTCGCGGTGAAGGACGGCACGCATCTCGTTGGGCGGCAGGTAGACATCGGGTTGTCCATCGTCACGCACCACGAAACCGTGGCCGTCGCGGTGGCCGTTGACCTGGCCTTCGAATTCAGTCAATAGAATAGGTTTTTCTTTCACTCGGCTTTTGTACTCGCAATATTCCGCGCTATACTAGCGGCTTCCTGAGATGCCCAGGTGGCGGAATTGGTAGACGCACTAGTTTCAGGTACTAGCGGGTAACTCCGTGGAGGTTCGAGTCCTCTCCTGGGCACCAAACATGAAACCCTGCAGATCTCACGGTCTGCAGGGTTTTTCGTTTTCAGACCCACCCGGCCTCGTCACGAAGCCGCCCGTCCTAGCAAGACAGCGAGCTGGACTCGTCCCAGTCCGGCCGGTGGTTGACGTGATGGGCGGCCCGGTGCAGATGGGCCAGGAAATGCCGGACCACGGGCGCGACTGCGGATTCACGCCGGATCAGCGCCGCCACTTGGAGGCGATAGCCCTCCTCGGCCAGCGGCACGATGGCGAAGAAGCTGGCCGCCATCGGATGGACGGCGATCTGGCGCGGCATCAGGGCCACATAGTCCCCCGCCGTCACCAGCGACAGCAGCGCCAAGGTCGAGTTGACGATGGTGCGCGAAGGCGGCCCGTCCATGCCATGGCGCTCAAACAGGAGTTTCGCGTAACCCGCGTCATGGGTCGAGCCGGTGTAGACCCATGGCGCATCGGCCAACTCCTGCAGCCGGCGCGCCTGCTGGCGCGGGCTGCCCTTGCGGACTACCACCACCATCTCGGTCTCGATCAGGGTTTCGATCTGGAACTCGCCCGAGGCCAGGCCGTCCGGGATGCCGCAGATCGCCACATCCACCTGGCCCGAGCGCAGCTTCTGCATTTGCGCGAAAAACAGCTCCTCGCTCAGGCGCAACTTGATGTCGGGAAACTGACGGGAAAAGGTGCGCAAGGTCTCCGGCAGCAGCAGCATGAGGGCAACCGGAACAGCCCCGACGTTGAGCTCCCCGAGCATGGTCCCATCGAGCTGGCGGATTTCATCAACGGCAGTGCTGAGCTCCTTGCTCGCCTTCAAGGCCCGGTCGTACAGCACCTTACCCTGGGCGGTGGGCAACACCCCCTTCGACGTACGCTCGAGCAGCGGCGCGGCCAGCTCGCGCTCGAGTTCACGGATCGTCTTGGTCAGCGCCGGCTGCGACAGGCCCAGGCGCCTGGCCGCACTGCGCAAGCTGCCCGATTCGATGGCGGCGACAAGGGCTTGCAGGGCGGACAGCTTCATGAGGGGGACCCGGATCAGGACGATGGAGATAAGCAAATGTTATCGCGCTGGCGTTCCTGTCATCTTCTCAAGCCGGGTCGAGGTTTCGAGAATCAGCGCCTGCAACCCCCATCACAAGGAGACAACACCATGCGCCATTTCACCCAAGCCCTCGTCACGACCCTGGCCGCCCTGAGCCTGGGCAGCACTGCCCAGGCTCAGGAAGTCACCCTCAAGGTGCACCATTTCCTGCCGTCGAACTCCTACGCCAACACCATGTTCATCCAGCCCTGGTGCGAGCGCATCCAGAAGGAGTCGAACCAGCGCATGAAATGCCAGATCTACCCGTCGATGCAGCTCGGCGGCACACCGGCCCAGCTGGTCAGCCAGGTGCGCAACGGCGTGGTCGACGTGATCTGGACGCTGCAGGGCTATACCGCCGGCATGTTCCCGCTGCTCGAGGTGTTCGAGCTGCCGTTCATGATGCAGGACCCCGAGGCCACCAGCAAGGCGGTCTGGGACTACACCCAGCAGTACGCGCTGGGCGAGTTCAAGGACATGAAGCCGCTGGCACTGCATGTGCATGGCGACGGCGTGTTCCACGTGATCAAGAAACCGATCAAGAGCCTCGACGACGTCAAGGACCTCAAGCTGCGCGCGCCGACCCGCCTGAGCAACAAGCTGCTGTCCGCGCTCGGCGCGACCCCGGTCGCGATGCCGGTGCCGGCAACCAGCGAGGCGCTAGCCAAGGGCGTGATCGACGGCGCGCTGATGCCCTACGAGGTCGTACCCTCGGTCAAGCTGCAGGAAATGGTCAAGTTCCATTCCGAGACCGATCCAGCCGAACCCGCGATCTACACCTCGGTCTTCATGTTCGCGATGAACAAGGCGCGCTACGAAGGCCTGCCCGAGGACCTGCGCAAGGTGATCGACAGGAACAGCGGCCAGGCCTTGTCGGGCCAGATCGGCAAGACCTTCTTGGCGGCCGATGCCGAAGGCAAGAAAGCGGCAGCGGCCAACCATTTTAACATGATTCCGAAGGCCGAGCTGCAGCGCTTCCAGGCCGCCGGCCAGACCGTCACCGACACCTGGGTCAAGGACATGGATGGCAAGGGACATGACGGCAAGCAGTTGCTCAATGCAGCGCGCAGCCTGATCACCAAGCATTCCACCAAGTAATCCCGACCCATCACACAGGAGCACCCTCAGCATGGCCAGCATCATTGGCGGCGTTGCCGTCTCGCACACCCCCACCATCGGCTTCGCCTTCGACCGCGACAAGCAGGACGACCCGGTCTGGACCCCGATCTTCGAGGCCTTCGCGCCGGTCAAGCAATGGCTGGCCGATGTCAAGCCGGATGTCGTGATCGTGACCTACAACGACCATGTGACCTCGTTCTTCTTCGACCATTACTCGGCGTTCGCGCTCGGCATCGGCGAGCGCTATGAGGTCGCTGACGAGGGCGGTGGCCAGCGCGACCTGCCCGCCATCATGGGCCATCCGGGGCTGGCCGCGCATATCGGCCAGTCGCTGATGATGGAAGAGTTCGACCTGTCCTTCTTCCAGGGCAAGCCGCTCGACCATGGCTGCTTCTCGCCGCTGTCGGTGCTGGCCGAGCATGGCGAGGGCTGGCCAATGCGCATCGTGCCGCTGCAGATGGGGGTGCTGCAGTTCCCGCTGCCGAGCGCGCGCCGGTTCTACAAGCTGGGCCAGGCGCTGCGGCGCGCGGTCGAGAGCTACCCGGAGGACCTGCGCGTCGTCGTCGTCGCGACCGGCGGACTGTCGCACCAGGTGCATGGCGAGCGCGCCGGCTTCAACAACGTGCCTTGGGACATGCAGTTCCTCGAGCTGTTCGAGCAGGACCCCGAGCGCCTGGCCGCGCTCACGCATGCCGAGCTGGTCGAGCTCGGCGGCGCCGAAGGCGCCGAGGTCATGATGTGGCTGACCATGCGCGGCGCGCTGTCGGCGCAGGTCAGGAAGCTGCACCAGGCCTATTACCTGCCCTCGATGTGCGGCATTGCGGCAGCGGTGTACGAGAACCAGGCCGGACCGGTGATCGCCGGCGAGGTCGAGCGCCACCGCCAGGCGATGGCGGTGCAGCTGGCCGGCGCCGAGCGGCTGCAGGGCACCTATCCGTTCGACTTCGGTCGCAGCGTCAAGGCGTTCCGGCTCAACCGCTTCCTGCACGACCTGATTGTGCCGGCCAGTCGGCAACGCTTCCTCGCCGACGAGGCCAGCGCAATGGCCGGTGCGGGCCTGAGCGACGAGGAGCGTGATCTGCTGGGGCGGCGCGACTGGCGCGGCCTGATCCACTACGGCGTGAGCTTCTTCATGCTCGAAAAGCTCGGTGCCGTGGTCGGCGTGTCCAACCTGCACATCTATGCCGCCATGCGCGGCGAGTCGCTCGAACAGTTCCAGCTGACTCGCAACGCGCCCGGCGCGCTCTATTCGGTCGCTGGCAAGGACGCCGCCACCGCCTGGGACCCGAAGTCCGCCACCTGATCTTTCACACCACAGCACTATGGCAGAACTCATTCCTGACGACCTGGACGCGCCAGCGCCCAGGCGCACCGGCCTGGCCGGCCTGGCCGGCCTGGCCGGCCTGGCCGGCCTGCTCGACACCGTAATCACCTGGTGGGCACTCGCCGGCGGCATGGTCTTCGTCGCCCTCGTCATCATGTCCATCGTCTCCATCGTCGGGCGCAAGCTGTTCTCGCACCCGATCGAGGGCGACATGGAGCTCCTCATGATGGGCGCGGCAATCGGCTCGGCCGCCTTCCTGCCCGTCTGCGAGCTCGACGACAACCACATCAAGGTCGACGCCCTGACCACCTGGATGAGCGAGCGCGCCCGCGCCGCCCTCGACGTCATCGCCCACCTGCTGCTGACCATCGCCTCGGCCATCATCACCTGGCGCAGCGCCCTCTACGTCGAGGAGTGCTACGAGAACATGGAGGTCTCGACCCTGCTGCTGATCCCGATCTGGCAGCCCGTGCTGCTGCTTGTGCCCAGCTTCGCCCTGCTGACCCTGGCCGCGCTCTACCGCGCCCGGCTTTCCCTGAACACCGCTGTTGGAGCCCACAAATGAGCGGCATGGCTATTGGTCTTTCGATTTTCGCCGGCCTGCTGGTGCTGCTGGCGCTGCGCATCCATGTCGGCATCGGCATGCTGATCGGCGGCAGCGTCGGCTTCATGGCCATGAACGACTGGGACTCCTCGGCCCTGCTGTTCACGCTCAACCACCTGGCCTACGCCCGCCTGTCCAACTATGACCTGGCGGTGATCCCGCTGTTCATGCTGATGGGCCAGTTCGCCACCCATGGCGGCCTGTCCAAGGCGCTGTTCCGCTTCGCCGCGGCCTTCATGGGCCACTGGAAGGGCGGCCTGGCGATGGCCTCGACCGGCGCCTGCGCCGGCTTCGGCGCCATCTGCGGTTCGTCTCTGGCCACTGCCGCCACCATGGCGCAGGTCGCCCTGCCCGAGCTCAAGGCCCACGGCTACTCGGGTCGCCTGTCCACCGGCACCCTGGCGGCCGCCGGCACCCTGGGCATCATGATCCCGCCCTCGGTCCCACTGGTGATCTACGCCGTGCTGACCCAGGAGTCGATCGGCAAGCTGTTCATGGCCGCCGTCGTGCCGGGCCTGATCGCGATGACCGGCTACATGCTGGTCATCAAGCTGATCGTCACGCTCGACCCCAAGGCCGGCCCCGCCAGCGCCAAGCACAGCTGGGCCGAGCGCCTGACCGCCACCCTGGCCGTGCTGCCCGTCATGGGCGTGTTCGCCGTCGTCATCGTCGGCATCTACGGCGGCTGGGCCAACCCGACCGAGGCGGCCTCGATCGGCGCAGCGGCCTGCGGCGTGCTGGCGGTCCTGACCGGCGGCATGCGCTGGGACGGCATCAAGAAGAGCCTGATCGGCACGGCACACGCCACCGCCATGATCTTCCTGGTGCTGCTGGGCGCCGACCTGCTCAACTCCGGCCTGGCGCTGACCCAGCTGCCGACCGAGCTGGCCGACTGGGTCAAGAACTCCGGCATGCCGCCGCTGCTGGTGCTGTTCGCGATCCTGGGCGTCTACGTGCTGCTGGGCTGCGTGATGGACTCGCTGGCCATGATCCTGCTGACCGTGCCGATCTTCTACCCGATGGTCATGGGCCTGGACTTCTTCGGCATGAGCGTGCCCGACAAGTCGGTCTGGTTCGGCATCCTGGCGCTGATGGTGGTCGAGATCGGTCTGGTGCATCCGCCCGTCGGCATGAACCTGTTCATCATCCAAAAGCTGGCCAAGGACGTGCCTTACATGGAAACCGCCAAGGGCGTGATGCCGTTCCTGGCGTCGGACTTCATCCGCATCGGCTTCCTGGTCTTCTTCCCGGCCATCTCGCTCGGCCTGGTCCACTGGATGGGATGAGTGAAATATTTCAAACTTTTACTGTGGCTTGAAAAATCTTGAAAATCCGGGCTAGAATAGTGGCTTCCTGAGATGCCCAGGTGGCGGAATTGGTAGACGCACTAGTTTCAGGTACTAGCGGGTAACTCCGTGGAGGTTCGAGTCCTCTCCTGGGCACCAAGATTTTCTGCTTCAATGCAGCAAGTCCTGTGCAACATCTCAAGAAAAAAACCCTGAAAGCCCAGGTGGCGGAATTGGTAGACGCACTAGTTTCAGGTACTAGCGGGTAACTCCGTGGAGGTTCGAGTCCTCTCCTGGGCACCAAACATGAAACCCTGCAGATCTCACGGTCTGCAGGGTTTTTCGTTTGCCCGCCTCCGACACGGGCACAAGAAAGCCGCCCTCGCGGGGCGGCATGGCAGGTCAGCTCGCAAAGGGCTGCCACCTACAGGCGGCAACCCGGCGGCCGGACCGGTCAGATCGGCTGGCCGACCAGGTCGTGACCCTGGGTGCCAACGATGCGCACCTTGATGAAGTCGCCGACCTTGTAGGTCTTGCTGGCCTTCTCAGGCGGCAGCAGATGGACGACGCCGTCGATCTCGGGCGCATCGGCATAGGTCCGACCCACTCCGCCCTTCTTGCCCAGGCTGAGCGCCTGATCAACCAGCACCTGCATGGTGGCGCCGACACGGCGCTGCAGCCGCTCGATCGAGACCTGCTCGGCGACTTCCATGAAGCGGGCCTGGCGCTCCTCGCGCAGCGCATCGGGCAAGGCACCCGGCAGCGCATTGGCCAGCGCGCCATCGACCGGCGAATAGGCAAAGCAGCCGGCGCGGTCGATCTGCGCCTCGCGCAGGAAGTCGAGCAGATGCGTGAATTCCTGTTCGGTCTCGCCCGGGAAACCGGCAATGAAGGTGCTGCGCACCACCAGCTCAGGGCAGATCTCGCGCCAGCGCTGGATGCGCTCGAGGTTCTTCTCGCCGCTGGCCGGGCGCTTCATGCGCTTGAGCACGTCGGGGTGGCTGTGCTGCAGCGGCACATCGAGGTAAGGCAGTACCAGGCCCTCAGCCATCAGCGGGATGATGTCGTCCACATGCGGATACGGGTAGACATAATGCAGACGGACCCAGGCACCGTAGCCGCGCGCGAGCTCGCCCAGGGTCTTGACCAGGTCATACATCCGGGTCTTGACCGGCTTGCCGTCCCAGAAACCGGTGCGGTACTGGACATCGACGCCGTAGGCCGAGGTGTCCTGGCTCACGACCAACAACTCCTTGACGCCGGCCTCGAACAGCTTGCGCGCCTCGGTCAGCACCTCGCCGATCGGACGGCTCACCAGGTCGCCGCGCAGCGAAGGGATGATGCAGAAGGTGCAGCGGTGGTTGCAGCCTTCGCTGATCTTGAGATAGGCGTAGTGGCGCGGCGTCAGCTTGATGCCCTGTGCCGGCACCAGGTCCAGGAAGGGGTCGTGCGGCTTGGGCAGGTGCTTGTGCACCGCATCCATGACTTCCTGGGTCGCATGCGGTCCGGTCACGGCCAGCACCGACGGGTGCACGCCCTCGACCATGTTACCGCCCGCTTCGTCCTTGCGCGCGCCCAGGCAACCGGTCACGATCACCTTGCCGTTTTCGGCCAGGGCTTCGCCAATGGTGTCGAGGCTTTCCCTGACGGCGTCGTCGATGAAGCCGCAGGTGTTGACGATCACGAGGTCCGCGCCGTCAAAGGTCTTGCTGGTCTGGTAACCCTCGGCGCTGAGCTGGGTGAGGATCAATTCGGAGTCGGTGAGCGCCTTCGGGCATCCGAGGCTCACGAAGCCCACTTTGGGGGCTTTGGCTATGGTTTCAGTCATGCCCCGATTGTCTCAGGTCATCACCACTCCAGCGCAAAAACTCAGCGCTTGACCCCGAAGGCCTCCAGCATTTGCTGCTGCAGCTGGTTCAACGCCTTCTGCGACTGCTCCAGATAGCCGCCCAGCGCGACACCCGGAATCAGCGGCGACTGGACCCCCAGGAACTGCGACCACATCTCGGGCGTCAGGCCCTTGGCCTGATCCGCCATCTGGCGCTGCAGGTCGGCAAAAGCCTCCACGCTCTGCTCGAGGTAGCTGCCCATGAAGCCCTGCATCGAATGGCCGTAGAAGCGGATGATGTCGGCCAGCATGCGCTCGGAGAAAAACGGCACACCACCGGTCTCCTCCTCGAGGATGATCTGTAGCAGGATGCTGCGCGTCAGGTCAGCACCGGTCTTGGCATCGCGAACGGAAAAATGCACCCCCTGCAGCACCAGCGCACGCACATCAGCCAGCGTGATGTAGGACGAGGTGGTCGTATCGTAGAGGCGGCGATTCGGGTATTTCTTGATTACCCGCAGCTCTTCGACGCACTCGCTCGCCTGGCCGTCCGGTTCATTTTGCACTGCACTGACTCCTGCCCCATGGGCCTTGCGCCCCGCGCCGACGCGGGGATAAAGTTTGATTTTAAGAACAAAGACTATTATTTCGGAACGATTCGCAGCGCCAGCAGCAAAAAAGCCCGCACCAGAGCGCCATCGGCACCCGCGACGAGCAGCCGATCCATGAGCGGACCACGGGCTTGACCCGAGCGCCCATTGTCGCGATAGTGCAGGCTTGAATCCGATCCCCGGCATGGCATCGGCACAACAGACCCAGCTTCACGCCGGCATCGGGACTTTCGTCATTCAGCAGGAGAATGTCATGGAAGAAACCCAGAAAACGCTTGCCATCGATGCACTGAACCGCATCATGGAACTCGAACTGGCCGGGGTGGTCAAGTACACGCACTATGCGCTGATGGTGTACGGCTACAACCGAATTCCGATCGTATCCTGGCTCAAGGACAATGCCAACGAGAGCCTGGCCCACGCCCACAGGGCCGGCGAGCTGGTGACCCTGCTCGGCGGCCACCCCTCGCTGCGGATCGGCCCCCTGCTCGAGACGCATCAGCACGACATCGGCGACATCCTGCGCGAAAGCCTGGCACACGAGAAGACCGCGCTGGCAGCCTACTACGAGTTGCTCCGGATCGCGGAAGGTCACTCGATCCTGCTCGAGGAATATGCGCGCGAGCTGATCGTGCTCGAGGAGATGCACCAGGACGAGGTCAACAAGATGCTGCGCAAGCCCGGCGAGACAGGCAGCTTCCAGGGCTGAAGCCCAGCAGGCAACCCCTGAAGGCAAGGGATGAATCCGGAAACAAGAAAGCCCTCAAACCTGCGCTCGAGGGCTTTTTGCTTTTTGGTAGGACTGATTGGATTCGAACCAACGACCCCCACCATGTCAAGGTGGTGCTCTAACCAACTGAGCTACAGTCCTGAAATTCTGGTAGGCTCGACTAGATTCGAACTAGCGACCCCCACCATGTCAAGGTGGTGCTCTAACCAACTGAGCTACGAGCCTAGAATTCAAGGTTCCGCAGTATACATGAGAGCCTGACCAGGACTCCCGGCTTCCAGATAAATTTCTAAGCTGTTGCCAGCCAAGGAACAAATCTGGTAGGCGCGATTGGATTCGAACCAACGACCCCCACCATGTCAAGGTGGTGCTCTAACCAACTGAGCTACGCGCCTGCATCGCTGCGAGACCGCAACTATAGCAGAAAATACGGGCTTTTTTCAACGCCCTGTGCCGCCTAGCGCCGCCAGACCCGCTGCACACCGGGCACATCGGAGACGGCCGACATCACGCGGGCGACCCGCATCGAGTCCGCGACCTCGACCGTGAAGGTCATCCAGGCCACGCCGCGGACCGACTGGGTCTGGACACCGATGACATTGATCTTCTCGCGCGAGAAGGCGTCCGAGATGTCGCGCAGCAGGCCCTGGCGGTCCTGCGCCTCGACCGCGACGTCGACCGGATAGACCGCCGAGTCGGCGCCCTTGCCCTTGGCCCCACTCCATTGCACGTCGAGCACGCGGTCGGGATGCTGGCGCAGCAGGTGGCCGAAGTCGGCGCAGTCGCTGCGGTGGATGCTGACGCCCTTGCCACGCGTGACAAAGCCGCGGATCTCGTCGGGCGGCGCGGGCTTGCAGCAGCGCGCCAGCTGGGTCAGCAGCGAGTCGACCCCGACCACCAGCACCGAGCCGGCGGACGATTTCTCAACGCCGCGCGCCTTGCGGATCACGACCTCATCGGGGACCGGTGCCACCTCCTGCGGCTTGAGCTGCTGCTCGACCGCGCGCAACGAGGTTTCCTCCTTGCCGACCGACTCGAACAAGGCCTGCGGCGTCTCGAAGCCGAGCCCGGCCGCGAGTTCCTCATGCCGCAAGGCGGTCCGGCCCTCGCGCTGCAGCAGGCGCTCGATCGCCTCGCGCCCGCGCGCCGCGTTGTCCTCGGCCGCCAGCGCGTTGAACCAGGCGCGCACCTTGCTCTTGGCGCGGTGGCTGACCAGGTAGCCCAGCTCGGGGTTGAGCCAGTCGCGCGAGGGCCCGCCCTCCTTGACCGAAACGACCTCGACCGTCTGGCCGCTGCGCAGCGGGGTGTTGAGCGTCACCATCGCGCCATCGACGCGCGCGCCGCGGCAGCGGTGACCCAGGGTGGTGTGCACGGTGTAGGCGAAGTCGAGCGGGGTGGCGCCCTGGGGCAGCTCGACGATCGCGGCCTGCGGCGTCAGCACGTAGATGCAGTCGTCGAACAGCTGCTTGGCCGCGCCGCTGAGGTCACTCTGCCAGGCCAGCAGCTGGCGCAGCACTGCGATCTTGGCGTCGTAGTCCGAGCTCGCGGAGACGCCGGAATAGCCCTTGGCGCCGGCCTCCTTATAGGCCCAGTGCGCCGCCACGCCATGCTCGGCATGGTCGTGCATGGCCTGGGTGCGGATCTGGATCTCGAAGGCGCGGCCCTGGGCGTCGCGCACCACGGTGTGCAGCGACTGGTAGCCGTTGGGCTTGGGCTTGGCGATGTAGTCGTCGAACTCCTCGGACACCGGGCTGAAATGCGAATGCACCCAGGCCAGCACCGCGTAGCAGTCGTCGACCGCCGGCACCACGACGCGCAGGGCACGGATGTCGAACACCTGGTCGAAGTCGAGCGACTTGCCACGCATCTTCTTGACGATGCTGTAGATATGCTTGGGCCGACCCTGGACCGATGCCTGGATGCCCTGGGCTTGCAGGGCGGCGTCGAGGTCGAGCCGGACCTGCTCGACATGGCTCTCGCGCTCGACCCGCTTCTCGTCGAGCAGGCGCGCGATCTGCTTGTAGGTATCGGGCTCGAGGAAGCGGAACGACAGGTCCTCCATCTCCCACTTGATCTGCCAGATGCCGAGCCGGTTGGCCAGCGGCGCGAAGATCTGCAAGGCTTCCTGCGCCAGCGCGCGGTCGGGCAGCTTCCTGGCGGCCGCGTAGTAGCGCAGCGTCTGCAGCCTGGAGGCCAGGCGCAGCATGACCACGCGCAGGTCGCGCGAGAAGGCCAGCAGCATCTTGCGCACGTTCTCGGTCTGGCTGGCGTCGAGCTCGGACAGCTGGGCCTTGGCCGCGTTGGCGACAAAGCCGCTTTGCTGTTGCGCCAGTTCCCGGTCGAGCCTGACCTGCGCGGCCTTCTGGCGTGCCTGGCGCTGCAGCTGCAGCAGCTTGCTGGTCTCGACCGCGACATGGGCGTAGCTGTCGCCGAAGGCCTTGGCGATGATTTCCTGCGGGCGCTGCAGGTACTGGCAGGCATAGACCAGGTAGGCGGCAGCCTGCATCTCGGGCGAGCCGCCCATCAGCGCCAGGATGCCGACCATGGCATCGGCATGCGCCAGCGTGTTCTCGCCAGTGTCCAGGTGGCTGGCGGCCAGCAGCGGTTCGGCGAAGGCGCGCGCGCGCGCCAGCGCCTGATTGTCGGCGGGCTCGCGTGCCGACAGCGCAGCCGCGATCGCGGTGCCGCTCGATTGGGGATCAGAGGGGTTCATGGAGAGAGCAGAAATTCCTTGACGACGGCCACCTGATCGGGCTGGACCAGGGCGGGCGCATGACCAACCCCGGCAAACTCGACGCAACGGGCCCTGGGACCACGGTTGGCCATGGCCGCGGCGGTCTCGGGCGTCAGCAGGTCGGACTCGGCACCGCGCAACAGCAGACAGCAGGCCTGGATCTGGTCGTAGAGCTGCCACAGGGGCGACTCAGCGGCGCCGGCGCCGCCGTGGTGCAGGGCCTCCATCGCGGCCAGCATTTGCTTGAAGGGCGCGGCAATGCCCGGATCATAGTGCAGGGTCCAGCCGCCCAGGGAACGGCGCAACATCGGCCGCGACAGGGCCAGCCATTGCTCGGGGCTGTGCGGGCCGAAAGCCGCGCAGATCTTCTCGAGCACATGGACGGCGGCGATCTCGGACGGAAAGACCGGCAGATTGCCGAGGTAGGTCTCGATGCGCCGCAGCGAGGCGAGCTGGATCTCGGGGCCGACATCGTTGAGGACCAACCGACGCAGGGCCAGGTGCGGGGGTGCCGCCAGCGCCATGCCGATCAGGCCGCCCATGCTGGTGCCGACCCAGTCCAGCCGCAGTTCGGCGCCGTCGCGGCCGGTGGCCTGCTGGAAGTCCAGGCGCAGCTGGCGCAACAGCTCGGCCATGTCGGCGACATAGGTCGGCACCTGATAGTCCATCGGTTCGGCCAACCAGTCGCTCTGGCCACGGCCCGCGATGTCGACGCAGATGACACGGACATGCGGTGCCAGGGCTTGCGCGAGCACGTCGAAGTCGCGCGCCTGCCGGCTCAGGCCATGCACGCAAAACACGACCTGATCGGGCTGCTCTTGGCCGGTGGCGTTCCACTCCCACCAGGCGATCCGGCGTTGAGGACTGAATTTGGCCCTGACACCAGGGACTTCCAGGAATTTGAGTTGTGGTTCCATTTATCGGGGCCCGACCTGCCCGGTCATCGTAGCGTCAATCTGGGCAGGATAATGGCAACGGGATGCACGATGATGACGAAATCCTGCCCCTTTCCCACTCTATCCCCCATTTCACGGAGTTCACCCCATGCTGAAGAACAAAACTGCCCTGGTCACCGGATCGACCAGCGGCATCGGATTGGGCATTGCCAAGGCGCTGGCGCGCCAGGGCGCCAACATCATGCTCAACGGCTTCGGCAACGTCGAGAGCGCACAGGCCGAGGTGGCGGCCTTCGGTACCCGCGTCAGCTACCACGGCGCCGACATGAGCCAGCCGGCACAGATCGAGGCGATGATGGCCGCGGCAGCCAGCGAGTTCGGCCAGGTCGACATCCTGGTCAACAACGCCGGCATCCAGCACGTGGCCAATGTCGAGGAGTTCCCGCTCGAGCGCTGGGACGCCATCATCGCGATCAACCTGAGCAGCAGCTTCCATACCTCGCGCCTGGCGCTGCCGGCGATGAAGGCCGCCAACTGGGGCCGCATCATCAACCTGGCCTCGGTGCATGGCCTGGTCGGCTCGGCGGGCAAGTCCGCCTATGTCGCGGCCAAGCATGGCGTGATCGGCCTGACCAAGGTCACCGCGCTCGAGACCGCCACCAGCGGCGTGACCTGCAACGCGATCTGCCCGGGCTGGGTGCTGACCCCGCTGGTGCAGCAGCAAGTCGATGCCAAGGCCACCGCCCAGGGCATCAGCAACGAGCAGGCCACGCGCCAGCTGCTGGGCGAAAAAGAGCCCTCGATGCAGTTCACCACCCCCGAGGAGCTCGGCGAACTGGCCGTCTTCCTGTGCTCGCCGGCGGGCAACAATGTGCGCGGCGTGGCCTGGAACATGGACGGCGGCTGGACCGCCCAGTAAATCCCTGCGCGCTGGCGGGCGGGCGGCGCTGCTGTCAAAATAGGCCCTGTCTAGTACTGGAAGATCCGACATGCCGAACGTCCCGCAGCGCCCCGACCGCATCCTGGTCGTGGACGACGATGCCCGTATCCGCGACCTGCTCAAGCGCTACCTGACCCAGGAGGGTCTGGAGGTGCTGCTGGCCGAGGACGGGCGCAGCCTGAGCCGCGTCCTGCAGCGCGAATCGGTCGACCTGATCGTGCTCGACCTGATGCTGCCGGGCGAGGACGGTCTGAGCATCTGCCGCCGACTGCGCGAGGCCAAGGACCGCACGCCCATCATCATGCTGACGGCCAAGAGCGAGGATGTGGACCGCATCGTCGGGCTCGAGGTCGGCGCCGACGACTATCTGGGCAAGCCCTTCAACCCACGCGAGCTGCTGGCGCGCATCCATGCCGTGCTGCGCCGCCGCCCGCCGGTCGAGGTGCCGGGTGCACCGTCGAGCGGCGACGAGGTGGTCAATTTCGGGCCCTATACGCTCGACCTGGGCTTGCGCACGCTGCGCAAGCAGGGCAACGACATCGCGCTGACGACCGGCGAGTTCGCGATGCTCAAGGCGCTGGTGCGCCATCCACGCCAGCCGCTGTCGCGCGACAAGCTGGCCCAACTCGCGCGCGGACGCGAGTTCGAGCCGTTCGACCGCAGCCTCGATGTGCAGGTATCGCGGCTGCGCAAGTTGATCGAGGAGGACCCGACCACGCCGCGCTACATCCAGACCGTCTGGGGCGTGGGCTATGTCTTCGTGCCGGACGGGCAGTCGGATTGAAGACCGGCATTCACCTGCGCCGGCTCAGACTGCGCCTGGCCCAGGCCGTCGGCTGGCAAGGCATCAGCCTGTTCTGGCGCAACTGGTTCGCGCTGACGCTGATCCTGCTGGGCTGCATGCTGGCCTGGCTGCAGAGCTACCGGGCGCTCGAGTTCGAACCCCGGGCCTTGCAAAGCGCGCGCCAGGTGGCCTCGCTGGTCAACCTGAGCCGGGCCGCGCTGCGCCATGTCGATGCGATTGCACGCGTGTCGCTGATGAAGTCGCTGCTCGACGAGGAGGAGGTGCAGATCTCGGTGCGCGAGCCGGGCGACAGCTACCAGCCCTATGACCAGGATGCCTTCGGTCGGCGCATCAGCGCCGAACTAACGCAGCTGCTGGGCAAGGGCACGCTGGTGGCGCGCGAGGTCAATGGCCGGGACGGGCTCTGGGTCGGCTTCAAGATCGGGCGCGAGCAGTTCTGGCTGCTGACCGATCCCAAGCGCGTCGGTGCGGTCGAGCGCGGCACCTTGCTGGTCTGGCTGGGTATCGCGGGCCTGCTCTCGCTGCTGGGGTCGGCGCTGCTGGCACGCCTGATCAACCAGCCGCTCAAGCGGCTGCAGGTCGCGGCGACCCAGGTGCGCGAGGGCAACTTCGCCTCGGTGCGGCTGGACGAGACGGTGACCACGCAGGAAATCCGCGAGGTCAACATCGGCTTCAACCGCATGGCGCGCCAGCTCGGCCAGGCCGAGCAGGACCGGGTGCTGATGCTGGCCGGGATCTCGCATGACCTGCGCACGCCGCTGGCCAGGCTGCGGCTCGAGGCCGAGCTCAGCGTGACCGACGAGAGCGCGCGCGCCTACATGGTGGCCGACATCGAGCAGGTCGACGCGACCATAGACAAGTTCCTCGACTATGCGCGCACCGGGCCGGAGCACAGCGAGCCGGTCGATCTGGCTGGCGCGGTCAACGACGCGGTGCGGACCTGCGGCCCCAGGAGCCCGCTGCGGCTGCAGATGCAGATCAGCCCCGGCACGGTGGTGCTGGGCGATGCGGTCGAGCTGCGGCGCGTCTTTTCCAACCTGCTGGAAAACGCGCTGCGCTACGGCCGCGGCGCCGACGGGGTGGCTGAGGTCGAAGTCGAGGCCGAATTGCTGGCGCAGAAGGTGCGCGTGACACTGCGCGACCACGGCCCCGGAGTCAGCGACGAGCAGCTGCCGCGCCTGACCCAGCCGTTCTTTCGTGGCGATGCGGCGCGCACCGCGGCCAGCGGGTCGGGACTGGGGCTGGCGATCGTCAACAAGACCGTGGCGCGCATGGGCGGCCAGCTCGCGCTGCGCTGCCACCCGCAAGGCGGACTGGTGGCCGAGCTGCTGCTGCGGCGCGGCTGAGCCTGGCCAGCGCCTGGCCCAGTGCGGGAAGCCCAGCGCCTGGCCGGCTCAGTCCCGCATCAGCCGCGCATCAGCAAGGCCACGGCGCGCGCCTCGATGCTGCGGCCCTCGCCGACCGGGCCCATCTTCTCGGCAGTCTTGGCCTTGACGTTGACCTGGGTCGCATCGACACCGAGCGCCTGCGCGATGCGCGAGCGCATCGCGGCCTTGTAGGGCGCGAGCTTCGGCGCCTGCGCGATCAGGGTGCAGTCGACGTTGACCAGCTGGTAACCGGTCTTGCCGACTGCCGCGACCGCCTGCTGCAGCAGCACAAAGGAGTCGGCACCCTTGAAGGCCGGGTCGTTGTCGGGAAAATGGGTGCCGATGTCGCCCAGGCCGGCCGCGCCCAACAGCGCGTCAGTGATCGCGTGCAGCAGCGCGTCGGCATCCGAATGGCCCAGCAGGCCTTTCTCGTAGGGAATCTCGATCCCGCCCAGGATCAGCGGCCGGCCCTCGACCAGGGCATGGACATCCCAGCCCTCGCCGATGCGCAAGGGGGGCAAAGAGGAAATGGTGGCAGTCATGGGGACTCGCTTGCTTCGGGGATGGAGATTGAAAAAACCCGGTGGGATCAGGTCGCTGCTGCCGAGGCGCGCAGGCGCAGCAGGGCCTCGGCCAGCGCGAAGTCCTCCGGGTAGGTGACCTTGAAGTTCTGCGCGCTGCCGCGCACCAGCCGCGGCGACAGTCCGCCGGCCTCAAGCGCGCTGGCTTCGTCGGTGATGCCGGCATAGCCCAGGGCTTCGGCGGCGGCCAGGGCCTGCTCAAGCGCGCCGAGGCGGAACATCTGCGGCGTCTGCGCCAGCCATTTGTCGTCGCGCGCCAGCGTGGCGGCGACGCGCGCGCCGGCCTCGTCCGCCCGCGCGGCCTTGAGCGTGTCGGGCAGGGGCAGCGCCAGCAAGCCGCCGACCGGATCGTCGCGGCAGGCCTCGATCAGCGCGGCAATCTGCTGCGGCAGGATCAGGCAGCGCGCCGCGTCATGCACCATCACCCAGTCGCGGGCGTCAACGCCCGCTTGCAGCAGGGCGCGCAGGCCGTTGTGCACGCTGGCGGCCCGGCTGGCGCCGCCGACGCGCAGCAGCTGCACGCGCGGGTCCGGACTGGACAGGCTGTCGTCATCGGGCGCGACGACCAGGGCGATGCTGGCGAGTTGCGGCAGCGCCAGGAAGGCCGCCAGCGTGTGGTCGACCAGGCGCTGGCCGGCGAGCTGTTCGTACTGCTTGGGGCCGGTGCGGCCGGAGCGGCTGCCGCTGCCGGCACAGGGAATCAGCGCGTGACAGCGCGGCGATCGCGGCGCACTGGCCGCGTCGAAGGAAGGAATAGGCTTGGGATCGTGCGGCATGGATGGAGGATTCTAAAATCAAGCCCTGGCCACCCCCCGCCCAAACCCGGAGCGGGGTAATGCTTTTGGCCATCAGCACCGACCCAGCATGGAACTGCCCAAACTCACCCCTGGCAAACGCTACAGCCTGCCGCGCCCGACGGGCTCGGCCGACGCCCTGTTGCTGGCCGAGCTCGGCCTGCGCGAAAAGGCTGCCGGCCGTCCCGTCGCCATCATCACGGCTGATGCCAACGATGCCCAGCGCCTGCTCGACGAGCTGCCTTTTTTCGCGCCAGGATTGCGCTGCGCCCTGTTCCCGGACTGGGAGACCCTGCCCTACGACAGCTTCTCGCCGCACCAGGACCTGATCAGCGAACGGCTGGCCACGCTGTGGCGCATCCAGCAGCGCGACCAGGAGCAAGGCGCCGATGTCGTGATCGTGCCGGCCACCACCGCGCTGTACCGGCTGGCGCCGCCGGCCTTCATGGCCGGCTACACCTTCGAGTTCAAGGTCAGACAAAAGCTCGACGAGGCCAAATTCAAGGCCCAGCTGACGCTGGCGGGCTACCAGCATGTAACCCAGGTCGTGAGCCCGGGCGAATACGCGGTGCGCGGCGGCCTGATCGACCTGTTCCCGATGGGCTCGCTGGTGCCGTATCGGGTCGACCTGTTCGACGACGAGATCGACTCGATCCGCACCTTCGACCCCGACAGCCAGCGCAGCCTGTATCCGGTGCCCGAGGTGCGGCTGCTGCCCGGGCGCGAGTTCCCGATGGACGAGGCGGCGCGCACCCGTTTTCGCAAGCGCTGGCGCGAACTGCTCGAAGGCGACCCGACCAAGAGCCGAATCTACAAGGACATCGGCAACGGCGTCGCCACCGCCGGCATCGAGTACTACCTGCCGCTGTTCTTCGAGCAGACCGCGACCGTGTTCGACTACCTCGGGGCCGACGCCACGCTGGTGCTGCATGGCGATCTGGAGCCGGCCTTCCAGCGCTTCTGGCAGGACACGCGCGAGCGCTACCGCCTGGTCCAGAGCGACCCGGACCGCCCCGCCCTGCCGCCCGAGACCCTGTTCCTCGACGCCGAAGGCTTCTACGCGGTGGCCAAGCCGCATATGCAGCTGGCGCTGCGTCCCGGCAGCCAGGATGTCGAGCACAGCGCCTGGATCCAGGCCCTGCCCGACCTGGGCGCTCAGCGCGGCGCCGACGACCCGCTGGCCAAGCTGCACGCCCATATCCGCTCGAGTGCCGACCGCGTGCTGCTACTGGCCGAGAGCGACGGCCGGCGCGAGAGCCTGCTCGACTTCCTGCGCGCCTCGCAGCTCAGCCCGCCCGCCTTCGACAGCCTGGCCGAGTTCCAGGCCAGCGACGAGAAGGTCGGCATCGCCACCGCCGCGCTGGCCAGCGGCTTCGCCTGGATCGAGGGCGGCATCGCCTTCGTCACCGAGACCGAACTGTTCGCAGCCGGCCCGACCACGCGGCGCCGGCGCAAGCAGGAGCAGGTCAGCGATGTCGAGGCACTGATCAAGGACCTGTCCGAGCTCAATGTCGGCGACCCGGTGGTGCACAGCGCGCATGGCATCGGACGCTACCGTGGCCTGATCAACATGGACCTGGGCGAGAAGAACGCCGACGGCAGCCCCGCGCTGCAGGAATTCCTGCATCTCGAATACGCCAACGACGCCACGCTCTACGTGCCGGTCAGCCAGCTGCAGCTGATCAGCCGCTACACCGGCGTCAGCGCCGACGAGGCACCGCTGCACCGCCTGGGGTCCGGCCAGTGGGAAAAGGCCAAGCGCCGCGCCGCCGAACAGGTGCGCGACGCCGCGGCCGAGCTGCTCAACATCTACGCGCGTCGTGCCGCGCGCGAGGGCCATGCCTTCCGCTACTCGCCGCACGACTACGAGACCTTCGCCAACGACTTCGGCTTCGAGGAAACCGCCGACCAGAACGCCGCCATCCACGCGGTGATCCAGGACATGATCAGCCCGCAGCCGATGGACCGTCTGGTCTGCGGCGATGTCGGCTTCGGCAAGACCGAGGTCGCCCTGCGCGCGGCCTTCGTCGCGGTCACGGGCGGCAAGCAGGTCGCCTTCCTGGCGCCGACCACGCTGCTGGCCGAACAGCATTACCAGACCCTGGTGGATCGCTTCGCCAAATGGCCGGTCAAGATCGCCGAAATGAGCCGCTTTCGCACCACCAAGGAGGTCAACGCGGCCTTGAAGGGCGTGGCCGACGGCACGGTCGACATCGTGGTCGGCACGCACAAGCTGCTGTCGGAGAAGACCCAGTTCAAGAACCTGGGCCTGCTGATCATCGACGAGGAACACCGCTTTGGCGTGCGGCACAAGGAGCAGATGAAGGCGCTGCGCGCCGAGGTCGACGTGCTGACCCTGACCGCGACGCCGATTCCGCGCACGCTGGGCATGGCGCTCGAAGGCCTGCGCGACCTCAGCGTGATCGCCACCGCACCGCAACGCCGGCTGGCCATCAAGACCTTCGTGCGCAGCGAGAGCAAGGGCGTGATCCGCGAGGCGGTGCTGCGCGAATTGAAGCGCGGCGGCCAGGTCTACTTCCTGCACAACGAGGTCGACACGATCGAGAACCGCCGGCAGATGCTGGAGGAAATCCTGCCCGAGGCGCGCATCGGCATCGCCCACGGCCAGATGCCCGAGCGCGAGCTCGAGCGCGTGATGCGCGACTTCGTGGCCCAGCGCTTCAACCTGCTGCTGTGCTCGACCATCATCGAGACCGGCATCGACGTGCCGACCGCCAACACCATCATCATGGCGCGCGCCGACAAGTTCGGCCTGGCCCAGCTGCACCAGCTGCGGGGCCGGGTCGGGCGCAGCCACCACCAGGCCTATGCCTACCTGCTGGTGCCCGACATCGAGGGCCTGACCAAGCAAGCGCAGCAGCGCCTGGACGCGATCCAGCAGATGGAGGAACTCGGCAGCGGCTTCTACCTCGCGATGCACGACCTCGAGATCCGCGGCGCCGGCGAAGTGCTGGGCGAGAACCAGAGCGGCAACATGCTCGAAGTCGGCTTCCAGCTCTACAACGAGATGCTGTCGGAAGCGGTCGAGTCACTGAAGGCCGGGCGCGAGCCGGACCTGCTGAATCCGCTCAACGTCACGACCGACATCAACCTGCATGCACCCGCGCTGCTGCCCGACGACTACTGCGGCGACGTGCACCTGCGCCTGAGCTTCTACAAGAAGCTCGCGACCGCCAAGACTGCTGAGCAGGTCGACCGGCTGCTGGAGGAAATCGTCGACCGCTTCGGCAAGCTGCCACCCCAGGCCCAGACCCTGATCGACGTGCACCGCCTGCGCGTGCTGAGCCAGCCCTACGGCGTGCAGAAGGTCGATGCGACGCCGGGCGTGATCCTGATCACCTTCCGCCCGAACCCGCCGATCGACCCGATGAAGATCATCGAGCTGGTGCAGAAGAACCGCCATGTCAAGCTGGCCGGCAACGACAAGCTGCGCATCGAGCGCGCGCTGGCCGAACCGAAGGACCGGGCGCAGCTGGTGCGCGACATCTTGCGGTCGCTGGGGCAGCCGGTGGTGGCTGGGGTGGCGATCAAGGTTTGACGGAGGGGCTCATGTGGCTGCCCCTGAGCTGGGGGTGGTCATGTGCGCAATGAGTCGTGTGGATGAAAGGTCTGGTTGAGGCTGGGAGCGGACGACCAGAACTGACTTGAGCAACGGCGGCATCCGACCCGCAAGAGACATTCATCTGCCCACCGCAAAGCGGTCTGTGATGTGCCGCCCCCCCCTTGTTGACCAGCTGGATGATCGCTCCGCTTGCAGCTGCCTTTAGCACACAGGTAAGTCTTCACCGTAATGAAGCTATAGTGAAGGCAGCGCACAGGCTCCCAGATTTGGTCCAACAGTCGCGTGCAGCGCCAAAGAAACGTACCAAGTTTCATGGAAATTTTAGACCTGTGCTTTTGCACAGCTCTCCGGACGCCAACCCAGGCAGCAAGCCATTTTCAGGAGGAAGCCGTGCCCAGAATATCCCGAATGGTCCAGCTTATCCCGCAGAACTTGCGGGATACATTACGGTAGGCCGCTATGTGGGTGTCCTGCCGCGTCAAATGCGACTCACACGTTCTGAGCTCGGAGGCGTTTCGACTGTTTCAGTTGGACGAAGCGAACATGCGCATCCGCGAAGTGCGTGAGCGCGACTTCCTTCTATCTATGAAGTCCGTTGACGAGTCCGTATCCGAGCCAGTTCAAGTGCACGACTGCCACCGTGTCATTTCCGCGCTCCTGATCGCGCTCAACGTGGGGGCGATTGGCATGTTCTATTGGGCTGATGATCCGTGGGTTCATCCTGTGCTGACGGTCGCAGATGATCTGGAGGGAAACAACCCACGTTCCACGGCCCTGGTTGTGAGCAGTGACACCGCATATGAAGAGCGGACGCTACTGACGAACCGCCATGTCGGGGACGCTGCGCTGATATTTGGCATCCTCGCGCGTGAGAGGTCGCCCGTTTTGACGGGTGAGTACAGCCGGGGTTTGCTTCTCTTGCGCATGAACTTCGCCGAGCTTAACTTTCGACGCGAAGCGTTCATGTGCTTCTACCGTGCCCTTGAGCACTTCATTGCCGTGCGTATTCTGAAGGTGAAGCGACTATCCAAGGAACTACGAGACCTGCAACGGGGGCTAAGCACGCTCACCAGTGATCCGACGCTGGTCGACGAACTGCGCGAGGTTTACGCAATCCGCTCGAGTCAAGGAGCGCACTCTCAGTCTGCGCAGCGGGAAATTACTTTCGACGAGGTCTTGAAGACGAAGGTTTTTCTCGACTTCGTTATGCACAAGGAATTCAAGGCAGAAGCAAACCGCGCAATGGCAGAACGGACGGGACTAGGTAAATGACGGCCTCCGCCCCGCGGCCTAACAGGTCGTTCGACACGGACACGCAGCCTCCGCAAAACCCGGGGCGGTTCAGTCGATCAAAGTCATCATATGGAGCTGAAGCCGGCGGCTGCGACGGGCAGCAGCGAGTGATAGCAATCGACCCTTTGCAGTCATTGGTGTCAGTGCAAAGCGGTCGTTTAACGAATTAAGGTAAGCGGCAGCCGGAAAGCTGTCCGCTTGACAGCTAGGTTAAAACTTGTACGGCACAGGCTGTAAATCTGAGCGCTTGTACAGTGGATGACCAGGATGGCCGCTTTTGAGTTTGGTAAGGCAGTATGGGTTACGTAGGAAGCTAAGGACAGCTTGATTGCGACTTTGGTAAGCGCCAGTTGCGCTCCATGCGCAAACGACCAACGTTGCCTCTTCCTGCATTTTTTTAAGCCAACTATCGTTCTTGGGACCGATAGGGTCTGCTACTCGATAAAAAGCAGACTGGTCGGTAGACCGATACGCAAACAAGTTACCCAATAGTAGACCGCCATAGCCCCAGCGCTTCGCATAGTTGATGCAGACGCGAGAAGTGTTGTCTTCTATCTCTGCGTTGGCAGTGGATGGATTGAGGCCAACAAACAGCACAAATGGCTTCGAGTCGTCCCAGACGCGACGCAACTCGTAACGATACTGCTGGCAGTCTGTGATTACAGCGGATTTTTTCATAAGCGTTACTAAGTTTTCGGGAAGTAATGTCACATCCGAACGTACAGACACTCGTTATGCCCGAAGAACGATCTGACCAAGTTTGGCAGTTTCTGGATGCGGCGCAAGGCGCCCAGAGCCAGTCGCTTCATCTCGTCCTTGGACTCGACGAGCTGGCTGCTGACGCG